>ERZ842401.4903-NODE-4903-length-15186-cov-3.259467_pt1 | contig 15186 bp, 17 predicted proteins | sample MGYA00521270_ERZ842401 | MGnify/ENA primary metagenome ERZ842401 (study PRJEB31892, sample SAMEA3878208) | bioreactor metagenome | biome: Moose rumen | place: Sweden | collected 2011-10 | study: EMG produced TPA metagenomics assembly of the PRJEB12797 data set...
AATGTATTCTGGTTTGCCAAGAGCGATGCTGCAAAGAACTGCCTCAAGTATGCTAACGCTAAAGTCGTCAATCAGGAATTGCAGAATAATGCTGAGTTCAAGAACAAGAGTATTTATGTCATGCTGAATCCTGCTAACAACAACCTCGGTTTCGGTCAGCTCAACCAGTATAAGACGACTGCAGATCTGCCTAAGAACGCTATCTACGTGCTTAGCAAAACTGATCCTCAGGCTGCTGCCGCACGTCTAAATGTTGTGTTCGAAGACGATACAGAGGCTACTGCTATCAACAAGGTTCAGAACGATGCTGCTGAGGGTGTCATCTACAATCTGCAGGGTGTTCGCGTTAGCAACGCTCAGAAGGGTGTGTACATCATCAATGGCAAGAAGGTGATTCGCTAATTAGACATAATTAGATAAGAACTTTTGAATCGTGCGGGGCATTCAGTCCGAAGGCCAGAGTGTCCCGCATATTATAAACCAAATTTTAAGAGTAAAGAAAATGAAGAAGACTTATTTTTCACCCGAATTCGAGGAAATTAAGATTGAGCCCGTAGTTCTTTCATCTACTAGTCCTGATGAGGATACTACCAATCCTATCAACATCGATAAGGATCCTGATGCAGGTGATTTCGACTGGTAATCAGCGAATTGAAATTTGATAATTCAAAGGAAAAGGGAGGTAGGTCGTTTCGCCACCTCCCTCTTTCTATTTCATGAAATTTAGATGAATTAATATGAGACATTTTTTTAGAAAATCTTTGACGTTCCTCGCTTTCTTGCTGATGGCTCATGGAGTTGCGCTCTCACAATCCTCCATCATCGCAAAAGTTTACAGGCAGGATGGAACCAATAAGGCCTACTATGGTAAGATGCATATACCACAGGGTGGTAAATACCGTATTTCCATGAATCCGACTGCTTCTTCAACTGTAGGCGTGTTCCGGGCATATATCGACGGACAATACATTTATCTTAGTGCCGTAGATACATATGGACACACATATTGGATTGATGCGACCGATTGTGATCATAATTTCTTGGTTCGCTCGAATGATGGCTCTGACGTGGTAGCTGAGCCTGTCACTGCTGCAGAGGATGCTGCGATGGAGGATAATGGCTATTTCTATTTCGATTCAGGTGATGCGCGTAAGAACCAGTTGCGCTATGCTACGGCTGCTGTTCCCAATGCGATGCTTCGTACTTCCTCGACTTATAAGGACCGTCCTGTCTATGTAATGGCTAATCCTGCTCGCCGCGGGCTGTCGTTTGCATGGCTTGATCAGGATGCAACCTCTTTTGACCTTCCTCAGGGAGCTCTCTATATTCTTGGTAAGGCTGGTAGTAAAGGGCGCCTTATGAATATAGTATTTGAGGATGATTTTGATGAGGCCACTACCATTAACAGTGCTCGCACTGATGCAACCCCTGTTTCTGACGATGCATGTTACACCCTTCAGGGGGTGCGCATCACTGAACCCCAGAAAGGCACGCTCTATATCCGCAATGGCAAAAAGTATGTCGCTGAATAATCTTTCTGTATCACACGGCGCGCAGGCATCCTGGTATGTGCTGCGCGCCGTTTTTAGCCTTAAGTTAGAGATGATAATGGAATGTTTAACCCAGTAAATTGAAATACAAAACAAATATGATACCCTATAACTACGCAGAGGAAGATGTGTTTATCTTTATTAAGAGTCAATGCAAGAAAGATGAGACAGTTGTTTTCATGCCTTATAATGTGTTGACGGATAAAATAGGTAGGGGTGTCGTTCCTGATATGTATTTGCCAAATGGGTGCAGCAAATTGGCTATCAAACCTAAGACATGTATAGAGGTAAAGTCAAACCTGTTGTATGATACATTGGACCGCATTCGTTCGATGTATGATTTTATTAAAGCAAATCTGCCTGATGAGGGAATACATTTGATGCTTGTTACAATGGAGCCTGTTGAAGTCATATCAAAAACGGGTTATGAACTGGTAGACAGGGAAGTGGAGATAAAGTATTTTGGGGACTGGATAAAAGGTGTAGGTACTCAGGTTATCCAAAAGGATATTATATATGATGACGTGCTGTTGGAGAATATGAAAAGTGTTCGTAAGGCATTTGTTTCAGGACCAAATACTTTTTTTCTTGGGGCTGGTATAAGCAGAAGCGAAGGATTGCCTGACTGGAATGGACTTCTATTTTCCATCATGAGAAAGGTTACAGGCAGGAAAATAACTGAGAACGATTTCAATTCAATACTTAAGGCCAATGGAGATTCTTCCATCATCATGGGGCGATATATTCGTAGCCTCTATGGTAGCAATAATACTATTGAAGACGATATACACCAGATTCTTTATAAAAATAGGGAGGTAGGAAATATACAGTCAAAGACTATTGTAACAATATGTGATATTATCAAGAATAATAGAGATAAGGTGAGAAGCGTTGTAACTTATAATTACGATGATTTGATTGAGCAGCAGTTGTCTAACATTGGTATAGATGCAGCTTCGATATTTGATACCCATGAGCCGGACAGTCGTTTTCCCGTCTATCATGTGCATGGTATTCTTGATCATAAAAGAATGAAATCATCAAGGATCGTTCTTTCAGAGGATGACTACCATGAACAGTACCGTCGGCCATTTCTATGGTCAAATGTTGAACAACTTCATGCCCTTCAAAACCATAATTGTTTCTTCATAGGTCTTTCAATGATGGATCCCAACCTCCGTAGGTTGCTCGATTTCACAAAGAGCGAGGCGAACTCAAGAGGTCAGCGAGACCATCACTGCTTTGCTTTCTTGTGTAAAAGTAGTATAGTGGCTAATATAAATGGAGATAGGAATAAGTTTTTGGATGAACAGAAGTGCATATTGGAAAATCTGGGGGTTAGGGTCATCTGGTATGATAATCATGATAGATTGCCCGCCATATTAGAAAAGTTATATAAGCCATAACATTTCTAATCGCTTTGAATAAAAAAATAGTTTATACTTGAATGATGAACATAAGGATAAAGAAAGCATATAAGTCAATTACACAATTGCAGGAGTTCGAGATTCCTGATTTCATGGTGTTGACTGGTAAGAATGGAAGTGGAAAGAGTCACCTGATGGAGTTAATGAAGCGCACAGGAGATTGTCAGGTATATGACAATGAAGGGAAGCATCTCCTTCGAATTAAGTATATACCATTTGGGGGCTTAAATCCTCAGATAACGGAGAAATGTGAATTCCTTAACCTGACAAACACGCGTAAACAGGCATGGAATAATGTGAAAGCCAAACTGGATGAATTTGAAAATTACAGGAGAAATAGCAATTGGACCATAGAACAATACTATAATTCTGGTGGTGGTAGAAGAAACGTTCTTGAGAAATGGGTGTTATTGGCTGGTGGAGATATTGGTGCAATTACAGAAGAATTCTTCAATGAGCATTATGAAATTACGAGTGATGACATACTGACAGGCCATATCGCATCAATATTTAAACTTTATCAGATTCGCTTTTCTGATAATGACTTTAGAAGGTTCTTGAATGAGAAGAGGGGTGAACAAAAAGAAGTGCTGTCTGATGAAGATTTTGAGAAATTGTATGGTCCTAAACCATGGGTTTTAATAAACGATATGTTGTTGCGTGCAGGCTTGACGTATCAAGTTAATTATCCGGATGAGAGTGAAAGAGACCTAGACTTTAGCCTTCATCTTACAGATGCCAATTCTGGAGTCGAAATAAAAGTCAATGATCTGTCAACAGGTGAAAAGGTATTAATGTCTTTAGCACTTTCAATTTATAACACTAAGGAAGAGACTTCACGTCCGGATCTGTTGTTAATAGATGAACCTGATGCGGCTTTACACCCTGAGTTCTCTAAGATTTTAGTGGAAACTATAACAGAATCAATTGTGAAGGAAGCAGGGGTTAAGGTAATCATATCTACTCATTCGCCTATGACTGTCGCATTGGCTCCAGAGGAAAGCATTTTCCTAATGGATAAGATGCAGAAGAAACCTATAAAGGTGACGAGGCAATATGCCGTTAACCTTTTGACGAATGATTTGGATAATATCCGCCTTTCTTATGAAAACCGCAGGCAGGTCTTTGTGGAAAGCAAATATGACGTAATCGAAAAAATATGTTATTTCGATCGAGCAAGTATTGTTCGCAATGCATTACGAGCCTCTGTGTAGTTCTCAGAACCCTGACGTTTTTCGTTCCGTATCGCCAGCTGCTCAAAACGATGCGCTGCTGCGCCTTCAAGTACGGGAATAGGGGTGCTTTTATACATACGTGTACTCCTTTCTTTTTCTTAATTTTGGTGCAAAGATAGTGTAAATTTTTGAAACGTGCAAATAAATAAGAAAGAAAAAACAAGGTTGAGTGAAAATATGCAGCAGAAAGAGAATAAACAATGGTATGTGCTGCGCGCCGTTTTTCGTCATGAGGTGGTGGTGCGTGATGCGCTGCGCAAGGCGGGGTTCCGCTGCTATGTGCCTATGACGTGGCGGGTCAGTACGGTTCGGGGTAAGAAGGAGCGACGACTGGTGCCTGCTGTGGCAGATCTGGTGTTTGTGTATGGGAGTGATGAAGCCATCAGGGCGTATAAGATGACCAGTCGTCATACGCTCTACTGGCTGATGACTGGACGTGATGAAAGTCGCACCAAGGTTATTGTACCGGATAAGCAGATGGAGGATTTTATCCGCGTCACCATGCACCATGAGGAACAGGTGACTTATTTCCGTCCGGAAGAACTGTCGCTCTCCAAGGGTGATAAGATTATCATCCATGGCGGCCCTTTCGATGGGGTGGAAGGGGTGCTCCTGAAGGTGAAGGGCCGCCGGGAGAAACAACTCGTCGTGTCTATTCCCAATATCGCGGCGGCCTCTGTCAGTATAAAGCCAGAGATGGTGGAGCCAGTCGGTGCCCAGGCCGCACCAAGCAGTGACAGCCAGAAGGATGCCCGCTTGCTCATCCGACTTTGTACCCATATGCTGACGGCTGCGCCCGATCCTATCAGTCAGGCGCAGGAGTACGATCTGTTGCATCATGATATTCAGCAGTTGTATGAAAGCCTTCGTGGGCTCCGTGGTTATCTGCCCACCCTTGAAGGTGAAATCGCCCTGTCCCTGTTGATGGCGGAGCGAGTCCTCGATGTTCACCAGGCTTCCACTGCCCTCCGTTTTCAGAAAGCCATCGACGCGCTCAGCCCTCGTAGTCTCCTCCGTGTCAGGATGCAGCTGATAGGTGGCAGACTGTTGGAGGATAAATATCTCATCTCTACGGCCCGTCAGGAGATGGAAGCTTGGAAAGGTGCAGGCCCCACCCAGCGCCAGCAAACCATCCTCGATGAAGCAATAAAATGGGACTTCTGAAAAAAAATCTCAGCTCCCTAAAAATTTTCAATCATCAGTTTTTAATTTTCAATTATTTTTCGTACCTTTGCACCCGTAAACGGCGATATTTTCGCCGTCAAAAGTTCAATTATTAATAAAGTATTCCGTAATATCTTGATTTGCAGTGGTTTGCACTAGATGTGACGAACAGGGATTATGCGCTTGCATGATTTCTGGAGCTAAACCGTGGATTCTAATATGATTACAGACGAAAAGAAAATCAGCTTGGATGAATTGGAGGACATCCTGGTTCAAGATCGTGATAAGTCCTCGTTCTTCAGTTTTGCCAACCTCTGGTCGGTCATTGTCCTCAACTGGCAGTGGTTCGTGCTGTCGCTGCTCATCTGTGTGCTGAGCGGCTGGCTCTACCTGCGCTATACCATGCCCACCTACCAGATGTCAGCCCGTATTCTCATCAAGAGCGATAATAGCCAGAGTTCCAGTGCTGCCCAGGTGCAATCCGATGACCAAGAATTTGGCTTCCTATCTAATTCTACTGGTATTAATAATGAGGTGGAAGTATTACGAAGTCGCATGCTGGTGCGTGATGTGGTGAAGGATCTGAAACTCTATGTCGAGTATCGCTCTGTGGGTACGGTCATTAAACCAATTGTTTATGAGAAGCAGCCTGTAAGTGTTGATCTCGACCCGATTCATCTGGATAGTCTTGACAAGCTCTTGTTTACAGGCACTTATACCATACACATGGAATTATCGCGCAATGATAATGGTTATCTGCTGGAAGGGGAATTGTTGAGGAACAATAATCCAGAGAAGTTGTTTGTTCGTAAGTTTGCATCGCTGCCTGTCAGTTTCAAGACTGATTATGGTGTACTGACCTTGACAGCGAAGCCAGGAAAAGAGATGGCATCTACTGAGAAGTATGATATTACGATCGTACCACCCATGCTCGCTGCTACGCGCTTCTTGTCCGACCTGATTGTCGCTCCTACTTCAAAGACTACTTCAGTCGCTAAGTTGACGTTACGTGACGAGAACATTCTGCGGGGCATGGATTTCCTGCGCCAGTTGGCCTCTTGTTATAACCGTCAGGCGAATGCAGACAAGAATGAGATAGCCCTGCGTACGGAGGAGTTTATCAATGACCGTATTTCTAAGATTAATGCGGAATTGGGCAGTACCGAAGGGGCACTGGAGGATTTCAAGCGCCGTAATGCGGTGACGAATCTCAATGTCGATGCCTCGCAGTCCGTGCAGATGTCGAGTGAGTATTCTGGACGTTTATCTGAGGCCAATAGCCAGATTCAGATGTTGGACTATCTGCGTGAGTTTGTCAATAACCCCGCCAACAAGAATCAGATTATCCCCTCGAATGTCGGTTTGACGGATGGGGCATCGACGCAGTTAATAGCTAATTACAATCAGGCTGTGCAGGACCGTAACCGACTGCTGAAGGCAGCCAGTGAACAGGCCCCGCAGGTGCAGACCATCACTGCCACGATCAACGAGTTGCAGTCGAGCATCAAGACAGCCTTACTACAGGCTCGTCGCTCGGCCGATATCGCCCGCCAGGGCATCCAGTCAGAGTATGCCAAGTATCAGGGCCGCGTCTCTGCAGCCCCTGTGCAGGAGCGTGTCCTCAACCAGATTGGCCGTCAACAGGACGTCAAGTCTGGTCTCTACTTGATGCTGCTACAGAAACGTGAGGAGAACAGCATCGCTCTGGCAGCTACGGCTGACAAGGGAAAATTGCTCGATGAACCGCTTTATGAGGGTAAGGTCAGTCCGAAGAGCGCGCTTATTATGTTGCTCTCTGCCGTATTGGGCATCCTGATACCCATCCTGATTCTGGTACTTCGCAACCTCTTTCGGTATAAGATAGGTGGCCACGATGACGTGGAGCGACTCACCGACCTGACCATCGTGGCTGATGTGCCGGTGGCCAGTGAGAGCGTGAAGGGTAAAGCGGGCATCGTGGTGAAGGCAGACCGCAACCACCAGATTGACGAGATTTTCCGCTCCATGCGTACGAATATCCAGTTTATGCTGGAGAAAGACCAGAAGGTCATCCTCTTCACCTCCTCCGTACCCGGTGAGGGCAAGACGTTCAATGCGGCCAACCTTGCCGTGTCTTTCGCCCTCCTGGGCAAGAAAGTCATCCTCTGCGGTCTCGATATCCGTAAGCCCGCCTTAGGTCGCCTCTTCGGTATTTCAGACAAGAGCGGTGGCATCACCCATCTCCTCACCCAGTCCAGTGTCACGTCGTATCTCGACGTGAAAGCCAGCATCACCCCCTCCGGTGTCAACGACAACCTCGACCTCCTCCTCGCAGGCCCCGTTCCTCCGAACCCCACAGAGCTGCTGGCCCGTGAGAGCTTCGACCAGGTGATGAACCACCTGCGTGAGCATTACGACTATGTCATCATCGATACCGCCCCTGTGGGCATCGTCAGTGATACCCTGCAGATTAGCCGGGCAGCCGACCTGACGGTCTATGTCTGCCGTGCTGACTACACCCCGAAGTCCAACTTCGCCCTGCTCAATGGCCTGGCAGAAGAGAAAAAACTGCCCAACCCCTGTGTCGTGCTCAACGGTATCGATATGTCGAAGCGCAAGTATGGCTATTACTACGGCTATGGCCGCTATGGCAAGTACGGTCGCTATGGCTATGGTAAGTACGGCTATGGCAAATATGGCTACGGCCGTTACGGTCACTACGGCACCTACGGCCAGTATGGCCGCTACGCCAACTCCCACTACGGCCACAAAGACGATCACAGCATAAAGAAGTAACCTCACTCCACACTCCTCACTCCTCCCTCCACGAAAAGAAGTAACCTCACTCCACACTCCTCACTCCTCACTCCACGAAATATGACCATTGCAGTAGATTTCGACGGCACGATCGTCGAGCACCGCTACCCGGCAATAGGCCCAGAGAAGCCCTTTGCCACGGAGACCCTCCGGATGCTCATCCGCGACCATCACCAACTAATCCTTTGGTCCGTCCGGGAGGGCAGACTGCTGGACGAGGCTGTCCTGTGGTGTCGCGAACGGGGCGTTGAGTTCTGGGCCGTCAACCGTGACTTCCCCGAGGAGAACGTAGAGCGCAATGAGCACTTCTCCCGCAAACTCAAGGTCGATCTCTTCATCGATGACCGTAACCTCGGGGGCCTGCCCGACTGGGGCACCATCTACCAGATGATCTCCCAGAACAAATCATGGGATAATCTCCTCCACGAACCCACCCAGCCCCGGCCCCGCCGTCGCTGGTGGCAGCTTTGGAAGTAAAAAATCCTCTCAATTCTTAATTCTAAATTCTCAATTAATGAAAAAGATCTTATCTTTTTTATGTGGAGTCATGCTCCTCATAGCTTGCGGCAGCACGAAAGATGTTGCCTATTTCCAGAACGCCAAGTATGTCGACCTGGAACAGTCCCGCTATCTCTACGATGCCAAGATCATGCCCAAGGACATCCTCACCATCACCGTCACCACGGTCAATCCAGAGGCCGCCACACCATTTAACTTGACGGTCCCCACGGTCTTCAATCAGAATTCGCGTTCCTCCTATACCCAGCCTACGATTCAGAGCTATCTGGTAGACAACAACGGCCAGATAGAGTTCCCCGTCGTCGGCACCATTTCTGTGGGCGGTCTCACCAAGTCCGATTGTGAGAAGCTTATCCTGGCCAAGATCCGTCCCTACCTGAATGAGAACGAGCGCCCTGTGGTCACTGTCCGCATGACCAACTACAAGATCTCCGTTCTCGGTGAAGTCGCCCGTCCCGGTATGTTCACCGTCGGCAACGAGAAGATCAACATCCTCGAGGCCCTGGCGCAGGCCGGTGACCTCACCATCTATGGTGTGCGCAACAATGTGAAGCTCATCCGCGAGGATGCCGATGGCAAGAAGCAGATCTACACCCTCAACCTCAACGATGCCAGTCTGGTGAACTCCCCCTACTACTATCTCCAGCAGAACGACGTCGTCTACGTAGAGCCCAACAAGGTGAAGTCCCGCAACGCCGGCATCGGCCAGTCCACCACCCTCTGGCTCACCTCCACCAGCATCCTCATCTCCCTCGCCTCCCTCCTCTACAACATCCTGAAGTAGCCCCCAAAGTTGGCAAAGAGGGTGGGGTAATCGAAAGCCCTTTACAATTTCAAGAAAGGAATAAATTCTTTATTATTTTGCAAATTTATTTGCATAATTGGAAAGAAAGATGTATCTTTGCACCAATTAAGAAAACGTATGATTATTGCCAATAAGGAACTACTGGATGATTTTGTCCAATCGCATGCAAATGCTGTCAGCCCATTGAATAAATGGGTTGAAGACGTTAAGGCTGCTGTTTGGAAAAGTCATGCTGATTTGAAGCAAATGTTCCCTTCGGCAGACTACGTTAAGAATGGCCGTTATGTCTTCAACATCGGAGGAAATAATTATCGTGTTGTGGCAGTTGTGGTTTTTATTGGTGGTGTTCTGAACATTAGATTTGTTGGAACTCATGCAGAGTATGATAAGATAGATAGTACAACAATATAATTAAGGAGGAAAGAATATGGAAAAGTTGACAACGCGTGAACAATATGATGCAACCAAAGAAAGGGTTGAGCAGCTTATCGCAGAGGCAACCCAAAAGGGTCTGCTTGAACCCGATATGGATAATCCGTACATTCAGGAGATAAGTCTTTTGAGCAAGCAGATGGCGGCTTATGAGGACGAGTATTTGAATATACTGCCTCTTCGAACGAAATCTCCTCTTATTGCCAGTATTGAGGATTACTTTTATACGCATGGGATGCGTCAAAAGGATGGAGCTAAACTCCTCGGCGTGAACGAGTCCCAATTCAGCCAAATTATGAGTGGTCGCCGTCGTATTTCTATGTCATTCGCCAAGCGGCTTCATTCAAAACTTGGAATTAATGCGGATTTGATTTTGAAATACGCATAAAGAATCCCAAAATCGATCCTTTGATGGTCGATTTTACCTTAATGTAGTCTGAGAAGGTGTCTCACCACCTGAGCAGTTAAGTCCCTGCCCTGGAGAGGGCCAAGGGATTTAGGGTAAAGGTTGAGGCCCTCTTGGCAAAGAGGGTTGGGTAGTCGAAAAAAATATTTAAGTTAGAGAAAAAAAGTATGTCCCATCATCATCACAATAGTTTGTCTCGGCACTCCCAAACGCAGAAACTCCGCTTTATAGAATTGAGTCGGAAGGGCAAGAGCTGGCTGAAGCGTATACTGGTTGTTGTAGTTGTTGTCATGGCTATAGCAGTGGCCCTTTCCTATGTATTTGTTACAAAAGAGAATGCCCCAGAGAATCTTGAAGTACCAGAAAAAGGGTTTCATGGAGTCTTTTAGCCTATAGAATAAAGTGAAAATGCATATAAAGACAATTGGCTATGTGTGCCACGCTGATCCTTTTAATGACCGGAAAGATTGGAGTGGTACTACCTACAAGTTAAGAGAAGCCATAGAGATGGCTGGTTTCCATGTTGTCTGGATTCCGTATCGCAAAGATACTCTCCTTGTCCTATTAGCAAGAATTCGAAGAAAAATTGTAGATTTATTCAGCAAAGGTTGCTATATGGGTGACGTCTATTACGGGCCTATTTCGAAGGCTTATGCTGACAGTATTGATAGGTCGCTTATTGCCCAGTGCGACTTGCTGTTTTTTCCGGGAGGAGAGCAGATTGGGCTATATCTGAATACCAACAAGCCTTTCATTGTTTTTGGTGACTCGACTTTTCCACTGATGGTCGGATACCAGTGGAAGGGATTGGCCAGAAAGTTTATAATCTCTGCAGAAGAACTTTGTAAACAGGCTAGCAGGAAAGCGATATGTAATATACGAGCATCACAATGGGCACTCGACAGTGTTATAAATGATTATCAGTGTCCTCCAGAAAGGTGTTTTACCTTGGAACTGGGACCCAATCTCGATAGTAAGGATATCACCTTCACTAAGCCTTATCAAGGCGGCCCCCTGAATATTCTCTTCAGTGGTGTAAGATGGGTAAATAAGGGGGGGGAGGTTGCTTTTGAAACCGTACGACTTCTCAGAGAACGGGGATTGGACGCTCGCTTGACTGTGGTTGGTCCCCCCAAAAAACCATCTGCTATAGCAGATCAGGACTATGTAAGGTTTATCGGTTTTCTTGATAAGAATAGTCAAGAAGACTACAGAAGGTATATAGAACTGTACAAACAAAGCCATATTTTTCTTTTACCGACACGAATGGAATGCGCGGGTGTCGTTTTCTGTGAAGCATCGGCATTCGGGCTTCCCTGCTACACTTATCTAACTGGTGGAACAGGCAGTTACGTCGTTGATGGGTACAATGGTCGTGCACTACCTCTGTCCAAGGGAGCCGAAGACTTTGCAAATACAATTATTTCAGATTTGAACAGTAACCGATATACTCTATATCGTTCCAATGCGTTGAGACATCATAGAGAATTTTTATCATGGGAAGCATGGGGAAAACGGTTTGCTGCTATAGTTTCAGACTTAAGGTAATATGAGAAATCAATTCATTCCGGTATTCTTCAGAAGGATAGGGCTGTTGATAAGAATCTTGTGGTTGAAATATCGCTACCGTCGAACGCTCTGTCATCTACGGAAAGACTATGGCAAGCGGAAAATGAAAGTTGGCTTTCTCGTATCAGAACTGGCGAAGTGGAAAGGGCAGTCATTGTACGACCTGATGGATGGTTCATCAAATTTTGAACCTCAAATTATTGTTTATCCAATGCCGGTTGAAATGGGAGACAGCCGACCCGTGCAGGAGGCTACGATGAAGGTAAAGGCTGATTATTTCCGAAATAAGGGAATGGCGCTGCAGAACCTCTGGGATATCGAAGAGCAGCGTTTTAAACTTGAAGATATGAATGATATCGACATCTGTTTTTATCAGCAGCCGTGGGATCTACCTCCTGCCCCATACCCTCATCAGATTGCTGCTAAAATGCTGACATTCTATTTTCCTTATTATATAAATAGTTATGTTTCAACTCAAATGAATATGGTGTTGTCTCGTGAGGTGTTTAGACAAATCTTACTCAACGAAGAACAAAAAAGGAGATACAATAAGAATAGGCCTTATTGGAAATATAGCGGGCTATTGATAGGACTGGGCTATCCTGTCTTGGACTATCTAAATAAGGGAAATAATACAGATTCTGCCGACCAGTCAGTTATCTATGCCCCTCATTTTTCTTTTCCTGTAGAGGGCTGCAAGCGTTTGTTCCCTGCATCTACTTTCTTGGATAATGGCCGTCTGATATTGGATTTCGCCAAATCTCACCCTGAAATCAAATGGGCGTTCAAACCCCATCCTCGACTTCGTCGAGAACTGACAGATACCCATACGTGGACTAAGGAAGAAGTGGATGAATACTATGGGGAATGGGAAAAAATAGGTACGGTCTGCTATACATCAGACTACATTAGTCTGTTTCAAAATTCTAGTGTAATGATTACGGACTGTGGTTCTTTCCTGACAGAGTATTCGTGTACAGGTAAACCAATTATACACTTAGTACCAGGAAAGTTGCCTTCAGAGCCAGATCCAGCAGTGGCGGAACTCTTCAACTTTTTTTATCAGGCATCATGCGTATCCGATTTAGAGCGTCTTCTGGATCAAATCGTAATAAAAAGGGAAGACCCTATGAAATCAGCAAGGTTGGAATGTATGATGAGAATAGGTCTGTTGGATAGCAATGCATCCCAAAACATTATGAACTACCTTGAACAATTGTTGGGATAGATGACGGATAAATTAAAAGAAGAAGTCCTCTCAGGCCTTTTCTGGAGCTACCTGACGCGTTTAGGCTCACAAACGGTCAGCTTTGTCGTTTCAGTCATTATCGCCCGTATTCTCATGCCCAGTGACTATGGGCTGATGGCTATCGTGCTGGTATTCATCCACCTGAGCAATGTCTTTGTGGACGGTGGCTTTGGCAATGCACTCATACAGAAGAAGGCGGTTGATGAGCGAGATTGCTCATCGGTATTCTGGCTAAGCGCAGGTGTATCTGCAACATTCTATCTCTTGCTGTTCATGTCTGCACCATGGATAGCAAAGTTTTATGAGATGCAAGGTCTGTGCCCTCTTCTTCGGGTGTTGGGGATTGCCATCCTCATCGCTCCCTACAATACGGTGCAGCGTGCCATCGTGTCACGTTCCATGCAATTTCGTGTCTACTTCTACAGTTCCCTTGTGGGCGTCATCATCTCTGCCATTGCTGGTATCCATTTTGCCTATGCTGGTGCCGGGGTCTGGGCCTTGGTTGTTCAACAATTGTCGAATACTTTTATTGGGACTATTGTTATTGCATATTTCATAAAGTGGCATCCACGCTTCCTGTTTGATATAGGAAGAATAAAAGGATTGTTCTCTTATGGGTGGAAACTTCTTGTCGGTGTTCTCATTGATGCTGTTTACGATGACTTTCGTAACTTGTATGTTGGCAAACTGTACACGCCTGCTGATTTGGCATATTACTCCAAAGGAAAAAGTTTTCCGTCTCTAATTGTCGACAATGTCAATTCCTCCATTATGGCAGTTCTCTTCCCCGCCTTGTCGCGGAAGCAGGATGACAGAGAGATTGTCAGGAATATGGTGAGACGCTCTATCCGCACCAGTTCGTTTGTGATTATTCCTTTAATGTTTGGCCTTATTGCCATTGCCAAGCCTTTGGTACTTGTACTGTTAACAGAAAAGTGGCTTCCTTGTGTTGTCTTTGTTCAAATATTGTGTCTTGATGTGATGTTGATGCCTATTCAGACTTCTAATCTTCAGGCAATCTATGCCATGGGACGCAGTGACATAGGACTCAAACTGAACATCATAAAGAAGTCCGTAGGATTTGTCATCATTTTGATCACTGCTATATTTAGCGTGGAGGCGATGGCATGGGGCAGCGTGGCGTCTGCCATCTTTGCATCTTTGATGAATACGTATCCTAACAGACGGCTTCTCGACTATGGTTATCTGGCACAAATGAAGGATATTCTCCCGTTTGTGATGCTTGCAGCGGTCATGGGCTGTGGTGTCTGGCTGGTGGGACTATTGCCCATCGGGAATCTTTATGCTCTGCTCATGCTGCAGATATTGACTGGCGTCTCTCTTTATTTCGGCCTGTCTTGGCTGTTTCAAATAGAGACATTGGATTACATCCTTTCCATCCTTTCTGTCAAGCTTAAGAGAGTGCCAAAATGATAATCTTATTTGTCTTGCTGGTGTGTCTCTTGCTTTATAGAGTGAGGATGGGAGACTTTCCTGAGGATTATATGAGCCTGTCGGCAAAAAATGCTGTTAAGGGATTCTTTACTCTTGTAATCTTGTTTAGTTCAATGATTGCTTACTGCTCTTTGTAACATTATCTTTATTATCACTTTTTATTTTAGTACTATTCGATTCCTTTATCTGGAAGTTGATAGAAAGCAATTTATGGAAAATAAAACAGTGACTATCTGTAAATCCATTGCTATTATTCTCATGGTAGTTGGCCATACGGATTGTCCGACATGGTTGGTGAGGGTGATATATAGTTTTCATATGCCACTTTTTTTCTTTGTCAGTGGCTATTGTTATAAAGATAGGTATATTGACAAACCGATTTTGTTTATATTCTCCAAAGTAAGAAGTTTGTATATTCCTTTTTGTAAGTATGCCCTATTTGTTCTATTTATTCATAATTTCTTGTGTGATATGCACTTTTATGATTATATGAGAGATGGACATTATAATCTTTTAAGATTTTTAAAGCGGTTTTGTCTTGTAGTTTTTTTTATGAATGGCGAGGATGGTCTCATTGGC
>ERZ842401.4904-NODE-4904-length-15183-cov-5.154812_pt1 | contig 15183 bp, 15 predicted proteins | sample MGYA00521270_ERZ842401 | MGnify/ENA primary metagenome ERZ842401 (study PRJEB31892, sample SAMEA3878208) | bioreactor metagenome | biome: Moose rumen | place: Sweden | collected 2011-10 | study: EMG produced TPA metagenomics assembly of the PRJEB12797 data set...
GCGAAACGAGCAATGTCCGCATGAAGCGGACTTGCGACGATTGAGCTTGCGGATACTCAGTACCCTGGTGGGGTGTGGGGCAAAGCCCCACCGTTCTCCTTATCTAACTCAGTGATTTAAAGGCCGCAATAAAGAATACCGATACAGTCTTCCGCTGCTTCGGTTCATTGTACTACGTGCCGTTCGAAGCTGTCAATCTGGCGAAACGGGAAAAAACGGTTGAAATAAGAAAGAATAAATGCAAAAATCTGAATTGCCAAAGAACGGAAAGAATGATATACTGTATTTGGTTAGAAATCCGCAATTCTGAATGATAACGGGATGGTGCGCTGTCATGAAATACTATCTTGCCATTGACATCGGGGCCTCCTCCGGCCGCCACATCGTGGGCTGGAAGGAAGGAAACGAAGTAAAAACCCGGGAGGTTTACCGCTTCCCCAACAGCGTGGAAAAGCAGGACGGTCATTTGGTGTGGAACATCGAGGGCCTGCTGGCCAGCGTGAAAGCGGGCATTGACGAGGCGCTGAAGCTGTATCCGCAGATCGAAAGCTTGTCCATCGATACTTGGGGCGTGGACTATGTGCTTTTGAATGGGGAGCAGGAGATAATGCCCTGCTACGCTTACCGGGATGGCCGCACGGAAGCGGTGATTCCCAAGGTGCATGAAATTCTGCCTTTCTCCGAACTGTACCGGCGGACGGGCATCCAGTTTCAGCCCTTCAACACCATTTATCAATTGTACGCGGACAAGCTGGCGGGGCGGCTGGAAAATGCCACGGATTTCCTGCTGATGCCGGAATACCTGCTGTATAAGCTGTGCGGGGTCAAGGGCCATGAATACACCAACGCCACCACCGGCGGCATGGTGAACGCGGTAACGAAAGAATACGATCCCGAAATCGTAAGGGCCCTGGGCTTGCCGGAACGCCTGTTCCAAAAGCTGTCCCAGCCCGGCGCGTACCTGGGCGATTACAAGGGCATCAAGTGCGTTCTGTGCGCCACCCACGATACGGGCAGCGCGGTGGAGGGCATCCCCATGGAGGGCAATGAAATTTTCATTTCCTCCGGCACCTGGAGTTTGCTGGGCGTGAAATCCCCCGATCCCATCACCACGGAGGAAAGCGAAAAGGCCAATTATTCCAACGAGGGCGGCGTGGGCTATATCCGGTACTTGAAAAACATCATGGGCATGTGGCTGGTGAACCGGCTGCGGGACGAATTGTGCCCCGATAAGCCCTGGAACGAAATCACCGCCGAGGCTGCGGAAAAGCATTTTGACCATACCGTGGACGCCAATGATTTTGCGTTCCTGGCCCCGGAAAGCATGAAGGCGGCCTTTGACGCGGCGCTGCCCCATCCCCCCAAGTGCCCCATGGGCTATTTTCGCTGCGCCTACCGCAGCCTGGCCCTAAGCTATAAAAACGCCATTGAGGAAATGGAAAAGATCACTGGGACCCAGTACAGCAAAATCTACATCGTGGGCGGCGGCGCGAAAAACGCCTTCCTGAACCGCCTGACCGAGGAAGCAACCGGCAAGCAAGTGATTGCGCTGCCCATCGAGGCAACGGCGCTTGGCAATTTAAAAATCCAAATGAAAGCGAACTGAAAGAAGGAGGATCGATCAATGAGCTACGAGGAAGCAAAAAAACGCTATGAGGCCCTGGGCGTGGACGTGGAAGCGGCCATGGAAAAGCTGAAAACCGTTCCGGTATCTCTGCACTGCTGGCAGGGGGACGACGTGCGCGGTTTTGACACCGACCCCAGCAAACCCCTGACCGGCGGCATCCAGACCACCGGCAACTACCTGGGCCGCGCCCGCACCCCGGAAGAACTGATGGCGGACATCGATAAGGTGCTGTCCCTGATCCCCGGCACCCCCAAGATGAACCTGCATGCCAGCTACGCCATTTTTGAGGACGGCGAATGGGCTGACCGGGACAAGCTGGAGCCCAAGCATTTCAAGAAATGGGTGGAATTCTGCAAGGAGAGGGGCCTGGGCTGCGATTTTAACCCCACCTTCTTCTCCCATCCCAAGTGCGATCCCCTGACCCTGTCTTCCCCCAACGAGGAAACCCGGAAATTCTGGATCGAGCACGGCAAGGCCTGCATCCGCATTTCCAATTATCTGGCGGAGGAATTGGGCCAGCCCTGCACCATGAACATCTGGACCGGCGACGGCTATAAGGACGTGCCGGCGGATCGGATGGGCCCCCGGGTGCGCTATCGGGAGAGCATCGATGAAATCCTGTCCGAGCCCTATGATTTCAAAAAGGTGAAGCCTTGCGTGGAAAGCAAGGTGTTCGGCATCGGCGTGGAAGCCTACACTGTGGGCAGCGCTGAATTCGCCCTCAGCTACGCCGCCGCTAACAAGGAAAAGTGCATCCCCCTGATGGACAACGGTCATTATCATCCCACCGAAGTGGTCAGCGACAAGATCCCCGCTCTGCTGGCCTTCTTCCCCGAAATCGCTCTGCACATCACCCGCCCCATCCGCTGGGACAGCGACCATGTGGTGCTCTTTGACGATGAAACCAAGGAAATCGCCAAGGAAATCGTGCGCTGCGGCGGCCTGGATGGCCGGGTGGACATCGCGCTGGACTACTTTGATGCCTCCATCAACCGCATTTCCGCCTGGGTGACCGGCTACCGCAATGTGCAGAAGGCCCTGCTTTCCGCTCTGCTGACTCCCGCAGAGGCCTTGAAGGAATTGCAGGACACCGATCAGTTCACCGAACTGATGGTGCGCCAGGAAGAACTCAAGACCATGCCCTTCGGCGAAATCTGGGATGAATACTGCCGCCGCTGCGGCAAGCCCGCCGATGGCGAATGGTTCCCGCAAATCAAAGAATATGAACAGAAAGTGCTGGTGAATCGCAAATGAAAAACATTCTGGAAGCGCCCTTCATGGTAGAAATGATCCGCACCATTACCAACATGTACGACCACGGCTGGGATGAGCGCAACGGCGGCAACGTGAGCCTGATGCTGGACGAAAAGGACGTGGCGGAATATCTGGACCTGAACAACGTAAAGCTCAAGATCCCCACCGGCTTCACCGCGCCCGAGCTGGACGGCAAGTATTTCCTGGTCACCGGCACCGGCAAGTATTTCAAGAACGTGCAGTACGCCCCTGAAATCAACCTGGGCATCGTGCGGGTGATCGCTTACGGCGAACTGGCCGAGCTGATCTGGGGCTTTGAGGACGGCGGCAGCTTCACCAGCGAATTTCCCGCCCATATGATGAGCCATGTGGCTCGCCTGAAGGTGAACCCCGAAAACCGCGTGGTCATGCACTGCCATCCCGCCAACCTGCTGGCCATGAGCTATGTACACACCCTGGACGAGCGGAAATTCACCCGTACCCTGTGGCAAATGTGCACCGAGTGCATCGTGGTGTTCCCCGACGGCGTGAACGTGCTGCCCTGGATGCTGTGCGGCACCAACGAAATCGGCGAAGCCACCGCTGAAAAGATGCAGACCGCCCGGTTGGTTGTCTGGGCGCAGCACGGCATTTACGGCGCGGGCAAGGATCTGGACGAAACCTTCGGCCTGATCGAAACCGCTGAAAAGGCCGCCGAAATCTTTATGAAGATCGCGCACCTGCCCCGGGTGAACACCATCACCGACAAGCAGCTGCATCTGCTGGAAAAGCGCTTCAAGGTCACCGCCAGGGAAGGGTATCTGGACTGAGAACATGCCGTTGGCCCCGATAAATTAAGGAGTATATAAGAGTACAGAGTTCAAAGTACAGAGTACAGATTAGATAGTTTTTTATGTGAATGAGGAGAAAACAGGGCTGCTTTCATTTCACAGATATCATCGGCTATTCAATCTGCACTCTGATTTCTGAACTCTGTACTCTTTTCTGCATATCCGCATTTTCTGTTCCGATGGACGCGTTTTTTTTGCGCCGTTTCGCTCCTTCGTGCGCTGAATTGAAAAAACACTTAACAAAACCGAAATAATATGCTATACTGAAAATGGTATCTTATCAGATTGTCCGGCTGCGGGGCCGCGGTGCGGTTCGACGGCACAGGCGGAAAACGCGGAGGGACAATCAAAATGTATGCTTTTCTTTGCGAGGAGGACACGGCCGGATGGATTCTTACAAGCTGCTCATTACGGGTGGAATTCCGCTGATGGGAGAAACCTATGTTTCCGGCGGAAAGAACACATCCGTTGCGGTGATTCCCGCCACGCTGCTTTCCGATGAACCCTGCACCATTGAAAACCTGCCGGACATTGAGGACGTGCGGGTGCTGAAGGATATTTTGACGGACTTGGGAGCCAAGGTGGATTACCGGCCTGAAAGCAAACGCATGACGGTGGACCCCCGGAACGTGCATTCCTGGCTGGTGCCCTATCGCCAGAGCCAGCGGATGCGGGCCAGCTATTACATGCTGGGGGCGCTGCTGGGCCGGTTCGGCCAGGCGGAGGTGGGCTATCCCGGCGGCTGCTCCATCGGCGCCCGGCCTGTGGATCAGCATTTGAAGGCCTTCCGCGCCATGGGCGCGGAGGTGGAGGAGCGCGGAGCGGTCATAACCGCCAAGGGGAAAATGCACGGCACCCCCGTTTACTTTGACCGCATTACCGTAGGCGGCACCATCAACGCCATGCTGGCCGCCGCCAAGGCGGAGGGCACCACGGTGCTGTACAACGCGGCCCGGGAGCCCCACGTGGTGGACCTGGCTAACTTCTTAAACTCCATGGGCTGCCGGGTGCGCGGCGCCGGTACGGACGTGATCCGCATCATGGGCGCGCGCTATCTGCATGGCAGCACCTATACCGTGATTCCCGATCAGATCGAAACCGGCACCCTGATGATCGCCGCCGCCGCCACAAGGGGCGACGTGGTGATCCGGGGCTGCATTCCCGCCCATATGGAAGCCCTGACCGCCAAACTGCTGGAAATGGGCGTGGCCGTCAGCGATATGGACGACGCCATCCGCGTGCGCACCGTGCAGGGGCATCGGGCGGTGAACATCAAAACCCAGGAATACCCCGGCTTCCCCACCGATCTGCAGCAGCCCATGAGCGCGCTGCTCACCCGGGCCAGCGGGGACTCCATCGTGATCGAAACCATTTTTGAGTCCCGCTTCAAGCACCTGAACGAAATGCAGCGCATGGGCGCGCGGGTGCGCATCCTGGATCAAACCGCCATCATCGAGGGCGTGAGCGAACTGTACGGCGCGCCCGTGACTGCCACGGACCTGCGGGCCGGGGCCGCGCTGGTGATCGCCGGCTTGATGGCCAACGGAACCACGGATATTTATGAGCCCGGCTACATTGAGCGGGGCTATGAACATATAGAAGAAAAGCTGCGGGCCCTGGGCGCGAACATTCGCCGGGAGCCCCTGGAATGATTTTTTTGTCCACGCCAACGGGAGCTTTTCCCGCGTGCCTCCCTTGCAACACAGGGAGCTATGAAAGGGACTGATTGATTGAACGCCTTTGAAATATTGGGCCTCAAGGACGACGCCGACGAGCAGCAGGTGCGGCAGGCCTACCACCAGCAGGTGAAAGCCTGCCATCCCGATCAGTTTGAGGATCAGGAAGCGCAGCAGCGGGCCCAGGAGAAACTGATCCAACTGAACCTGGCCTATGAGGAAGCCATCCGGCTCACCGCCGGGAAGCACGGCCCCGTATCCCACACCGTATCGGTGGAGGAGGCCAAGCGCATCGCCAAAAAGCTGCTGGAGCAGCAGCGGTATGAAAGCGCGCTGCTGCAATTGAGCCATGCGGAAACCCGGGATGATGAATGGTATTATATTCACGGGCAGCTGCTGATGGGCATGCGCCAGTACGGCACCGCCCATCAATCCTTCCGGGAGGCAGTGCGCCTGAAGCCGGAAAACAACGAATACCGCCAGGGGGCCCTGGACGCTGCCATCGCTGTAAAAAAGCATCAAAAATGGCCCTATCGGGTGGCGGAATGGGCGGGAAATTTGCTGCATGCCCGGAACAAAACCTGAATGCAATTGTTCAGTCTCCCTCTTCAAGAACGGTTTAAATCTGCAAGAGAGTACAGAGCTCAGAGTACAGAGTACAGATGATATAGTGTTCACAAAGGAGCGCGATCCATTGTCCAGACTATATAAATCTGAACTCTGAATTCTGTACTCTGAACTCCCCTCCGTAGTTTAAAGCGCTCAATCAATCCTGCCGACTGAACAGATACGCCTGTATATTAATGGGAGAAGAGGTGAACGTGCGTTTCAGCCAGAAGCGCATTCTGCCTTATGAATTTACCGAATAAACTGACGCTTCTGCGCGTTTTTATGATTCCCTTGTGCCTGGGACTGTGGGCCCTGGGGCAGCCCGTGGCGGCGGCGGCGGTGTTCGCCCTGGCCGCGGCCACCGATTTTTTGGACGGGTATATCGCCCGCAAGCGCCATATCATCACCGTTTTCGGCAAATTTGCCGATCCCGTGGCGGATAAAATTCTGGTGCTCACCGCCATGATTTTTCTCTGCGCGGATCACCGCCTGCCCGCCTGGGCCGTGTCCATCGTGGCCGCCCGGGAGCTGATGGTGGATGGGCTGCGTCTGGTGGCTGTGGGCAAGGGCAACGTGATCCCCGCCGGGTGGCTGGGCAAAATCAAAACCAATCTGCAGTATTTCTGCGTGCTCTCCGCCATGCTGCTGCCGGAAAACCATTGGATCACCTTCGCGCTCGCCGTTCTGATGTCCATCCTCACCGTGTGGAGCGGCGCGCAGTACGTGTGGGCCTATCGGGCCGTATTCAAGGACGGCGGCATGTAAACGCACGGGAATGAGCAAAACGCTTATCATGCTTTTTCATTTCTTCATTTCTAATACTGATGGGCTGTCTCATACTATTCCTCATCTAAAATACTGAATGCAATCCCAGCTAAAAGATCCTACCCGCCTGACGGCGGGCGCAAGCGAACACACGCGGCCCGCTCCGCTTGGGCCGCTGTTCAGGATGACATTGTTACATCATCGGTTAAAAGTAACTTGTTGCTATTGTAACGAAAAGTCAACCTCCAAGCGCTGTCATCCTGGGGGCCGAAGCGCCCGGAAAATGTGCCAGTGGGTAAATGTGAATAAAGAACCTGTTTTCTGAATCTCCGCGTGATCGGTTTCGGTCACGCGATTTTTTCGTTGAAGCCTTTGGTTACGGTGATCGGTTGGTTGACGGTAGGGAGGTCGAGGTCGCCGATGAAATTGAAGATGATTTCGACTTGCTGAACACGCTTGCCCGTGGAGTTGTCCGCCTCGTGGACGATGATCTTTTTCACGAACTCGTTTACCATAGTGGGAGTCAATTCTTCGATTCCAGCCCCGACATACTTGCGAAGCAAGTCCATGAACCGGTCAAAATTATCGGTGGTTTCTTCCTCCCGACGGACATTTTTGACCAGCGTGGCGATTTCTTCTTTCAACGCGGCCTGTTCCTGCTCATACTTGGCGGACATTTTCTGATAGCGCTCCAGGGTGAGCACGCCTTTCGCGTAGTCCTCATAGGTGCGCATCAGCAGATCGTCGATTTCATCATTGCGCTTCTCTGCCTGGGCAAGGCGTTTCTGCGCTTGATGCAGTTCTTTCTCCTGCTGCTTGCGCCGGCTTTTCATCCATTCGTCTGCAAAATCCACCGTTTCCATGGCCACATAGGAGGTCATGTACCTGATTTGTTCCAGCACAATGCTTTTCAGCACCGATTCCCGGATGTAATGAGCAGTACACTCTCCCCGGCCCAAGCTGTATTTCCCGCAGTAATAGCTTTCCTTGTTCTTCGTCCCTTTGGGGCTGTCGTGGAAATACAGCCTGCTTCCGCAATCCGCGCAGAATACCAAACCGGAGAATAAGCCCTGCCGTTCCAGTCGTTTCGATGGACGGCGCTTTTTGTCCAGCAATTCCTGCACCCGTTCCCATTGGGCCAGCGGTACGATGGCTTCCTGTGTGTCCGGGGTTTCCAGAATGTTTTCAGGACTGTTTGCCAACCGTTTTTTCAGCTTGTAGGACTTGGAATAGGTCTTGAAATTCACGGTATATCCGGCGTATTCCTTGAGCCGCAGGATCATCCGGACGGTGTTATTGTTCCACCTGTACGGTTCCTTTCGCGGCGTTCTTCCCCGCCGGATATCCCGTATTGCGGTTGGGTTCAGCACCTTTTCCCCTTCCAGAATCTCGGCGATTTGCTGTGTACCCTTTCCTGCCAAGGTCAGATCAAACATCCGTTTGACCACGGGCGCAGTTTCTTCGTCGATCAGCCACAGCCCTTTTGTTTTCGGGTCATCCCGATAACCGTAAATTGCATGATGGAGATGCTTCCCGCTCCGACCCTTTGCCTGCATAACAGCCCGAACCTTCCGGCTGGTGTCTTTGGCATAGAAATCGTTGAACAAGCTACGCACTGGGGTGAAATCGTCATCCCCTTTGGCGGAATCCACACCATCGTTGATGGCAATGAAGCGGACATTCTGCATCGGAAACTCCATTTCCAGGTATTGGCCCACTTGCAGATAATCCCGTCCAAAGCGGCTCAGATCCTTGACGATGATGGTTCCCACTTGGCCTGCTTCCACCAGGGACAGCAGCTCCTGCATAGCAGGGCGATTGAAGTTGGTGCCGGTGTAGCCGTCATCAATGAAGAACTGAGTGTTCCGAAAGCCGTGGTCTTGCGCGTACTTGAGCAGGATCGCTCGTTGGTTGGAGATGGAATTGCTCTCGCCTTCCAGATCGTCTTCATTGGAAAGGCGGCAGTAGAGGGCGGTAATCCGTTGCTGATCCATTTCGTTATCCTCCTTTGTTGGATCAGCCGACAGTACCGTAGTGCTTGCTTGTATTATATCATTGTTTGCTTGAAAAGTCATTATGTTTCTCCCTTTTTTGGCTGCTCAGCAGATAAAGAATCATCCAAAAGCAACCGTTTCATTTTAGCCAGGATCGATTCTTTCCCCTGACAGGAAATGTTCACTGCGTAAATGGTATTACCGATTTTCTTCTTGATGGAAGCAGAAAACGGATTGTATTCGCGCTGAATGCTTTCCATATCAAGGAAAGGAGGTTCATTTTCGCTTGAATCCTCATGAATATAATCAATAGGATCATAGGTATTACCAGATTCATAATCATAATCTTTCAACATATTTGTTTCCTTTCAATTCTTATAAATGTGGGTTCTTCTTATCGTGGGATTGTTTTTGTTCTTCTTCTCGTTGCTGCTGGGTAAGCTGTTCCTGGGAATCCTTTTCAAGCTTTTCTATGATGGATGGGTATTCAGGTTCTTCATCCTGCATGGCGATATCCACGCAGCGCTTCACATTGCGAAGCTGGGCAAGGAGCGGCTTCATATTCTCTGCCCTCTGCTGAAGATTTGCACGATGCGCATTCAGACGGTCGCTTTCTTCCTTGAGGGCATCAACATCTACTTGCGCGCTGCCATTTACTTTCATCAGATAGGAATAGGCCTTCCCATATTTCTTTAAGTCCTCCTGGTGCTGCTCATAGAAGGCTTGCTTTTTGCCTTTGAAATAAATGTGGGCATACTGGTCATGAACGGATTGAAGCTGGCGCATCGTGTTGGCGGCCTCGGTAATGCCGGAAATGTTTTTCAGGCGCTTGTTCACCTTTTTGAGTTCGGTGTCAACGCTGCTGGCTTCACTTTCCAATTCATCCAGCTTTGCTTTCATATCCTCCACGGTAAAGATTCTCTGTGCTTTCAGAAAATCAATGGCCTCGGAAACATGAAGCATATCACTGGCCATTCGTTTCAGAACAACGGTACGATTCTTCCAATGCTGCCGTTTTTCATTTTGGATCAGAACCCAGGAATAGAGATAATCGTACAGCGGGGGATGCTTTTCGATTCGCCTTTCTTCACGACGTGCCTTGGATTCTTCAATCTTCCGCGTGACCCATGCTTGCAAGTGACGGAAGCCTTTCCGCAGATTGGAAAGCAGCTTGTTGGTCTCCTTGATGTCCCGGTTCAGATCGCCCAGGTAGCTTTTCTCTCCCCGCGCTTCCATAGCGCAGGCTGCGCGGCCCATATGAACCGTAGGAATCTGCTGCTTGGCCTGCCGTTTGTAGGAGCGCATATCCACTCGCTCCGGGCGTTTGTTTCGTTCCAGATATTCATTCTGAATTGTTTCCCAACCGTGCCGCCAGATTTCGCAGTTCTTGGGATCGTTCCAATTGTTTATGTTTTCCCGGTGGCTCACCCATTCGCCAGAAGGAAGCTGCATGCGGTTTCCATTGCCGTCCAATTCATAAACCTTCCGGCATTTAGGCATCCATCTTCCATGCGCATCCAAGGACCGCAGCGTCAGGAGAATGTGAACATGTGGATTGCGCGGTTCTTTCCCTTCATCGTGAATGGCGAAATCGCAGCACATCCCCTCATTTACAAAATACTTTTGGCAGTATTCCCGAACCATTTCCGGGTATTGCTCACTGGGCACTTCAACTGGCAACGCCATGATGATGCGACGTGCAAGCTGGGCATTCCACTGTGTTTCCGCTTTCTCGACAGCGTTCCATAAAGTGCCGCGGTCCCGGTATCCCTCCGGCGCGTTTTTCGGCAGCAGGATTTCCGTGTGGATGATTCCCGGTTTGGTATGATACTTTTTCCATTTTTGCTCGTAATCTGAATATAGGTCGGTTCCACTCTGGTAAGCAGCTCCCGACACGGCAGACTTCTTGGCTGAGCGCTTCACCAGCGAAACTTGAAAATGGGGGCAGGGCATTGTATCGCCTCCCCGTGTCGCCCTGGCCCTGATCGGTGCTTTGCATCCGTCGTTCCTCTCAAAAAGGATAGCCGCAAAGCGGCGCAAGGGCCGAAGCCCTTGTTGATGAACCGATGCGCTGCCATCATGGCAAAGGCGCAACGGTTCATCTATTTGCGTTTCCGGCCACAGTCGGAAGCACAAATACCCTCGGAGAGCGCAATTCCACCGAAACGGTGTATAATTGCGCCTCATGCTTCGGTCGTTCCTGGAGACTTGCCCGAATAGGCCTCTTGCAGCATCTTTTCCAATGCTTCTTTGACGGGTTCTTGTTCAAAAGCGATCCTTAACAGGGCCATGACTTGATCGTTTGATAGTACTTCCGGGTCATGGAGAAAGCTCTCCAGCATCCCGGCCCGTGTGCATAGGCGGTGGGTTCTCTCCCGGCGAGTGTAGGTATCCAGCATCTTTTCGTCAGCCTTGATTGTATCTCCCAAGGCGCGTTGGCGTTTGGCGATTTTGGCTATAAGCGCATTGTTTCTGTCACGTATAGCATACAATTCTGGTAAAGACTTTTTCTTGTTCATTGCTTTTCACCTTAAATCTCATTCTTTTTTCTGTGTTCATTTGTGCGGTTCAGAACCAAATTTGCAAATAAAAAACAGCCATGACCTCCTTTGCGACGCATTCTAAAAAGAATAACGTAGAATCATCGCATCAGTCGATCATGACTGTTGTTCCGGATGCTCGGATGCTGTTCCGAATTTTACCCTGCGTCAACGCAAGGCATCCGATGGCGATCTTGTGTTCAATAATGAGTGCCCTTTGGCCTTCTCATGAACAGCCGTGATGAATGTATTCAAGCCAACCAGCACCTGTTACGCTTGATCGATCACGGCTTCAATATTATTTTATACAGAATAGGCCGATTTGTCAATTGAATAAAGTGTGAACAATCTCCATAAGCACAGCGATTGCGCGAAGAGAGGAATTTTGTTTTCCTCATATATGAGTTTCATGCCAAAACACATGTCCGGCAGCTTCGTTTTTTCAATGATTCTCATATATTTTTTCAATTTTCAAAATAGTATTGCCGATAAGTATCAATCCAGGGTATAATAAAAAGACAAATCTCATATCCACATCAGAAGCGAGGCATGATTATGGAGGCGGCTTACAAGAGCAAATTGGAGGAATTATACCGATCTTTCTATCCACGGTGTATCCGGTATGCAGAAAACGTGCTATATACCTATACTGGAAGGACAGATGGCGCAGAAGATTTGGTTCAGCAAGCTTTTATGCAGGCCATGGAAAAATGGGAGCAATGCAGTCAAAGCCCGGCGGGGTGGCTCATGAAAACCATCAGAAATAATTGCATGAATCATCTGAAGAAATACAGAGTACGGCAGCCGATTTTAAAATCACTTTATGATCAGCAACCCCAAGAAGCTCCATCCTTCTCTTCCGCTTCCGATGTCGTTCTCACATTAAAGCAGGAGTTGCCTCCGGATGATTATAAAATTTTGTATGATTTTACTGTGAACGGCAAATCCGTGGAGGAGATCAGCAAAGAAACGGGCATGACCCCCAATAACCTGCATGTCCGTATCTATCGCATCCGCAAAGCTGCCAGAAAAATAATTTTCTCACTTATTGTAATTTTCACCCTCTTTCGGGAAATATAAGGATTGGAGCGTGCAAGAGATGCCAAACAATCTGAACGCCGGCCATGATGGAAACCAAATGGGAGATAAGAAACTGACTGTTCAACAGATCAAGCAGTTTTTGAATGATCCTTCCATGGAGGTGACGAAAGAAGAATTAAACGAAATATTAGAAGCAGAATTACAAAAGCCCGAAGATAAAATTGACCTGCAATTGGTGGATGACATTCTGGCTGTGTTAAATCCCAGAGAAGTCAGCGAGGAGGAGATTTCCGCCAGTTGGGATAGGTTCAATGAAAAACTGCGGAAAAACGAAGAAGAACAGAATCCAACAGAGACTGCCGTAGAATCAAGAAGCAATGCAATCGCGCCAAAGAATACTGGAAAAGGAATCGTAGTCTTTCTGCGCAGGGCAGGGCTGATTGCGGCAGCCATCGTCCTTCTGTTCTTTGTATCGCTGGGATCGGCAAAAGCAATGAAATGGACATTCCTGCTGAAGCTTCTGAATCCTATCGCTCAGACATTCGGCATCTCATTGGATGTACAGGACATCGATATTTCTTCCAACGAGAAATATTCGAGCGTTCTGGATGACCAGGAAATGCGGCAATTCACCACGGAAGATGAAATACCGGCCAAGTACGATGGCTACCGAATCAAGCCCAACAACATTCCTGAAAGATATTCGTATATTGGCGGAGCCTTCTATCCGAGCCAAGCGACTAATACGTTCAATTTTATGTATCAATCAGGGGACGAATGGATTTCCTATAATGTGAATATCTTTGAAACGGACGAAATGGGCATGGAATATCAATTTGAAACGACAGTGGAAGTGCAAGAAGTACGCCAAGTTGGAATGATCGAATTGACATTCTATCATAATGGAAGAGATAAAACTCAATCTGTTTCATGGGTTGATCGGAACGCACATTATTCACTTTACGGCTGTATATCTATGGATGAATTGACCGACATTATCAATGGTTTTCAATGATCCTGTATGCATGCATCCAATACATACAGAGAGGTAGATCGAAATGGTAAAACAGTTAGCTTCTTTGGCTCTGGCGATTTGTCTTTTGGTTGGTTTGTGCTGCCCGGCATCCGCAGCCGTGGTTATACCGGACGGAACATTCTCCAGCGATTATTTTGCCAGCTACGGCTGTTTCATCAATGATAATGGCGGCCACGTTCTGCATATCACCTTCACCACCACCGGTATGGGCATGTGTGACGAAATCGGGGTGGCGAATTATTGCGTGGACAAATATATGGAAACAGATCAAGGCAACTTCTGGACCCCCATCACCGGCCTGCTCCCCGGCGTCACCCATACCAACACCATGTACTGCACCTACGGCGTGAACTTCCAGGGCGTTGCCGGGGAACGGTACCGCGTCCGGGCGACGTTCTATTGTGCAAAAACATTCAGCGATGGTACAAGCGGTTGTGAATTCAAGTCTGTCTGCACCACAGGCTGCACGGTAAACTGAGGGCTTCCATGATCGATAAATCCAAAGAATACCGTGAGAACAAAGCCATCAAGCGCTTACTGGAAAAACTGAGCGCAACGGAAGAAAAGCAAAGGGAGCCCGGCATAGAGAAAAAACGCAACGCGTAAAAGCGCCGTTTTTGACGTACAGTTTTCTCCTGCGGAGTTCAAGTTGCTTAATCAGTGCGTTGTTTCCTGCCTGCCGCTGCTCGTCTGTGAGTATGATTCGCAGCATTGGTTCGTCTGCCCCAACTGCCGGAATACCATTGACCGTGAATATGTTGCCTACTGCTCCTGCTGTGGTCAAAAGCTAAGCTGGTATGGATCAGTCAGCCATGCGCATCTGCTCGGGGAAGAGTCGGCGAAAGCGCAGCCAAAGCACCATTCCAATACGCTTTCGGCGATTTCGCGAATGGAAGATCAAAGTCGCGAGATGGAAGCAGAAATCCATCTTCTGCAGGAAAAAATCAGTGAAAAGCGTACTGCCCTGAAAAAGCTGAGATTTGCCCAGGAAGAAAAGAAAAAGGCGAGGCTTGCGGAAGCCATCGCCCAGAGCGGAAAAAGCATTGATGATGTGATCGACATGATCGAAAAGCTGGAAGCGTGAACCAATCTCCCATGGTTACGGCCCTGCCATTTCTGGCAGGGCTTTTCAGCGCTTTCTATCGTAAATTGACGCTCCGCTCACGGTGACCACTCAATAAAGCACACCTCGTAAAACCCACGTGCTATGAAACAATGTGCCTAATCGTTTCTAATATAATCCAATAGAATCAATTAGAAGCAATCATACACGAAGGACAAGAGAATAAAAGTGCCAGTGATGAAACACGCAGTGTTGCTGCAGGAGTGGTCAAGGCGGATTGCAGAATCTCGTTCCAGAAGGGAGACAAAGAAGGCATGGTGCACAGACCAAGGGATCCCCACCAAGACATACTACCATTGAAAAAGAAGTTCATCGCCATGATGACCCAGCATTTTAAATTCTGGATTTACCTGAGTTTTAGCACTACGGTCTGTCGGCTTGATCGAAGTTTTCAGAAGGGTTCTTTATCACCATTCACCCGTGGCACATTTTCAGCGCAGGCCGGGCGGCAGCCCCGGGGCGGAGCGAGAGCGAAGCGTTCGCGTTCGCTTGCGCCCGCCGTAGGCGGGTAGGATCTTTCCGCATGGTTACTATTCAGCTTTATAGATGAGGAATAGATTCTTTTGTTAATTGGTCTTCGCTATTTCTACAATAATTGTCAAAATACTTTGAGATTCAGCGAAAATTTTTTGCTTGGTGTACAAACTCCCCTTTCCATCCGTCTTAATAAATGTAGAGAGGAGGTGAT
>ERZ842401.4906-NODE-4906-length-15181-cov-6.986183_pt1 | contig 15181 bp, 14 predicted proteins | sample MGYA00521270_ERZ842401 | MGnify/ENA primary metagenome ERZ842401 (study PRJEB31892, sample SAMEA3878208) | bioreactor metagenome | biome: Moose rumen | place: Sweden | collected 2011-10 | study: EMG produced TPA metagenomics assembly of the PRJEB12797 data set...
TAATTGTTAATACTGTTTGAGACCAGCCCTCACTGACTTACCCGGGATGCAGTTCGGAACTGATTTCGCTGGCAAAGTAAATGCAAGAGGTTTTCTCTTAAAAATCACTTCGGATTATTAATTCAAGTATTTTTATAACGCTGATACATAGATAATTAGAAGAACAGGTGATTAGAAATCACCAAGTTTCACGATTCAAGATTTAGGTATCACCAGACCAATCACAATACGATTTCCTGAAACATGGAACCTGAAACCAGAAACCAAAGCGAAGCATCCATGTACGAAGAGACCAAACATATCACCGCCCGGCTGCAAGTGCTTGAGTTCTTGATGACTCAAGCCAACCTTGCCGACCTGTTCCGCCACACGGACATACTGCTTTTTGTGCTCTATGCCCAGAACGTGGCAGAAGGGGTTACTACGCAGTACAAGCGTATGTCGGACGCTTTGGATATCAGTTTCTACGTGAGCTTTCCCTTCGATGAGTGGCTCCGCAAGATCCAGAACTGGAAAGAAAAACTCAGCAATCCCGAGTTTCAACTGGAACACGACATTGCCATAGGCGATGGACGCGCTTTCCGCCTGCGCACACTTATGGAGAAACTCTGCGACCGCGATGCTACTATAGATGAGAAATCCAAGCTTACACATCCCTACGACAGCATTGCCCGCAAACCCTATCATGAGGCCATCGTGGATTTGGAGCAGGCTCTCGATTCGCTCAAAACTAATTTGAGCAATCTGGCTATGCTACCCTTAAGGACCTCCAAGGAAGCCCGTAGTCTTGCGCTGCGCACCTACCTTGACAGTGCTTCAAAGAAAGAATCCATCCAGTCCGAACTACAGGACTACGTATTTTTCTGTAGCAACAAACGCAATGCGTCTGTTGTTAAGCAGCTTCTCTATTTGAAGCAGCGCATCCAGACCCTTGTTGGCAAGGACGAGCTTGCCGACTTGGATCTTTCCGAAAGTGAACAGTATGAACTGCTCAATGGCCTGAAGAATATCTTTGAGGAGAGTGAAATTAACCCCGCTTCCAAACAGATACCGGCCAAAGCCGCTCCCCGTGCCAACGATGAGTTGTTTGCCAAGGCTCTGAACTTTGTTAATCTCTATGCCGGACCACATTTTCCAGTATTGGATGATGACAATACCGTTGACTACCTTGTACGCAAGGATGTCACTCTGAGCGACGGCGAGGAACTGCACTTACAAACACTACTTATATTGATGGAGGCGATGGGTAAGCAGTTGGAAGAGACCCTGCAGACACGCTTTGACACCACGGCTCATCACTCTGTTGAGTTCCAACAGCGCATCAACCGAGTACTCAAGCGCGTGGAGTATTTCAATGCAAGGCTGCTGCCCTGTATGGAGCGTGGTAAGACCGTTGCCGACCTCAACGACCTCTTCCATCGCTGGTTCTCCACCAAAATAGACGTCTCGCTGCGTGAACCGCAGGAGGAGTTGCTTAAACTTTTGGAAGATGGCCTTGATAACATCAAGATGGAAACCTACGTCCATCTGCTCCGTGAGGCTGCCGACTTGAATTTCTTCAAGCCTGCCAAGCCCCAAAGCGACAAACTCTATGCAGCCTTAGAAAAGGTACAGAGTAGGGAAGACGAGGCTTTCCCCATCGAAGGTTCCTCGTTCAACAAGTACTTCCGTAACCCCAACTTCCACAACGAAGAGAAGTGGCAAGAGGCCGCCAAAGTACTTAAAGCCGTGCGGAGTCAAATGACTGAGTGATTTTAAATAAGATTTTTGAATAATTTTGAGCGAAGCGACCACTTGAAACGTGGAACCTGAAACTTGAAACTAAAGCGATAGCGACAATGGGCAAACCGTTCAATCAAGAACTGGAAAATATAAAAGGCACCATCCGATGGGCAGAGAAGCAGAACGTAAAAGATTTGCGTTCTTTCTTCTCCGTCAATGCCGGTACTCCTTTGATATGCATCGGTAGCGGAGGATCCTTCAGTGCGGCCAGCTATGCAGCCATGCTCTACAAGCAGATGTGTGGTCTTGCCGTGTCCATGACCCCGCTAGCTTTCGACACCAGTGCCGACACCATCATTCAGGACAGCAAACTCCTGTTCTTCAGTGCCAGTGGCCGCAACAAGGATTTCCTCATTGCTTTCCAGCGTGGCTTGGAGGTGGGACGTGGTGAAATGGCAGGTGTTTGTCTTCGAGAAAGCTCAAAACTGGATGCCATTATTGAAAAGTGCAACCCGGATTTCAAGAAACATACCTTTCCCATTCCTACCATTAAGGACGGCTTCCTGGCTACTAATTCGCTTGTGGCGTTCTTTGTGCTCATGTACCGCTGCTTCTTCGACGCCAAGCCGTCACAGCACATCGGTAAAGGTATAGGCTATACACAGAATCATGCATTTGATTTCTCCAAGATAGAAAACTTCATTGTCCTCCACAGCAACCTGAGCGAGCCTGTTGCCGTTGATTTGGAATCCAAGTTCTCTGAGGCGGCTCTGGGTTCTGTCCTCATGGCAGACTACCGCAACTTCGGGCATGGCCGCCACCAATGGTTCGACAAGAAGGACGGCAACTCCTGCATCGTGGCGCTGATCAATGAAAACGACCGACCTCTTGCAGAGAAGACGCTGAGCAAGATGCCTCAGAATGTCCATGTGGTTCGCATCGAGTCCGACCTCAGAACACCACTTGCCACCATTGACCTGTTGGTGAAATCATTTCAGTTCGTTTCTACCATAGGCGAGGTGCGAGGCATTGACCCCGGTCGTCCTGGCGTGCCCGATTACGGCACAGAGCTGTATCATCTGAACTATGCCAAACTCATCAGCGATGAAAGCATTCAGCGACCCATAAAAGACCTTGCCATCAGTCGTAAACTTCGACTGGGCAGCAATGCCTTGATGCCTGCTGACGAGTATAAGGCCTACGCAAAGGCTTACGACAAGTTCTTCACGCAGTTAAAGGATAAGGAACACAACCTCCTGGCTTTGGATTACGATGGCACCATCTGTAATGTAGACCGGAACTCCCGTTGGAAGGGAAAACTTGAAGAGTCCATTGCCCGGCAAATCAACAAGCTCCTTGCTGAAGGCATTCGCATTGCCGTGATGACTGGTAGGGGAGACTCTATGCACGAGTTGCTCCGTAATTCCATCAACGAGCAATATTGGTCACAGGTTTATCTTGGCTGCTACAATGGTGCAGTCATTGTCCGGCTTACCGACGACACAACAGCCATCGATGCTGTCAAGGAGGCTCCGTTGGACGAGCAGTTGGTAACACTCCAGAATGAACTGCATCGTTACCACTTCCGTCCTGAGAAACTGAAGAAATACAGCACCCAGCTTTCCTTGTCGTGTCCCGACAAACAGAAAGCCTACGAGATATGCAATGAGATTATTCTCAGCAACCATCTGGACCGTCTCCATATCTGGAGCTCCAGCCATTCGATGGATATAGTGGTGAGCACCAAGGCAAGTAAGACGGCAGTGAAAGAGATCTCCGAGGATGTGCTGGTCATTGGCGACCGTGGCGACTACGAGGGCAACGACTTTGAGATGCTCTCCCTGCCATACTCCCTAAGTGTGGATGGTGTGTCGCGCAATCCCGACAGTTGTTGGAACCTGGCCCCTAAAGACCTTAGAGGGTTAGATGTAGTGAAGTATTATTTACGAAAGATAAGAGCCACCCGCAATGGCTTCAAGATAGCACTCTGAGAAGATGAGATTCAATCTGGCGAAACAGTTCCTGGTCCAGTTGATGGGCTGGGATGATATTGAGGCAAACAAGAAGTTGCAGGAGATGGATTTGATGTCCGACATCAAATACGACTCCTACGACCAGTTCATGCCCGGTATCAAGTTCGTCGGAAACTTCTATCTGTGGCTCAGCCAGTTCAAAGACCCGAAGGAACGAAAACTGATGTACGACTTTGTGAAGAAATACATCATCTACATCAACTCTACACAGATTTCGCATCTGATAGACCTGCTCTACAATACCAAGATCATCCCCCTGATACGTCAGAAGGTGGTCGAGGATTTCATGGCGCGTGGCGAGGCGATCAACAAGTTCAACTACCGTCTGCTTGACAATTCCAATGAGTTCAAGTCACACAAACGCAAGACGCTGTTCATTGGTCTGAGCGACGGCTCACACATCGATATCATCCGACGTAACAGTTATCTGGACAACGACCAGGTGCTGACCAACTATTATCCCGACGATAATAAGGTAAAAGACCTGGGCGTCAAATTGAATGAATGTGGTGATTTGGCTAACGATGCAAACAAGAAGTTTGAGTCTATTGTTCTCATTGATGACTTCACTGCCAGCGGCTCGTCGTTCATTCGCAAGAAGGAGGATGGCACTTTTGGTGGCAAGTTGCCTACGTTTTTCAAGGCGCTAAACAGAAACGATAAGTTCAAGAAGTTGCTGACAGATAATTATGAAATCCACCTGTATTTTCTGATAGCCACCGAGAACGCGCTGACGTATATACAGGATCTGCTGGAGCAATTCATGCAACAGTATAACAATATTAAGGTGAAGGTTGACTGCGTGCAGAAACTCTACGACGATGCCAAGTTTACCAGCCATCACGAGGAGGATGCCAAGGCCATGTTGGACATTATCAGCCGGAAACGTTTTGTCAACGCGCCCATGCTGACAGAGGCATATAAGAAGAGTTACGCTGAAGGTGATGACAACTACCACCTGGGTTACAAGCAATGTGCCCTGACCGTGGTGCTTAACCACAATACGCCCAATAACTCCCTGCCTATTATCTGGCAACCCAAAAGGGAAGACAAGAACGAACCCCTCTACCCGTTGTTCTACAGAATAACCCGCCATTGATTATGCAGCAGTACGAGAATCCATTTAGCATGAGAGCTTCGGAGAAACTGACCAATGACGATGTGTTCATCAGTCTTTTCTCTGAAGCCTCCCTCTATTCACTGAGAGATTTTAGTGAAAAGGGACGCTTGTGGGGTAACCTTACTTATATCTGTAGTGCTCCGGGCGGAGGTAAGACCACCATGCTGAGGTGCTTTTCTCCCTCGGTGTTGTATTTGGTCTATAACAACAAGAAGGCAAACGACAAGTTGTTCAAGACCCTGAGGGGAATGGGCGTGGTCACTGGCAGCAGGATTCTGAAATGTGGGGCCTACCTCCTGACCAACAGAAGTTATGCTGACCTGGAAGATGAAGAGGTCTTTACCAAGCCTCAGGCCCGCAACCTTCTCTTTGCACTGCTGAATGCACGGTTCACGCTGTCTGCCATCAAGGCTTTGCAGATTCTGACAAACTATTCGTATGAAGATCTGGAGGGGATAGCCTTTAAGCCTTCCTTGGAATTGTCCAACAAGTTTGCTCCCAATCCTGCGCCTCGTACAGCCAAGGAACTTTTCGACTGGGCCGCCGGCATCGAGCGCACCATTACGGAAATCATAGAGACCTATCAGACCACCGATGAGCGACAGGGACATGACTCCCTCTTCATATTGGACTATCTGCATGGCTCCGACTTTACCATCAAGGATAAACCCATTGTTGAGGACTTCATCTTCCAACTGGACGACTGTCACAAACTGTCTAAAAGACAACTGGAGTTCCTGCGGCAGGAACTGGTGGAGACCCGCATCAGCAACACGGTATGGCTGGCCATGCGCTACGAAATGTTTACGTACGAGGAACTGATGCCAAAGACCGATATGCCGGGGCGCGACTATAACAGCATACACCTGGAGTTTGACAACAAGTACGATGATATGCTGGAGAGCATTATGAACAAACGTTCCAATCTCTCCTCTCGCGATATCAAACTGAACAACTCGCTTGAGCAGACCTCTATCCTTACGGATGCCCAGTATCAGGCGGTCATAGATTTTTGCCGGAATGATATAGCAACCCGTCAGCCTTTATACGATGACTTGCTTGCTTATATTGACGAGACTTTTGAGTTGCTGAAGGATAGGGCAGAGCAGACCTTCGCTCTGATGCTGTTTGCCCAGAGGGAACACAAGACGGGTTATCCGCTGTTCCCCCACGACCGCCATGACTATGACGCATGTGTGAAACCGGCATTAGTGAAAATTGGATTGCAGATTATGCCTGCCGTCTTCAATTATCCCATGTATTATGGAACCGATGTGCTCAAAGAACTGTCCTCTAACAACACCGAGCAGTTCATCAGTTTCTGCAATGTGCTCTATGAGCAGTTGCTTACGCAGAAAATGCTGCACCCCCGCAAGACGCTCTTGCTTTCGTCTGCTTTTCAGGACAAACTGATTAAGGATGAGTGTAACAAGAAACTGAAGCGTATTCTCGTGGAGCAGGGAAAAGGTGTATATACGTTCATCAACAATCTGGGCAACTTTTGCAAAAGCCAGACCCTGCAGTTAGGTTGCTCCTATGGAGCGGTCAATGGCTTTTCAATCAAGGAAGTGGAGTCGCTGTTCGAAGATTCCGATGATATGCTTGACGACACCAAACTGCAGGATGTGCTGCGTGTCTGTCTGGTGAACCACTTCCTGTTCACCCAGGAAACCAAGCAGGGCGAGAAGAACAAAGAGTGGACGGTGTTTTATCTGAACCGATGGATTTGTGCGGCTTTCTCACTGCCTCTGAGTTTCGGAGGATGGCGCAAGCGCTCTGTCAGAGAGTTGACATCTTGGATAAATAAAGACGAGAAATGGGAGATTGGAATTCGTATGTAATGGTCGAAGGAGACGCTGATGTCATTTCTTTCTGGAAAGACCCCGACCGTCCCCAGGGCAAGACCGTCTTGATGATGGGCGAGGGCTTCGATCCTCGTATGAACAATGTCCTCAAGGCATTTGCTGAGGCCCACCTCGATTTCCACTGTCTGAACATTGTTCATGGCGACCGCACCAAGTCTCCCAACAAGGAGTTGGTGGAGAAGAATGTGGCTCTGCGTAACAAGTTGATAGAAGAAAACCATATTCCCTTCTCTGAGTATCAGTTGCAACTGGGTCCCCGCAAGGATTTGATAAGGGGCGTTAAACTTTTGAACAACCAGATAGAGTCATTGTTAAAGGACTTTGACAACATTATAGTGGATATCAGTGCGCTGCCACGTGTGCTTTATTTCAATCTGGTGAAGGCCGTCAGCGACAAGTTAGGTGATAAGAATTTGTTTATTGTCGTCTCTGAGAATGCGGAGATTGACAGGAGCATCAAGTACCGCAATCTGGTGGACGACATGGAACCGATGATAGGTTTCAACGCGGGCATCGGACTGGAGGGAGAGCAAGACCGGCTTAGAATACTGATAACATTGCTCGGTGAGAACGGTATGGAGAAGTGGTTTAAGATTATGAATCATTTCACGCCCAACGAGGTGTACCCCGTTGTCCCTTACCCTGCTCTCGATCCGTTCCGTACTGACAATATCATCAAGGAGTATCAGGAACTCTTCAAGCAGGAAGATGCCAAGGAGAACATCATCTATGCCCATGAGCGTAATCCGTTTGAACTCTATAAGATGCTCACTCGTTTCATCAAGTCGGAAGATGAGATTCTGGAAAAGGTAAATCGTAAGGTCTGTTATGGCATAGCGCTTCTCTCCAGCAAACTGCTCTCTGTAGGCGCGTTGCTTACCGCCCTGGAGAACCAGGAAGAGGTGGCTATCTACAATGTCATCAGCCGCGACTACGGCATTGAAGAGATGGATTTCGATGAGATGAACAAAAAGAGTACAACCTTCCTAATGTGGATTACCGGCGAAGCCTACAGTGAATCATAATTCGTTCAATCCGTGTGATTCGTGTTCGCTTAAAACCACAATAAAAGAAGGATAGAATCGTTATATTTGTATATACGAAACCAAGTTGTCTGTGATATCTGTGGTATCTGTGTGAAATTTTGAAACTTGAAACATGAAACATGAAACTAATATAATCCTCGGAGCAGGCCTTGTGAGCCTCGACATCTTGATGCGCGGCTACGAAGAAACCGTATCTTATAAGGTTGGTGGCACCTGTGGCAACGTTCTGATGATTCTTGCCTATATGGGTTGGGAGAGTTACCCCGTAGCACGTCTGAATGGCTCCGAGCAGTCTCGGATGATGCTGGATGATATGCGTTCCCACGGCGTTCACACCGATTTCGTGAGCACACTTGATGACGGTGCCACACCAATCATCATCCAGCACAACATCATTGACAAGGATGGTAACCCTACCCACCGGTTCACCTTCCAGGGCAACCGTGGCAGTCTGCATCTCGACTACAAGCCGGTGATGAAGAAAACGGTGATGAAAGTGCTTGAAAATTTGCAATTCCTTCCGTCGGTGTTCTTCTTCGACAGAGTGAATGCTGCCACCTTAACAATGGCAGAATACTTCAAAAACCGTGGTTCACTGGTATTCTTTGAACCCTCTGCCAAAGCCAAACCTGCTGATTTCAATAAAGCCGTATCTTATAGCGATATCATCAAGTTTGCCGACCAGCGCATTCCCGATGTTGGCTTTACTGAGACTTACAACGATAAACTGTTCATTCAGACCTTGGGAAGCAAAGGTCTCCGCTTCAACCTCTTTTGCAGAGGATGGAAGACCTTGCAGCCAGTACCTAACAACAATATTGTTGATACCAGCGGTGCCGGAGACTGGACCTCAGCCACTTTCCTCAATGAGATGTCAAAAGCCGGCATTGCCACCGTTGACAAACTCACAGAAGACAATGTCAAGCAGTTCTTGTCCAAAGCCCAGGAGAAAGCCTCACAAAGCTGCTCCTACGAAGGAGCCCGAGGCATGATGCAACATGGAATTTGAAGGTAACAAAGTATAAGTATGTCCCACAATAATTAACAAATAAATATGAAAGTCGAATTATATGCGTTGTGTCAAGGCGCTTTTAACAGCAATGGGCAATTGACAATAGTCAATACAATTGACAATTTCGTAGTGCCGACTTTCCCGGCACGCGTTTCCTTTGGTCTGGCCCTGAAACTCTATATCCTTCCAGAAGAAGAAGGCGAGAAGACATTGACAATTTCTATTTTGGACAAAGGAAATAAAAGCATTATTACGCCAATTGTCGCCAGTCTGCATGTTGAACGCTTAGGCAAAGCCAGCCATATAGCCATAGCACTCAATCTTCAGAATGTGCTTTTTGAGAAGCCCGGTTCATACGATGTTCACTTGGAGTTGGATGGAAATCGTTTGGATAATTATGCATTTGAAATAGAGCAGCGATGAGAGAAGATAAAAATTTGACAGAGGGTGGTTTTTCAATAGACCTGTCTGTAAGCCGCGATGCTCAAATGCTCGATGTGCCCAAGCGAGAGTTGAATATTCGAATGGTGCGTCAAAATTATGAATATTGGAATCGCAATTCTAATTTCATGTCCCAAAACAACTATGACAATGCCGACTTCGAACGAATTGTGGCTATGGGCGAGGATGCAGTTCCCGGAATTTTGGAGATTATCAAAGACCATCCGGATCCCATTGTTCATGCTCTTGACTTAATCTACCCGGATTATATGTCCTATGAGGGTTATGTTTCACTTGAAGACGTTTGTAACACATGGATTATAACACTCCTAGCGCTCGGGAAAGCTTAACAAGGCCAGATGCTTTTGGACAGAAGTTGGAATATGATGGCAATTTCCATCTGATGAGTCCATTCACATACCTTTACAACTGTATTGCATACGCTATGGGAATGCAAGATAGATGGGTTGATAGTGCAGATTTGCCATGGCATTGGTGGCCTCCTGTCCATAAGGGTATGAAAAAGTCCGATTTAGTGGAAGCCTTTCGTTTCTTTGGATTTGAAGAGTGTGGAATGGACGATTCTATAGATGTTGATTACGATAAAGTTGCCTTGTACGGCAACGTAGCTGGTTGGACACATGCAGCTCGTGTAGTTGGCAATGGTGTTTATCATAGTAAATTCGGAGCCAGTTACAACGGCACTCATAGTAGTGGAGATGTCCTTAAGGCGCAATATGGTGCTCCTTTCGTTATAATGAGGAGACCAAAAACCGAAGCCCATATTACTGATGACCTTAAGGGAACAGCACCTGGTGTCATACATACTAACTTCAAGGTGGATATTAATGGGCAATACGACCATATTGTTGCCTTTGGAGGCAAGACTTACTTAGGAGAACATGGTCATGAGGTACGAATTGTAGGAGGAATGGTTGAACTCGTCTAACCTTGAACCCTGAAACTCATTTGCCGCCCTCTCTCTAGTCTCTAAGCTCCTCCGTGGAGCAGCCTAGGAGCAGCTTAGGAGGAGCCTGGGAGCAGGCTAGAAGGAGCCTAGAGCGAAAAATAACCTTTGAACTATGGCATTTAGAGATATAAAATATAAGGAACCAATGTTTCCTCATCAGGATTATGAGGACAGGCTTGTCGCTTTCATTGATGTGCTTGGCTTTTCGGAGATGGTGGATGATACCGCTACCGACGTGAAGAAGTTGCGTCATCTCACGGCCGCTTTGAAGAGCCTATACGACAGAATCTGGCTGTGGGAAGCTGACGGCTCATATTCTTCCTTTGCATTCACTCAGTTCAGCGACAGCATAGTGATTAGTTCCCTTGCCGGTACTGCTGACAGTTTTGAAATGTTGCAACAGTTACTTCTGGGCGTGATGGAAATGGTGGACAGTTATGATGTCCTTGTTCGTGGAGGTATAGCCCGAGGTCAGCTTATCCACGACAGCGTGATGGTCGTAGGTCCAGCAATGGTGGAGGCCTATCATCTGGAGTCAAAGAAAGCCATTTATCCTCGCATCATCATAGCGGAAGAGTTAAGGGAACAGATAGAGCAAGACCTTGAAGAATCCTTTCGTACTCAGACAACCTTGCCAGAAGTGCCAGGATTCAGCAGACTCTTCAAGACTGACGATGATGGTTGGAGTTATCTGGATTATGTTAATCCTGATGAAGCGTATTTCCATGTGCTTGACAAAGACGACCATCTGAAGGCTCTTGAACAGTTGGCACATAAAGGACTTCAGCACCCGGATGAACGGGTAAGAGAGAAATATCCATGGTTGCAAAGAAAAATCGAGCGGGCTAAGGTTTAACCATTCATCTTTCACCATGAATTGTGAACCAAAGATGGAGCGGGAGCAGATGCTTGAAGAAGGTACAAGACGTGCAGATGTTGCAGAGAAACTTCTGTTGGATAACCTCAAAATGCAAGGATTATTAGAATAAGATAATACCTCCTATGCTCTAACGCGCAATCTGATTTAAACGTGGAGCATGGATAATAAGGAAACCCAGCCCCCTGCACCATGAACCGTGCACCAAAGATGGAAGGAGGAGCATATAGCGCTGGAGGCGAGAGAGATAAAAAGTAGATGTCTATGACCTTTCCCTTGACATTGTCATGACCAAGAATTCACATCAAGAAATCAATGAATAATATCGCAGAACAATTTGAAGATTTGTACTCCAGGTGGAGTTTGTTGGATAAGGCAGGAAAGGATGCGCATCTGACTGAGATGATGGGCAGGGCGCAAGGGTTATACCAGTTCCTTGTTATGAACTTTGGCAGGAAAGGCTTTTTCACACAAGATGAGTACAATCAGGTTGAGCAGATAAGGCAGATAGGTCAATACTTGCAGACTCAGAAGACACAGGCTGACCAAGACCTATGGAATGAGATGATGAAACACTTAGCTAAGATGGCTGTTAATAGATAAGTGGTTCCCGCTCTTTCGCTCAAACTGATTTGAAAGTAGAGCATGGATAATAGGGAAACCATTAACCAGTGATCAAGGAACCGTCCCCTGATCTGTCGCCGTATGCCTGCGACATCATGGAGTTTTGCAGACACTTTGCAACCTCCCCGGCCCGCATAGCTATCCTTCAAGGCTATGTGCGGTTCCGCCTTGCGTGTGTAGCCAGTGGCATCACTGGCAGTCAATGGATAGACGGCAGTTTTGTGGAGAATGTAGAGGTATCTGAATCACGCGACCCGCGCGACGTGGATGTAGTGACATTGATGAAACTTACTCCAGGGTTTAACGAGCAGCAAATACTCTCAGCTTTCCCTGAGTTTGCCAATCACCGGCTATCCATTCAGAACTACAAGGTGGACCACTATCCGTTTATTATCAATCTCACCCCTGAACTAACCATCCAGCAGTCCAAATACTGGAACCTGCTTTTCGGTCACAACCGTCGTGGCGTGTGGAAAGGGATGCTGGAGATACCGCTCTACGACAACAGCGCATTCGACCAGATGGCACTTAACTATTTAGATACACTATAGCGCTATGGAGTACAATTCACAATTAGCTTGGCTCCGTAGCCAACTCGACGCTACCGAGCAGTTGCTTGCCCAGACGGGCGACAACCTTTTGATGCGCACCTCGCTCGAAAACCGCATTGCCGACCTGCGCGAGCAGATAGCCTCCGTTCCCGAACAGACGGGTGCCGCCCGCCTCGATGTCTGGTTTTCAGGCCGTGCCGTCTATGGCTCCCAGGGCATAGAGCAAGGCTTTATGGAGAGCACCTCCAAGGCCCTCGTGGGCATGATCAATGCCTCCACCCGCGACAAAGTGCGCCACCTGAAAGAGCAGCGCAAGACCGCCTCCATGCCCCGTGGCCGTTTCTACGTCACCGCTCTCACTCACGGCTCCTTTGGCTACGAGCTTACCTATAAGGACAGCGACGGAATGCTCTTTGACGATCCAGCCATTGTGGAGAGCATCCAGAGCACCATGAAAGTGATAGAGGAGACCACCGTCAAGGGCCTCGATGTCGATGCCCTCATTCAGGAGCAGCCCATCCGTATGCTCGCCAACCTGAAGGACTTCTTCTCCGTACTCAAGAAGCAGGGCAGCACCCTGCGCGTGGAGAGCGGCAGCAGTGCCCTCTCGCTCGACAGCCGCAGCGTAGATACCGGCTTCGACAACATCTGCCTCTCCGACATCCTTGAGAAAGAAGAGACCATCACCGCCACCTTCCAGGGAGCCTTCATCGAGAGCGGCAAGTTCGAATATACCGATGTCGAAGGCCGCCTGCTCCACGGCAACATCTCCGAGGACTTGACGAGTGAGGCCATTGCCGACCTCAACCGCCGCTACTCCGGAGTCGAGTGCCAGTTGCAGATCATCCGCCGCATCGTAAGTTATAGTAACGGTCATAAAAAAGAAAACGTAGAACTCACAGGCATCACGGACCTGCAAGGCTGCGAGTAAGCGAGAGCAGAGTGAAACTCGTTTCAGCTATGCCGAGCATGAGCAGGCTCGATACGCAGTATCAACTTGAAACCTGAAACTTTGAACTTGCGCGAACGCGCTTTCTGTGCTATCCGTGCTATCCGTGCTATCTGTGTGACCTTGAAACCCTCATTGCGGGCTTGACCCGCAATCTCCACTTGCGTCACCCTCTGGCCAACTCTTAATAAAATGTTAAAATTTGGGCCTTGCCCATCTATGTGAAATAAAAATCGTACTTTTGCAATCAAAAGAAGCAAAGATGAAACAGCTCACGATACAAGATATACAGACCACTTCGGAGTATCAGGTCTTCGACCGCAAAAGTGCCCGCATAGATGCAAAAGCACTGGCTATTACCATCATTGCATTTGCCAATGCAGATGGCGGCAGGGTTGCTCTTGGCGTTGAGGATGACGGAACCTTGACGGGAGTGGACGGGAACACTGCACATATCAACGAACTGCTACGCGCATCTTTCGACTACTGTGTGCCCTCAATTGCCACCTCAACAGAGTATATGGAAGTTGTCGATGAACAAGGGAATCCTAACCATATCATTTTGCTGACCGTTCCGCAGAGCGTTCGTGTTCATGCCAATCAGGCAGATGAAGTGTACTATCGTGTGGGAGACAAGTCTAAGAAACTGAACTTCGAGCAGCGTATGCAGTTGGTATATGCCAAAGGTGAGCACTACTACGAAGACGCTCCTGTAAACAATGCCAGTTGGGATGACCTCGATATGACATTAGTGCAAGATTATATTGGGCAGATTGGCTACGGCAAGGGTGCTGAGACATATCTTCGTGAAAATGGCTATGTGATAAAGAAAGAGGACTACCGTGGACGGGAGTATGAGGCACCGACAGGTGCAGCCGTGCTCCTGTTTGGTAAGAACCCGCAGCGTTTCTTCCAGCGTGCACAGGTGCGTGTCATCCGCTATGACGGCACTGTTGCCAAAGTAGGTACAGAGATGAATGTTGTCAAAGATGAGATTTTCACTGGTCCAATCCTCAAGCAGACCAACGATGTGTTAGCATTCGTGAAGACGCAGATAAAGGAGCATACCTATCTGGGGCAAGACGGGCGATTCCGCACCGATGAGCAGTATCCTGAGTTCTGCTGGACCGAGATATGCGTCAATAGCATTTGCCATCGCGACTACAGTATTTTGGGCACCGATATCCAGGTGAAGATTTTCGACGACCACATCACGGTCGAGAGTCCGGGCATATTGCCAGGTCTGGTTCGTCCATACAATATCCGCGAGATGCACTTCTCGCGCAACCCCAAGATAGCGCTGTATATGCGCACTTACAAACTGGTGAAAGAATTTGGTGAAGGTGTGGACCGAATGTTCCGTGAGATGGAAGAGGCAGGCCAGCCAGCCCCCGAGTATCGCCAGAACGAGTTTATGGTTTATGCCACCATCCGCCAGCATCAGAACGCTGCTATTGCTGAGACGTCAAGCAATCCTGTTCAATTAAATGGCGGATTAACCGGCGGATTAACCGGCGGATTAAATGGCGGATTAAATGGCGGATTAAACGATAGCCAAAATACCACATTGGATTATATTCGCCAGCATGAAGGATGTCAGGTCAAGCAAATTTCGCTCGCTCTTGATGTACCTATAGACACAATAGACAAGCATATAAGCGTGTTACTAAAGAGAGGTCTCATTGAGCGTCGTGGCAGCAAGAAGACCGGCGGCTACTACGCCAAGTAAATCCGTTCCATCCGAGCAATCCGTGTTCGGATAAACAAACGACCATTACACGTTGCCTCGCAGTTACATCGCAGGATGTGACCTTCTGTTAGTTTGAAACTTAATACTATCCACTATTTCCACTGACACTACACTCTAAACTTTATAGAGTATCTGTGCTATCTGTGTGACCTTGAAACCTGAAACCTGAACTCTTGGAGCAGCGAGAGCCATCGTGCTCGCACGGTTGGCCGAGTCGTGAC
>ERZ842401.4907-NODE-4907-length-15180-cov-4.114512_pt1 | contig 15180 bp, 12 predicted proteins | sample MGYA00521270_ERZ842401 | MGnify/ENA primary metagenome ERZ842401 (study PRJEB31892, sample SAMEA3878208) | bioreactor metagenome | biome: Moose rumen | place: Sweden | collected 2011-10 | study: EMG produced TPA metagenomics assembly of the PRJEB12797 data set...
GGAATGAAAAATATGTATTTCAGTTTTTTTCTTGTCAGGATTGTTGATATAAAAATCTAAGACATTAAATTTTGCCTGCCAAAAATATTTTTTTTGTATCTCTATGCCATATATTTTTTCAACATCATCAAAAGTATTTAATACTGCAAGAATAAAATGTCCTTTTCCACAAGTTGGTTCAACTACAACTTTAGGGGAAAGCCCTTTGTTTTTCAGTTTATTCGTTATCTGAGTTGCTAAATTTTGATTTGTTTGATAATCACCATATTCAACATTGCTTTCGCAAGCCACATAAGAATAAGTGCTATTCAGTTCTTCTACTAATTGTAATAGTTCGGAATTGCTTGCAAAAAAATCTTTGACACCACACTCTCTTTGAAGAAGTTGATTGGCTTCTTCTATTGTTGCCATAGAGTTTTTCTTACTTTTGAGAAAGCATAAGACGGAATTACTTATGTCGGCATCAAAAAGTCTCATTTGTCGTTAACTTCATCAATAATTTTGTTGATACCAGACACTGTTTTCTCTAACGAAACTATCCTTTGGTATTGCAATCGCCACTGTAGTGCATTAGAAATTGTCAAATACCCTTGTTTCGGTGGGTTTTTCAATATCATTTTTGCCATATTTAACAAAGTGATTTCGTCTGCTGGAATATTCCTATCTGTCAGATAGGCAACAATATCTTCTTCATTTGCTTTATCCTTAATCATTTCACGCAAACGATATGTAGTGGTATAGTCAGCCGTTCTTTCACTTGAAATAAATGCACAACTTACAAAATGTAATGTCGTAGTTTTGGTTTTGATATTGTCAACCTTGTTGTAAACAAATACCAAAAGATTATATCCTAAGCCAAATATCTTTTGTTTTGCATCTTTGTATGGGCAGGAAGATTGGGGCTGTTTTATGGATGTTACCTTAATATCAGTTAGAATATCCTTCGATGGCAAATCAATTCCACTTGCGGAAGAACCTATTGTTACGGTGTATTTGGATTTCAGTTGTTGTTGGAATTTATGCTCAACATACGTACCAACAGCTTTACCATCGGTTATGCCGTATAGTTCGCTGTTCTTTATCGTTGATTCTGTTATACAGAATAATTTAGCTTCTGCTCGTAACTTTTCTATCGTTAGTTTTGGTTTCATTCTATTTGGTTTATATGTTTTTACTGTCACGTATGTTCTTATTTCGTTGTAACAAATCATTGTTTGTACTCGATGACAAAGTTACAAAATATTTTGTATGTCGTAAAAATCTTTTTCTTAGTTTTTACAAAAATGCACTGATCCAGTGAAAAATAATTGGAATAACGCCATACTTTTTTTAACTTTGTCGCAAAACTTTTATACACCATGAAACCACTACCAATTGGCATACAGACGTTTTCGGAGATTATAAACCTCAATATGGTTTATGTTGACAAGACCGACTTGATATACCAACTTGTCAAGCCGCAGAAATATTTTTTTCTCTCCCGTCCGCGACGTTTTGGAAAATCGTTGCTGATAAGCACGTTGCAGGCTTATTTTGAGGGACGGAAAGAACTTTTCAAAGGTCTTAAAATAGAACAATTGGAAAAAGATTGGACGGAATATCCGGTGGTTAACTTGAGTTTTGCGAAATGCAAGTCAACGCAATTGGACGTAATCGTAAAATTCATTTCGATTGCATTGTCGGAACTTGAAGTGCAGTTTGGCATTATTGACAAGGCCGAACAACCCGACGACAACAAACAACCCAACATCAATTTCAATACGCGTTTCGAAAGAATTGTCAAGACTGCCCACGCCAAAACTGGCAAACAAGTCGTCCTCCTCATCGACGAGTATGACACACTGATGCTCAACACGATAACCGACATCAAAACACAGAACGAAGTTCGCTCCCACATGAGCAACCTTTTTTCGCCAATTAAAGACTTGGATTCGTGCTTGAAATTTGTTTTCATAACGGGCATCACAAAATTTAGCCAGATGTCGATTTTTTCGACGTTGAACAATCTGACTGACATCAGTTTGGATGCAAGGTACTGCACTCTTTGCGGCTTTACGGAAGACGAGGTGCGCACGACACTTAAACAATACGTTGAATTATTCACCCAAAAATACAACTGCACTTTCGACGAGGCTATCGCAAGGTTGAAAGTGCGTTACGACGGTTATAAATTTTCAGAAGAGGATTCGGGAGTTTTCAACCCATATAGTCTTTTGAGGGCGTTGGACGCGCAGACATTCAAGAATTATTGGGTAGAGACTGCCACTCCATCATCGCTTATTGCGCTTTTGCGAGAGAACAAAGGTCTGCAAATCGACCATTTGGAAAATACGTATATGAGTTCGGGGCGTTTCAATACCCCAATAGAGCGCGTTACCGACATCGTGCCGTTCCTTTATCAAAGTGGATATTTGACCATCAAGAGTTACAACCCTGACTTCGACCAATACATTATCGGCTTTCCAAATAAGGAGGTAAGATACGGATTTTCAGAGAGTTTGATTAAAAATTACATAGAAGAAGACATCGGTTTCAACAACGATATTTTCCGCCGCTCGGTGGTTACTGCCATCAAGGACGACAATCCCGAAATCCTCCTTCAGCACCTCAAGGATTTTCTCTGCAAAATTCCTTACCCAAACGTCGCCGACACTCCCGAATGGTATTATCAAAACCTTCTGTACGCCATTCTCGCTACCTGCGGACTCAATGTTCAAACCGAAATCCGCACCTCGTCGGGGCGCATTGACTTCGTTGTGATTTCGCCAAAGACGATTTTCCTTTTTGAGTTCAAACTCAACAAATCAGCCGAGGAAGCGTTAAGGCAAATTGACGAAAAAGAATACGAAAAGAAATTCTCTTTCGAGGGCAAACACGTCTGGAAAATTGGCGTCAACTTTTCGAGCGAGGTCAGGACGGTGGACGAGTGGAAGATAGAGGAGTGAAAAAAATCCATTTATTATCCAATAAATAAAACATAGTCATCTTATTTAAAAAATTTAAAAAGACATAAGCAGTTAAACATAAAACTTACTTAACTTCTTGAGCCATTGAATAAAAAAAGAGAGCCTTGCGACTCCCTTAACAGCTTACTAACTTATTAACTTAAACCTATAAATATTATGAAAAGACAATTGATTCTGTGTTTTTAATTACACTGCAAAATAATGCTTTTTTATTGTTAATCAAACAAAAAGGATTTTAATAAATGTTAATAAGAAAAATTGAATAAGGGAACAATAATTTATGCAAAAAAATCAATACCAAGAATTGTTATATCATCGAACAGCGCAAGATTAGAACGCTGTATATCCAACTCCTTCAATATAGCATGCATTGTGTCTTTTATTGAAAGATCTGTTGCAATGTTGCTTTCGACCACTTTTTGACCATAGTCAGGAATGCCATCTTTTTCAAGTTCTACCACACCATCGGTAAAACATAACATTTTACTATTATTGGCAATAAAAATTTCACCTTCGTCTATGTGATTAATTTCGTCAAGCATACCAATACCCGTACAACCAAGTGTAAGATAGTTACTTTCGCAAGTTATCTTGTCGTAAATAACTGGAGCATTGTGTCCTGCGTTTATATACTTTAAAATACGTGTTTTAAAGTTGTAACGTCCAATAAACAAAGTAATAAACCTTTCGCCATTAGAATTTTTAACAATTATAGAGTTAAGACGGCGAACAAGGTCGGTAAGTTTCATTTCTGGCGTAAACAACGCCTTTAAACTTGCTTGAAAATTAGACATAAGTATAGCAGCAGACATACCTTTTCCCGACACATCGGCAATACAGAAAAACATTTCTTCATGAGTGTCGCCAAGATAATCAAAATCGTAATAGTCTCCCCCAACATCGTAATGAGGAAAATAAAATGGCACAACTTCAATGTTTTTGTCATTAGCAAAAACATCTGCTTTTGGCACAAGCATATTCTGCATTTGAGCAGCCGTTTCCATCTCCTGCTTAATACGCTCTTGCTGCATATTTTCTTCAATAAGACGTTTGTTTTCTATAGCAACAATAATTATGTTGGTTAGCGTCTGAATAAAATGAAGATGTTTTATTCTTGGAGAAATTCCTGCTTGTTCGCCCTCAAAGTCACCAATAAATACGTATGCTAACGGATTATTGTCTTGTGCTACAGGTATAATAAAATCAAATAATTTAAATTTTTCAAGTTTTACAACCATAGCAACATCAATGTCTGTTACACCAGAAAAATCATCTTCTGGTTTAACATTCTGATAATCAAAAGCATTTATACCTTCGGCAAGTATAATTTTCCAATCGGGTTTTTGGTAAATATATATTAGAAGTTTACCAATATTAAGCTCGTTTCTTAAAAGATTACAATACGAATCCAGCAACTCATCCACTGGACTATTATTGTTTATAGCCCTTGTAATGTTGAGCAGTGTACGAAGTTTGAAATTAGAAAACTTCAAACGGTCTAACGATGCTGTTTTTTTGCTGGACATTATAAAAATATAAAGCGGACTGTTGTTAAACAACAACTGCCCGCTGTTTTTTACTTCACTCTTTCAACGTAACTACGGTCGCGAGTATCAATTTTTATCTTATCACCAGTGTTAACAAACAAAGGAACACGAATTTCTGCGCCTTCGGGCAATGTACCAGACTCTACCTTGCAAGGTTTAAGAGTGTTTGTAGCAGTATCGCCTTTTATACCTGGCTCTGTATATATAACTTCGCGAATTACAAAAGGCGGAAGTTCTACAGTAAGTATTTGATCTGTTTCTTCTTGAATAACAATATCCACTTCTTGACCATCGTGATAAAGGTCTGTATTATCAATTTGTTTTACAGGCACATTAATTTGTTCAAAAGTTTCTTGCTGCATAAAAACAAATGAATCGCCATCTTGATACAAATATTGGAATGGGCGACGAATAATACGAGTGATGTCGATTTCGTGACCAGCGGAAAATGTGTTTTCTAACACTCTACCGTTGGTAAGGCTTTTCAAACGAGTACGAACAAAAGCAGGACCTTTGCCTGGCTTTACGTGTTGAAAACTCACAACAGTATAAATGTCGTGGTTAAAATTGATACACAATCCGTTTTTCAAATCTGCGGTTGTTGCCATGATTTAATTTTTATGTTTTTATAATGTATATTTCAAGTGGCAAAGATAAAATATTTTTTTTATAACTTGTTGGCAATATGATTTTTTTACAAAAAAATTTATTATTTTACCAACAAATGTGCTTTTTTCCCAGTTTTTAAAGTCAGTTTAGCCATTGCACCAATTGGGAGCGTACATCTAATAGGAATATGTCCAAATGGAAAATCTTTTACAACAGGATAACTTCTGTTTCCAAAATGATTTTGTATTACCTCATCTAATGAAAGAGAATTTTCTTTAGCATCACAACCTTCGTTCACTCCTATTATTACGCCAGAAAGACTATCAAGTTTATGGCACATTTGCAACTGTGTCAACATGCGATCTATCTTATAAGGTGGTTCGTTAATCTCCTCAAAAAAAAGTAATTTGCCATCGTAGTTAAAATCATACTCTGTTCCAATAAGCGAAAGCAAGAGTGTCAAATTTCCACCAACAAGTATCCCCTGCCCCACTCCTTCAACAATTGTTTGTGGATTAATATTAAACTTATGCTTTTTGCAAACACTTTTCGACGGCATTGGGATAGTTTTGTTTTTATAAACACTACAAAGCATATCACAAAAACATTTTTGAGAATAACTACTGCCTTGTATGCCAAACATTTCTGAATGATATGTTACAATTCCTGTTTTTAGATAAATAGCTATCAATAAAGCTGTTAAATCGCTATACCCGCACAAAGGCTTTGGGTTATTCTTTATAATTTCGTAGTCTATTAAATCTAAAATTTTAGCACATCCGAAACCACCTCTAACTGCTACTATAGCCTTTATTTCTTTATCAGCAAACATACTATTTATCTGCTCAGCGCGACTTTTATCATCTCCCGCCAAATATCCATATTTATTAAGTATGCCTTTGGCAGGTACAGCAACAAAACCAAGCCTTTCGACATTTTCTATAGCTATTTGCAGTTTTTTTTCATCTATAGGACCTGCAGGTGCAACAAGTCCAACTTTACAACCTTGTATTAATGCAGGTTTTTCCAATTTTTTTTAAATTTTTAAAGACAACTGTCCACTTTCTAACTGCTTAACAACCGAATCCAACAAACCAAAAACGATATTTACATCATTAGCATTTACAGGGTTACGTTGTTCGATGTAAGTATTATCAAAATTGTTCATAAGCCTTATTATACTTAATGTTGGTTCGTCTATTACTTTTAAAATCCCACTTTCCACAGCTTGTTTCAACAACGCTGTTAAAGGCCATTGTCCAAACGGGAGATCACCTAACCCCGGAGCTTGAAACTTATCAGGATGTTGGTCGGCAAAATTGGCAAGCAAACCAATAAACACACCACGTATAAGCAACATAGAGGCGCGAGCCATCGAATTGTCCATACAATATTTAAGATCGTGCAAAAATGATTGGAGTTTTAACCTCAAAGCATTGCTCATTTCCAAATTCTCTATCACAATCATATTTTTGCTAAGCCAATATGCTCTCACAAGTTCTTGGCCTTCTGGAGGTTTTTCACCAAGATGACTTTTAAAATAATCTAAATCGCTTACCGTTAAAAAAAACAAACTGCCATTAATCATATAAAGTTTTACAAACTCTTCTGCCAACGGCTTATTTATAAGTTCTATTGTTTGCTCAACGGCAATACTTCGGACGGTATAAACAAGCTCTGTGATAAATTCTTGCATATCTTCCGTTCCGTTATACTCCTTAAGTTTGGTTTCTACATTGCGCAACGATGTGTATAATGGATAATCGTAACACTTAAGCCCATCAAGAAGATAATTTTTCTCTGGGTTTTTAAGAAGTTCTGTCCTTATAATGTCGGTTAAAACGCCAATTACATCATTGCCCACCTGCATTGGCTGGTATTCTGTCATTTTTTTGTTGATTAAGTTTTACGACTGCTAAATTAAAAAATTTTGGCACAACAAATAAAATTGTACAAAAAAATAAACATTATTATATAAAAATACATTTTTTAACTATTAATGAAGTGTATAAAAACACAAACAGTTATCGGGGGTTCTAAAAATTGCTTTTTCTGCGTTATATTTCAATCTCAAAATGCTCATTCACAATCAGTAAACTGCGCTTTTTTGATTTCATACGCCTTAAAAAATTTAATTTTTAGAATCCCCCTTATATAAATAGCAAAAAAATCATAAATTTTCGATGTCAAACAAAAATATCCAAGTTATTTTATAATTTTGCAGTTTTGATAAAAAATATATTATTAATAATAAATGGAACATTCTGAAATAAAAAATTTTAAAACCATAGACCTGATAAGTGGTTGGGTTGTATTTGCAATAGCAAGTATTTGCTATTTGCTTACCATAGAACCCACAGCAAGCTATTGGGACTGCGGCGAATTTATCTGTACAGCATTTCGTCAAGAAGTAGGACATCCACCAGGAGCACCTTTGTTTATGATAATTGGTCGTGTATTCAGCCTTTTTGCAAGCGATGTTACTCAAGTAGCCGCCATGATTAATTCAATGTCGGCATTAGCCAGCGGTTTTACAATACTATTTTTGTTTTGGAGCATAACCCACATCGCACGTCGAATAATAAACAACGATGAACAAGGCATATCTGCTTATAGAGCCGCTGTAATAATTGGTAGTGGAGTTGTGGGCGCATTAGCCTATACATTTAGCGATACGTTTTGGTTTTCGGCTGTTGAGGGAGAAGTTTATGCAATGAGTTCGCTATTTACTGCGGCAGTTTTTTGGTGTATATTAAAATGGGAAGAAGTTGCCGATGAAAAATATGCAAATCGTTGGATTATACTCATTGCTTATCTAATGGGTTTAAGCATAGGTGTACACTTGCTCAATCTACTGGCTGTACCAGCGATAGTATTCGTCTATTATTTCAAAAAATACACACCCAACCGCAAAGGCGTTGCGTTGGCGTTTTTGGCATCTATAGCCATACTCGGAGGCATTCTCTACGGAATAATTCCTGGTGTTGTATGGCTCGCATCAAGATTTGAACTATTTTTTACCAACGGACTCGGTGCTCCGTTCAATACGGGAACAATTATTTACGTAATACTTGGTCTCGGCGCACTTCTCTACGGCATATACTATACTCGTAAAAATCAAAAACCAGCATGGAATACCTTACTATTAAGCATTTTAGTAATAATAATAGGTTATTCAAGTTTTGCAATGATAGTTATACGTTCGGCAGCCGAACCTCCAATGGACGAAAACAACCCCGACAACGTTTTCGCATTGCAAAGTTATCTCAACCGAGAACAATACGGTGATAGACCATTGTTAACTGGCGAATGTTTTAACTCTGAGGTTATTGGCTACGAAGATGGCGCACCAATATACATTCAAAAAAACGGCAAATACGAGATAGCCGACCATAAAACCGAAAGAAAATACAAACCAGAAAGCACAATGTTCTTTCCACGAATGTATAGTAGCGAACCAAACCACATAAAGGGGTATCAATATTGGGGTGGAATATCCGACAATAAAATTAAAGAACGTCCAAGTTTTGCCAATAACCTAAGGTTTTTGTTCGACTACCAAATTGGTTATATGTACATGCGTTACTTTTTGTGGAATTTTGTAGGTCGTCAAAACGATGTACAAGGCCACGACGACAACGTAATGAATGGAAACTGGATTTCAGGAATAGGATTTATAGATAACATACGCCTTGGAGACCAAGATTATCTACCCGACTATGCTAAAAACAATAAAGGTAAAAACAAATACTACTTTTTGCCACTCATTTTAGGACTACTTGGCATGATTTATATGTATAGTAAAAATAAAACTGGCAAACACTATTTTTGGATAGTATTCTTGTTCTTTTTCCTTACAGGCGTAGCAATAGTTCTCTATCTAAACCAAACTCCGTATCAACCACGCGAACGCGATTACGCCTACGCAGGAAGTTTCTATGTATTTGCTATTTATATAGGATTTGGTGTAGCAATGCTATGTCGTTTAATAAGCGATGCTATAAAAAAAGAAAATACAAAATTAGCAATTGCCATAGGCACATTATGCCTTTTCTGTGTACCCGTATTAATGGCTGCCCAAAACTGGGACGACCACGACCGTAGCCACCGATACACTGCTCGAGATTTTGCCAAAAACTATCTTGAAAGTTGCGCTCCAAATGCCATACTATTTACAAACGGCGACAACGATACATTCCCACTTTGGTATGCACAAGAAGTGGAAGGCATACGCACTGACGTAAGAGTTGTAAACCTTGCATACATCAACACAGATTGGTACATTGCACAGATGAAGCGCAAGGCATACGAATCCCCTGCACTACCAATATCGCTATCTCTCGAACAATTAGAACCAGGAAAACGCGATATTGTATATCACTACAATCGCCCAGAATTGTTTATAAACGAAAAATACAATGCTGGCAAAAATCTCTATGAGAAAGATTTTAACAACATATACGAAAATTTTATAAATTTAGTTAGAAACTCTGGACTTAAAGAAAAACTTCCAGACGACTATGATAAAATTGTAAATCAAAGAGTAGTAACTACTCCAGACAATTTAGCAAGACTTGTTAACACCATAGCAGCAAAGGCCTCACAGTTTAATATAAACCAACAATCAGCTGATATTGTAAAAAACGATGTAAACAAGTTGATAACTAAAATAGCCGATGGATACTGTCCTATTAAAAATTTGGTAGATTTTATAGGTAGCGACAGCCCAGACACAAAAGCGATGATTACCAACGGACATCAAGTAGATTTTGTACCAACAACAAAATTCTGCCTACCAGTTGACAAGCAAAAAGTCATAGCAAACGGTACTGTACCAATCGAAGATTCAGCCAAAATTGTTAGCAGATTAGAATGGACACACCGTTCTGATTATATACGCAAAGGCGAACTCGCCGTTTTAGACATATTGGCCAACAACAATTGGGAACGTCCTGTATATTTTGCAATAACAGTGGGTAGCGACGCATACATGAATCTTGATGCATATTTCCGTCTCGAAGGACTTGCGTATAGAGTTGTGCCAATTAAAAATACCCAAACCTACGAGCGAGGCACGATAAACTCCAACATACTATATAAAAACGTAATGGAAAAATTTTCATGGGGTGGTATTAACGATCCGCGTGTATATCTCGACGAAAACAACTCAAGAATGTTGATGAACGTAAAGAGTAACTTTTCGCGTTTATCGAGCCAACTTATAGAAGAAGGCAACAAAGAAAAAGCGAAAATAGTGATAGACAAATGCTACGAAGTAATGCCAACAGAACTTGTTACTCCAAGTTATTACGATTTATTCATGGCTTCAAACTGCTATAAAACCGACCAACAAGAAAAAGCACGCCATTTAGTTGACGCACTTGCCAATCAAACCATGCAGGAAATTAACTATTTCCAACATCTCGACCCATGGCAACTCTCTACTGTGGCAGACGATTATGCACGGTCAACAGCTGTGGCTCATGAAATAGCAAGGACATTACGAGAAAATCATGACGAAGAATATAACAAACTTTGGAGCAACAAATTGGCTACGCAGTTACGTTACAACCCCATGCTCGCTAATCTAACGCCCGAAAACATAAACAACCAAGAATTTTATAATTGGTATCAAACGCTAAACGATAAAGACAAACAATTAATTTCGATTTACATGTATTTGTCGGATAGCAACTACGAAGAATAAATATGGGATTAATAGTACATCCGCCTGAATTTATCAGGCGGTTTTTTCAAAACTACACATGGAAATTACCGCCGCAAACGCCAGACAAAAAAATATTATACCTGACGTTTGACGACGGTCCAATACCAGAAATGACCATTGGAACTCTCGATATGTTGGCACAATATAACGCAAAAGCAACATTTTTTTGCGTTGGCGACAACGTACGAAAGTATCCCGATTTATACAAACGTATTCTTATCGAAGGTCATCGAACAGGTAATCATACATTTAACCATCTAAAAGGTACAAAAACAAAGGTAAAAGACTACATTGAAAACGTGGAAAAAGCCGACAAATACATACAATCAGACCTATTTCGGCCACCACACGGAATGTTAAAAAAAAGACAAACTAAAATATTAGTACAAACACGACACATAATCCTTTGGGACGTACTCACCAAAGATTACGACAAAAGAATATCGCCTCAAAAATGTTGGCAAAACGTAGAAGAAAATGTTTCACCAGGAGCAATAATAGTTTTTCATGACAACATAAAAGCCATGGCAAACCAACGTTATGCCCTAAAAAAAACTCTCGAAACATATTCACAGCAAGGCTACCAATTTTTGGGCATACCACATTTTTCTTAACAACTCTTTTTGCATAACAAAAAGTAAAAAAATGGAAGACTACGAGCAGATATTGTCAGATGCACTCAATGGCAAAGAAATTTCAGCCAATGAAGGCGAAGTTATATATAACAAAGCACCGTTGACACAACTTATTTTTATTGCCAACCAACTAAAAAACCGCGCCAAACGTGGCAAAGAAAACAAAGTTGGTTGGATAATAGACCGCAACATCAATCTGAGTAATATCTGTGTAACTGGTTGCAAATTTTGCAATTTCTCACGTTCAAAAAATTCTCCACAAGCATACATAACAACTATAGAAGAATACGAACAAAAAATAACAGAATTGTTCGCCCTCGGTGGCAATCAAGTATTACTTCAAGGCGGCATGAACCCCGATTTTGACCTCAATTGGTATTGCGAATTATTTAAATCGCTAAAAAAACGCTTTCCAAAACTCGTACTCCATGCACTTGGACCAGCAGAAGTGGCTTACTTATCAAAAAATTCAGGAAAAAGTTTTTATGAAGTATTAAAAACTTTAAAAGAATCAGGATTAGATAGTTTACCCGGTGCAGGTGCAGAAATACTTGTAGACAGAGTAAGAAAAATAATTAGCCCAGCTAAATGTAGCGCAAAAGATTGGCTTGAAGTAATGCATCAAGCGCATATTCTCAACTTGCCAACATCAGCCACAATGGTTTTTGGTCATGTAGAAACAATACTCGAGCGCATGCAACATTTAGTTGCCGTGCGCGAAACACAAAATCGCAAACCCGATTATTCCGAAGGCTTTATAACATTTATAGCATGGCCATTTTGGAGCAAAGGTACACGACTCGAAAAACAATTTGGAAAATTTCCAGAAACAACTTCATCAGAATACATACGCATGACCGCAATAGCAAGAATAATGTTAAACAACATCCCCAACATACAAGCGTCATGGCTAACAGTAGGAAAATCCGCTGGACAAATTTGCCTTCATGCTGGTGCAAACGATTTTGGCTCCATTATGATAGAAGAACACGTAGTTTCGGCAGCTGGTGCAAATTTTTCTCTAAACAAAAACCAAATGACACAAGCCATTAAGGAAGCTGGATTTCAACCTTTTTTAAGAAACAATAGATACAAAGAAGTATAAAATACACAATTTATTCAACACAATAAGGCTATACGGCAAAAACCTTTTTTAGTTTGAAAAAACAAACAAAAGAATTACCTTTGCAAAAAACTTAAACGATGAAACTAAAACCAATTGCCGTTGTCGCCATACTAAGCATTAGCTTACTAAACTGTGGGAAACCGCAGCCAAAACTCACCGAAAAAAAATGTGCTGAGATTATTTATCAAATGCACAAAGCCGATGCTATAATATCACTAAAAAAACTCAACGATACAGATTTAAAAAACGATAGTCTTTCATATTACAATTACATTTTCAAAAAAGAAGGAATAACAAGACAAGAGTTCATAGAGGCCATCAATTGGTACATTGTTCACCCCGAACAATACAAAGACCTCTACGACAAAATAATAAAACAAGTAGAAGCCAACGCCAAAGCAGAAGAAGAACGTATATCCGCAACAGATAGTATAAAGAATAACGAACCAAAAATTCAAAATCTATGGAATTTGCACCCGAGTTATAGAATGCCAGACGATGGAGAAACAAATCCAGTAGCTTTTGAAATACCAGCCACAAAAGCAGGTTTCTATATTCTATCGGCCGACATACGAATGTTTAGCGATGACGGAACAAAAAATCCTCGCATGACACTAACTGCAAACTACGAAGACGGCACATCAGAATCAAACTCCAACAACGGATTTGAAAAAGACGGTATAATGCGAACCATTTCTGTTAAAATAAAAACCGATAACGGAAAAAAACTTAAAAATCTAAGCGGTTGGCTTCTTGATCATAGCGACGGAACAACCAAAAAACATATCGCTGCCGACAACATAAAGTTAGAATATCAACAAGAATAATTTGATGAAACAAAAAACCCAAGCCATAATACTGAATACGGCAAAATACGGCGAAAATAAACTGATAATAAACAGTTATACGCGCGAATATGGTCGCATGGGATTTATTGTAAGTGCCATCGCAGCCAAAAAAGCGTCCCCCCTGCCCTATTGCCAACCATTGTTTCAAAATGAAGTGGAATTTAACTATAACCCGACACGCGATTTGCAACAAGCAAAATCTTTAAGTCCTGCTTATGCATATTTAAGCATACCGTACAAAACAGCCAAATCATCAATTGCGTTTTTTATAGCCGAAGTGCTACGAAAAACACTCGTATTCACAGAAAAAAACATTGGACTATACGATTTTATATCTGCAAGTCTTAAAATGCTTGACATACCAGAAATAAAAGGAACCAATTTTCACCTCAAATTTCTTATGACGTTAAGCAAATATCTTGGATTTTACCCAGCAAATCGCTATAGCCAAACAACTCCTTATTTCGACATAGAGAAATCAAAATTTACAGACAACGGACACAATACACATTTTATAATAAGTCCTCCATATAGTCAAATGTTCGATCAACTACTCGACAACGAGTTTACACCATGCGAAAATCTAAAAATTACAGGAAACGATAGAAGTTTCTTACTTAACAAAATAATAGATTACTACAAATACCGTTTTGAAAACATAAACACCATCAATTCGTTGGATGTTTTACAAATGGTTTTTCATTAACATAAAAAAAATAAAAAAAATGTCAACCAAACAAACCCTCGTACTCGGTCAAGGAATAGGCCAAGCAAAATTTGGAATTTCAGAAAAAGACCTAATAAGCCTTTTTGGAAAGCCAGACAATCGCGAAACTGACATAGAAGATGGCGAAGAAATATTATCGCTTGATTATGACAATATATTCGCAACATTTTGTTTAGAAAAATTCGACACCGACGAATTTATTTTGTCAACTATAATAGTCGAAAACCCAGAAATAAGCATAGAAAACAAATTTTCAATCGGCGATAACGAAGAAACAGTTCGCAAAGCAATGAAAACATTCAAATGCGAAGAACCCGAAAAAGAAATTGAAGACGAAAACAAATTCAATCTATACTACGAAGATGTAAGCCTCGTATTATTTTTTGAAAACAACCAACTTGTATCAATATCCGCAAGTTTCTTTATCGACGAAGACGACAATATCAACTGGCCAGAATAATAAAAAATTATATTAAAATAAAGCGAACAGATAAATAAAATAAAATTAGAATATCTGTTCGCTATTTTTTTAACCCAATTTACAAAAAAAAATGAAAAAAAAAATATTTATAGCCGCTGCAGCAATAACAATGTTGTTCGCAGGATTTAAGATTCACGACGACGGCGACGACTTTGAACTAATAAAACATCTTGAAATATTTCACGCCATAATGAGAGATATACGCATTTTCTACGTTGACGAACCCAACTCAGGAGAACTAATAAAAACAGCGATAGACAAAATGCTTGAAACCCTTGACCCATACACCGTATATTATCCAGAATCGCTTGTAGAAGATGTAATGGTTATGAACAAAGGTGAATACGCTGGTATCGCACAAGCTCCTCACGCTGCTCGTGGAGACGCTTGGGCTTTCAACCCATTAGTAAAAATCGCATTTGCTGACAAAAACTTAGTATTCGACTTCAGTCAAGTACGTGCTGAATTTGCTAAAGGTGCATTAAGAGAGTTTGAGCCTGCAGGTGAAAGAAC
>ERZ842401.4908-NODE-4908-length-15175-cov-12.295503_pt1 | contig 15175 bp, 11 predicted proteins | sample MGYA00521270_ERZ842401 | MGnify/ENA primary metagenome ERZ842401 (study PRJEB31892, sample SAMEA3878208) | bioreactor metagenome | biome: Moose rumen | place: Sweden | collected 2011-10 | study: EMG produced TPA metagenomics assembly of the PRJEB12797 data set...
ACTTATAGTAGATGGGGTCGCAGGTGCGCACCTCGCGCTCCCAGTCGAACGAGAAACCTATCTTGTCCAACTGCGAACGGTAGCGATTGATGTTCTCCACGGTGGTCTTCTCGGGGTGCTGACCGGTCTGTATGGCATACTGCTCGGCAGGCAGTCCGTAGGCGTCGTAACCCATGGGGTTCAGCACGTTATATCCCTGCTGCCGCTTGTAGCGGGCGTAGATGTCTGATGCGATATATCCCAACGGATGACCCACGTGCAATCCAGCCCCTGAAGGGTAGGGGAACATGTTCAGTACGTAGAACTTCTTGCGTGTGGGGTCCTCGCTTACACGGTAGGTCTGCATCTCTACCCACCGCTTCTGCCATTTCTGCTCAATGTCTCTAAAGTTGTATTCCATATTGGTTTGGTTTTTGTTTTCTTTGTCGTTCCAAAAGTGCAAAGTTACGAAGAATTCTGCATAACGCCAAACGAAAACCGCATAAATCAATGTACACGCAGGCGTACAATTATGTTAAAAGTTCTGAAAGATGTTGACAAAGCGATGCGTAGGAAGGGGCGTTTTCTTCACTCAGCCGACCTTGGGTGCAAAAACGAGCATTCTCGTGCCGTTTTGCATCCTGTTCATTATCAGACGGTTGCGGTTTTGTTCATTTTTCGGAGACCAGAAAAGCAGACGTAACGACCAATTTTTCGCCTGTTCAGCCCCTGATTTGCTCGCAGCGAAACGCCGTTTTGCTTGCAGCAACTCGTTGTTTTGCTCACAGCAACTCATTGTTTCGCTAGTTACGTAGCATTTTTTCCTCTGCGTAGTAGCAAAAACTGGAGTGCGGAGAAACTATTTCTGGAGTGCACTGCAGTTTTTTCTGGCTAGAAAGGGTAGGGCAGAAGTGTTAAATTCTTGCTATTTTCTTTTACAATTCATATTTTTCTTCCTTTTTATTTACCCTTTTGTTTTGTCGTTTTCAGAAAAATGCGTACCTTTGTACCCTAGTAGACAAACACACTAACAACTAAAATCAATGCTTATGAAAACGACACATTTACTCATGACGCTGACAGCAACGCTACTGCTGACAGCCACCCAGCTCTTTGCCCAGGGACCTAACGACTCGGGCACGTACTATCAGGCTGCCGACGGCAAGAAGGGCGCCGAACTGAAGACGGCACTGTGCGGAATTATCAATCCGCATACCCAGCGTACCTATAAACAATTGTGGACTGACTTCCAGACAACAGATAAGAAACCGAATGGGAAGGTATGGGATATGTATTCTGTTAAACGCGAGATGACTTTTGGCACAGATCAGGCTGGTAGTTACAGTGTAGAAGGGGATGTATATAATCGTGAACATTCTTTCCCAAAAAGTTGGTTTAACGACGAGTATCCCATGTATACCGATCTTTATCATCTTTATCCAACAGATGGTAAGGTAAATGGTATGCGTAGTAACCATCCGTTTGGAGAAACTAATGGCGAGGATTATAAGTCATATGATAATTTTAGCAAGTTAGGCAATAATACCTATCCTGGGTATTCAGGCACAGTCTTTGAACCTAATGACATCTACAAGGGCGACTTTGCACGCACCTATTTCTATATGGTAACGGCCTATGAAAGTTATGTAAACGGAAATGGCCAGTCAAAACAGATTACTTCATGGAGTTGTCCTATGTTGGATGGTAAAATCTATCCTGGTCTGTCCGACTGGGCTTTATCAATGCTTATGAAATGGTCGGCAAACGACCCCGTTAGCGCTGACAAGGAGATACCACGCAATAATGCTGTGTATCAGATTCAGAATAACCGCAACCCGTTCATCGACTATCCTGGACTGGAGGAGTACATCTGGGGCTCGATGAAGGACGTGGCGTTCAGCTATGACAACTATCAACAGCCGACTGCCATCATGAACGTTAGGACGGAACGCACAGTGCCCACAGACAACGTCATGTACAACATGGCTGGACAGGTCGTGGACCATGCTTACAAGGGCCTCGTCATCATGAACGGCCGCAAGTTCTTTAACAAGTAACCTCTCAGTTCTCACTTCTCAGTTTTCAGCCCATGCCACAGAAAGACCTCACACCCATGATGAAGCAGTTCTTCGACCTCAAGGCGAAACACCCTGAGGCGCTGCTGCTGTTCCGCTGTGGCGACTTCTATGAGACTTACTGCGACGATGCCGTCGTGGCGGCACAGATTCTCGGCATCACGCTGACGCACCGCAACAACGGTGCAGGTGTCAAAGGCGACGAGATGGCGGGATTCCCTCATCACGCACTGGATACCTACCTGCCTAAACTCATACGCGCAGGACGACGCGTCGCCATCTGCGACCAACTGGAAGACCCTAAGCTGACAAAGAAACTCGTCAAGCGAGGCATCACCGAACTGGTGACTCCTGGCGTTGCCATGCAGGACACCGTGCTGAACTACAAGGAGAACAACTTCCTCTGTGCCGTACACTTCGGAAAAGGCTCCTGCGGTGTCAGCTTCCTCGACATCTCTACGGGCGAATACCTCGTCGGTGAAGGCACCTACGACTACGTCGAGAAACTCATTGGCAACTTCCAACCTAAAGAGGTGCTCTACGACAGAGAGCGACGCCATGACTTCGAACGCTATTTCGGCACCCGACTCTGTACCTTCGAACTCGACGACTGGGTGTTTACTGAACAGACGGCCCACCAGAAACTCTTCAAGCACTTCCAGGTGAGGTCGCTGAAAGGGTTCGGCATCGATCACCTCAGGAGTGGCGTCATTGCCGCTGGTGCCATCCTGCAGTACCTGGAACAGACGCTCCACACGCAGATTGCACATATCACTAGCATCTCGCGCATCGAGGAGGATAAGTACGTGCGACTCGACAAGTTCACCATCCGCTCACTCGAACTCATCAGTCCTATGCAGGACGACGGCAAGTCGCTGCTTAACGTCATCGACCGCACCATCACACCAATGGGCGGACGTCTGCTGCGCCGATGGCTCGTCTTCCCGCTGAAAGACGAGAAGGCTATCAACGAACGACTCGACATCGTCGACTTCTACTACCGACAACCGGACTTCCGACAGTGTATCGACGATGAATTGCACCGCATTGGTGACCTGGAGCGCATCATCTCGAAAGTGGCGGTGGGACGTGTCTCTCCACGCGAGGTAGTACAACTCAAACTGGCTCTGCAAGCCATCGAACCCATCAAGGCTGCCTGTCTAGCCGCCACCACTCCTGCTGCCGCCACTACTCCCAACGTTTATCCGTCGGGTACCACCACTCCCGACGTTTATCCGTCGGGTACCACCCCACCCGCTGCCCTAGCGCAGATAGGACAGCGCCTGCAGCTTTGCGAAGCCATACGCGACCGCATCGCACGCGAAATACAAAACGACCCACCACAGCTGGTGCAGAAAGGCGGCGTCATCTGCGACGGCGTAAACGACGAACTCGACGAACTACGACACATCGCCTATAGCGGAAAGGACTACCTCCTGCAGATTCAGGAGCGCGAAGCGCAGCAGACGGGCATCGCCTCGCTGAAAATTGGATATAACAACGTCTTCGGATACTATCTCGAAGTGCGCAACACTTACAAGGACAAGGTACCGCAAGAGTGGGTGCGCAAGCAGACGCTGGCTCAGGCGGAACGCTACATCACGCAGGAGCTGAAGGAGTATGAAGAGAAAATCTTGGGTGCTGAGGATAAGATTTTGTCTTTGGAAACCAGACTCTTCAACAACCTCGTAGTGGCACTGCAGGAGTTTATCCCGCAGATTCAGGTCAACGCCAGCCTGCTGGCTCAACTCGACTGCCTGCTCTCTGCCGCCAAGACGGCAGAAGAAAACCACTACGTGCGACCCCAGGTGTGTTCTGACAATGTCATCGACATCCGACAGGGACGCCATCCTGTCATTGAGACGCAACTACCCATCGGCGAACGCTATGTACCTAACGACATCTTCCTGGATAATGAACGCCAACAGATCATTATCATCACGGGTCCTAATATGGCGGGTAAATCGGCGCTGTTGCGACAAACGGCACTCATCGTACTGCTGGCACAGATTGGCAGCTTTGTGCCCGCAGAACGCGCGCAAATAGGCTTGGTGGACAAAATATTCACGAGGGTAGGGGCTTCCGATAACATCGCACTGGGAGAGTCGACCTTTATGGTGGAGATGACTGAAGCCGCTAACATCCTGAATAACGTGACACCGCGCTCGCTGGTGCTCTTCGACGAACTGGGTCGTGGCACCTCGACATACGATGGCATCTCCATCGCTTGGGCTATCGTGGAATACTTGCACGAACACCCGAAAGCTCAGGCCCGCACGCTCTTCGCCACTCACTACCACGAGCTGAACGAGATGGAGAAGAACTTCAAGCGCATAAAAAACTATAACGTCAGCGTCAAGGAGGTGGAGGGAAAGGTTATCTTCCTCAGAAAACTGGAACGAGGCGGCAGCGAGCACTCCTTTGGTATCCATGTCGCTGAGATATCGGGCATGCCTAAGAGCATCGTCAAACGCGCCAATGTCATCCTGAAACAACTCGAAGCCGACAATGCCACAGTAGGAACGGTGGGGAAACCAACGGCCGAAATAGCACAAAGCCGTGAGGGCATGCAACTCAGCTTCTTCCAACTCGACGACCCCGTACTCTGTCAAGTACGCGACGAAATCCTGGAACTGGATGTCAACAACCTCACACCGCTCGAAGCCCTCAACAAATTGAATGACATCAAAAAAATCGTCTCAGGAAAGTGAGACGATTTCTCTTTTTCTTTCTAGCCCTTCTAGTCCATCTAGCCTTTCTAGTCCATCTAGTCTATCTATCTAGCCCTTCCGGCCCTAACCATGCAATAAACTCCTACCACGACAAACGGTATCGAGAGCAGTTGTCCCATATCCAGTGGGAGTGCGGCCTCAAAGGATTCCTGTACCTCCTTCGTATACTCTATGAAGAAACGGAACGTGAAGATGTAAGTCAGACAGAAGCCGAAATACCAGCCCGTACCTATCTTCTGCCGATACCCCGCGCTCAGCACCTTCTCCGTGGTCTGCGGTTTGCCCGCGCTCAGCGCCTTCCCCGTGGTCTGCGGTTTGCCCGCAGACATATCCCGCTTGTACAACCCCCACATCAAGAAGAACAGTACCCCATAGGCTACAGCCTCATACAGCTGCCCAGGATGACGCGGCTGCATATCCACCCGCTCGAAGACGAAAGCCCACGGCACATCAGTCACCCTACCGATAATCTCGCTATTCATCAGGTTACCCAAGCGGATGAAACAGGCTGTGATACCGGTGGCAATGGCGATGTTGTCGAGGACGCGCCAGATGCTCAGACCCGTCCGCTTGACATAAAGCCACAGCGCTATCATCAGTCCCAGCGTTCCACCATGTGAGGCCAGCCCTTCGTAGCCCGTAAAGGTCCAGTCGCCGTCGGTGATATGGATAGGTAGCAGCATCTCGATGATGCCTCTGCCGCTGGTCAGGAAGTAGTCTGGCTGATAGAAGAGGCAATGCCCAAGGCGCGCACCTATCAGGATTCCCATGAAGCAGTAGATGAAGAGGGGGTCGAAGAGCTCGTCCTTGATATTCTGCTCCTTATACAGGCGCTTCACGACAAGGTATGCCAGCAGCAATCCGATGAGCCAGCACAGCGAATACCAGCGGAAGGGTCCTACGGTAAGGCTGGGGTTCCAGGTGATGTATAACAGTTGCGCCATCATACGTTAAACCTGAAATGCATGATGTCGCCGTCCTGAACGACATACTCCTTTCCCTCAATGCCCATCTTGCCGGCTTCGCGTACAGCAGCCTCGGAGCCATACTGGATGTAGTCGTCGTACTTGATGACCTCGGCGCGGATGAAGCCTTTCTCGAAGTCGGTATGGATGACGCCGGCACACTGAGGTGCCTTCCAGCCTTTCTTGTACGTCCACGCCTTGACTTCCATTTCACCAGCGGTGATGAAGGTCTCGAGGTTCAGCAGGGCGTACGCCTTCTTGATGAGGCGGTTGACGCCGCTCTCCTCCAGGCCGAGCTCCTCGAGGAACAGCTGCTTGTCTTCGTACGACTCCAGTTCGGCAATGTCTTCTTCGGTCTTGGCGGCTATCACCATCGACTCGGCACCTTCTTCTTTGGCAAGTGCCTCTACTTTCTGTGTAAAAGCATTGCCACTCTTAGCATCTGCCTCACCGACATTGCATACGTACAGCACCGGCTTGGCAGTCAGCAGGAACAGATTCTTGGCACAGTCTTGCTCGTCCTTGCTCTCGAAGCTGACGATGCGGGCGTTCTTGCCTTGCTCCAACACCTCTTTATATGCCTTCAGAACACCAACCTCTATCTTGGCGTCTTTGTTGCCTGCAGCAGCGGCCTTCTCGGTCTTTGCCAGACGGCTGTCAATGGTCTCCAGGTCTTTCAACTGCAACTCTGTATCGATGATTTCCTTATCACGGATGGGGTCTATCGTACCGTCAACATGCGTGATGTTCTCGTCCTCAAAGCAGCGCAACACGTGGATGATAGCATCCGTCTCACGTATGTTTCCTAAAAACTTGTTGCCAAGTCCTTCACCTTTAGAGGCTCCATTGACGAGACCTGCAATGTCTACGATTTCACATGTTGCTGGCACGATGCGTCCTGGGTGTACCAACTCGGCGAGTTTCGTCAGACGCTCGTCAGGAACGGTGATCACACCTACATTCGGCTCTATCGTACAGAAAGGGAAATTGGCTGCCTGTGCCTTCGCACTCGACAGACAGTTAAATAAGGTGGACTTGCCCACGTTAGGCAGTCCTACAATACCACATTTTAATGACATGTCTTTTCGTTAACGTTTGATTTTTGACTGCAAAGGTACGATTTAGCGAGAACAAAAACAAATTTTATTCGCTTTTTTTATCCCTGCGTTATAGCCGCCCCTTACCAAGGGACTCAAATGCTGGATGTTAGTGCGCCTCCAGCCAGTTTTTGCCGAAGCCGGAGTCTGCCACTAAGGGGACTTTCATCTGGAAGGCATTCTGCATCTCTTCTAATACGATGCGCTCCACCTGTTCTTTCTCCTCTGGATAGACGCTGAAGTTCAGTTCGTCATGGACCTGCAAGATCATCTTACTCTTGATGCCTTCAGCCTTGAAGCGCTGGAAGATGTGTATCATTGCCACCTTGATGATGTCGGCGGCTGTGCCCTGTATGGGGGCGTTGATGGCGTTGCGTTCGGCAAAGCCACGAACGACGCTGTTGGCTGAGTTGATGTCGGGCAGGTAACGACGACGTCCGAATAGGGTGGTGACGTAACCTTGCTGACGGGCTATCTCCTTGGATTTCTCCATATAGTCATGTACCTGTGGGAAGGTTTGGAAGTAACCGTCTATCAGCATCTTGGCTTCGTCGCGCGGTATGTCTAAACGCTCCGCTAAACCAAAGACGGTGATGCCATAAATGATGCCAAAGTTGGCACGCTTTGACTTGGTGCGTTCGTCGCGCGTCACTTCGTCAATGGTCTTTTTGTAGATGTTGGCAGCAGTGGCAGCATGCAGATCCTTGCCCTCGCGGAATACCTCTATCATGTTCGCATCACCACTCAAGTGTGCCATTACGCGTAGTTCTATCTGGCTGTAGTCGGCAGAGAAGAAAAGACAGCCTGGCTCTGGGATGAAAGCCTTGCGGATTTCTTTGCCGTCCTCGCCACGAATGGGAATGTTCTGCAGGTTGGGGTCGCTGCTCGACAGGCGCCCTGTAGCGGTGATGGTTTGGTTGAAGGAGGTGTGGATATGTCCTGTACGCGGATTGATGAGCTTGGGCAGAGCTTCAATATAAGTTCCGATGAGTTTCTTCAGTCCGCGATGCTCTAGGATGTCAGCTACGATTTCGTGCTTGTGTTTCAGCTGTTGCAGCACTTCCTCTGAGGTGACGTATTGTCCTTTCTTGGTCTTTTTGGCTTTCTCAACAATCTTCAACTTATCAAAGAGAATTTCTCCTACTTGTTTGGGCGAGGCAATATTAAACTGCCCACCTGCCAATTCATAGATGCGCGCTTCAAGGTCGACCATCCGCTGCGTGAGTTGTGTTGAGGTCTCCTTCAGTGATGCTGTGTCCAGACAGACGCCATTCATTTCCATCTCTGCCAATACCGGCATCAGTGGCATTTCTATCTCGTAGAAGAGTTTTTCGCAATCGTGCGCCTTGAGTTCAGGTTCGAGCTTGTTTTTTAGCTGCAGGGTGATGTCTGCATCTTCGCAAGCATACTCATAGACATCGGTAGGGGAGAGCTCACGCATGCTTCGCTGGTTTTTACCCTTTGCACCTATCAGCTCGTCGATATGGATGGTCTTGTAATGCAGATACACCTCAGCCATATAATCCATATTATGACGAAGCTCCGGTTGAATGAGATAGTGTGCTATCATCGTATCCCACAGCTTACCTTTTAGCTCAACACCATAATTGCGTAACACCTCGAGGTCGTACTTCAGGTTTTGTCCAATCTTCAAAATCGAAGGGTCTTCATAAAGCGGTTTGAAGATATTGACAATTCGCAACGACTCTTCTCGTTCAGCAGGCACAGGAACATAAAACGCTTTGTGTTCCTCAACCGAGAAGCTTAAACCTACCAATTCGGCATCGATAGCAGACGTAGAAGTGGTTTCCGTATCTAGAACGAGAAAATCTTTTGTCCTAAAAAAGTCATATAATTTTCGCGCATCTTCTTCACTTTCAACGAGTTTGTATTCGTGAGGAACCGTTTTTAAGCTCTCAAAACTCGAAAATTCTGAATCGGTCGCACCTTCGTCCGCAAATTCGGCAAAGAGATCGAGTTGTCCGTTAGCAGGTTTTTGCTTTACTTCAGATTTTTTAAGAATTTTGTTTGCCAGGCTTTTGAACTCAAGGTCTTCCAAGATTTTGGAGAGTTCTGCTTCGTTGGGTTGCGTGACTTTCAATTCGTCCATCTTGAGTTCGATGGGTACATCGGTTCTGATGGTAGCTAAGAATTTAGAAAGTTTGATTTCATCGATGTGTGTTTCGACTTTTGTCTTGAGTGCTCCTTTCAGTTCAGACGTTCTTTCTATCAACTGTTCAACATTGCCAAAGTCGTTGATGAGTTTTACGGCTGTCTTTTCTCCCACACCAGGACACCCAGGGAAGTTATCAGAAGCGTCACCCATCAATGCCAGCAAATCGATGACGGCTGACGTCGATGGAATGGCATATTTTGCTTTTACCTCCTCTGGTCCCATTACTTCATAGCCGCCTCCATGACGAGGACGGTACATAAACACATTCTCGGTGACCAGTTGTCCGTAGTCTTTATCCGGTGTAAGCATATAAGTAGTGATGCCTAGCTTGCCGGCTTTCGTTGCCAGCGTGCCTATCACGTCGTCAGCCTCGAAACCGTCAACTTGCAGGATGGGTATGTTCCAAGCCCGCAGCAGGTCTTTGATGATGGGTATAGCTTTACGGATATCTTCCGGTGTAGCTTCGCGCTGGGCTTTATAAGCTGGATATGCCTCACTACGGAATGTCGGACCATGAGGGTCAAAGGCAACCCCCAGGTGGGTGGGTTGTTCCTTTGTCAGCACCTCTTGCAAGGTATTGACAAAGCCCACGATGGCTGACGTATTCAGTCCCTTTGAGTTGATACGAGGGTTCTTGATAAATGCGTAGTACGACCTGTAGATGAGTGCGTATGCGTCAAAAAGGAATAGTTTATCCATAACAATATGCAAATTTTCGCGTAAAATTACTAAAAAATAAGTTATTATCCAATTATTTTCAGTAATTTTGTGGAAAAATTAGGAAACTCATGGATTACGTAAGCATCATTAAACAGCCAATTTCGCATGATTTAGCTGATTTCATCGCTCTTTTTGAACAAGCGCTGACATACCAGCCTGGCGGCGTGTTGGAGTCTGCATTGAAACATATCAGACAGCGGGGAGGCAAGCGCATGCGTCCTATCCTGATGTTGCTGATGGCAAAAAACTATGGGAGTGTGTCGGATGTCACTTTACATTCGGCAATCGGTCTGGAGTTGCTTCATACGGCCTCACTGGTTCATGATGATGTCGTAGACGAGAGTGCTGAGCGCAGAGGACAACCGTCAGTCAATGCCTCGTTTAATAATAAGAAAGCAGTTCTGATAGGTGATTATATTCTCTCCACTGCCTTGCTTCACGTTGCTTTTACCAATCACCAACAGATTGTGCAACAGTTGGCTGAGTTGGGTCGTACTTTAGCGGCTGGTGAGATACTTCAGTTGGAGAATATCCAGCGCGAAGACATCAGCGAAGACACTTACTATCAGATCATTCAGCAGAAGACAGCAGCACTCTTTGAGGCTTGTGCTGCCATTGGAGCTATGTCAGCAGGTGCGACGACTGAAGAGGTAGAGCGTGCCCGCATGTTTGGTCGGAATTTGGGTATCATGTTTCAGATTCGCGATGACATCTTCGATTATTTTGATGCAAAAGAAGTTGGTAAGCCTACAGGCAACGATATGGCTGAAGGCAAACTGACACTTCCTGTTATCTATGCGTTGAATAATACGAATTATGAATCCATGCACACCTTGGCTCACAAAGTAAAGGCAGGAACAATCAATGCTGATGAAATCGCAGTTTTGGTTGAGTTTACCAAACAACAGGGTGGCATTGATTATGCCGAACAGTGTATGACAAAATTCAGCCAACGCTGCAAGGAATATATAGACAAAGACGTTAAACAGGCGGATATACACGATGCGCTGTCGGCTTATGTAGATTATGTTGTTCAGCGTAACTATTGATACGGATATGCGCCTTTGCGGCAAATAAGAAAAGCGGCTCAAGAAAAGCCGCTTTTCCTAATTAATATTTTCTTTTCAGATTAAACAGTCTTACTATCTATCAGAAGAACTTAATTTCGTGTCCTTCCAGTTCTGTGAGCAACAGGTTAGCCAGACGGCTGGTGCCCAGGCGGAACAGTTCGTTGTTGAGCCAGTCTTCACCCAGCACTTCCTTCACGATGGTGTAGTAGGTGAGGGCATCCATCACGGTGTTGATGCCACCCGCAGGCTTGAAACCAACGCGGATGCCAGTCTTCTGGAAGTATTCCTTGATGGCCTGACACATCACATAAGCAGCTTCAGGTGTAGCGCTAACTTTCTCCTTACCTGTAGAAGTCTTGATGTAGTCAGCACCTGCATACATCGAGAGGATAGAGGCTTTCTTGATGTTGGCGCAAGAGCCCAGGTCGCCCGTTTCCAGAATAACCTTCATGGGAACGTCACCGCAGGCTGCCTTCTGCTCTCTGATTTCGTCGCAGACCGTCTCATAGTCGCCACTCAGGAACTGTCCTACGTGCATGACGATATCGACGTTTTTGGCACCATCGCGAATGGCGAGTGATGTCTCGGCAATCTTGATTTCCATGAGTGCCTGTGATGATGGGAAGGCACCACTGACGACGGTGGGAATGACGCCACCAACCTCCAGCGACTGGCTGACCAACTTGGCAAAGCGAGGATAGGTGACAACCGTTGCTACATGTGGGAAGTGGGGGTATTCGTGGGCAAACTGGTTTACCTTCTCAACCAGCTGGAGTACGCTTTCGTCAGAGTCTAGTGTCGTCAGCGTTGTCAATTCGATGCTGCCAAACATAAAGCGCTTTACTTCTGGTGTGTCGTTCTCAGGAACTTTCTCCTTGATAATCTTCTCTACGGCAGCCTTCACCTCTTCATCTTTAATATCGAGGTTGTATAGGTTTAAGGCCTGCTGGTACATGTCTTCCAAATGCTCATCGTGGTGATGATGCTCGTGTCCGCAATTGCAATGTTCTTTCATAGTTTTCTTTAAATTTTGGTTAATAATTAAAATGTTGTCTCTTTATTTCAGTTTCTCATTATTTATATGACGATTCTTATCGCGCTTTGTCTTCTTTTCGATAGACCTTTCAAGTGCTTTTGTAAGGTCAGTTCCTGTTTGGTTTGCCAGGCATAGCAACACCCAGAGAATATCCGCCATTTCTTCACCCAGAGCAGATTTACCATTGTCATCTCTGCGTGGGTCGTCGGTCTTCCATGACTGTTCGCCATAGCGGCGCGCTATGATACGTGCCAGTTCACCAACCTCTTCAGTCAGCACCGTCATGTTAGTCAGTTCAGTGAAATAACGTACACCGTATGTTTTAATCCACTGATCTACAGTGCGTTGAGCTTCCTGTAACGTCATATTACTCTTTATTCTTTGTGTCCATACAGATGGTGACAGGTCCATCGTTCAACAGTTCCACTTTCATGTCAGCACCAAACTCGCCCGTCTTGACTTGTTTTCCTATGGCATCAGACAACTTGTCGCAGAACTCATGGTAGAGTGGGATAGCGTGTTCGTGTGAGCCCGCATGAATCCACGAGGGACGATTGCCTTTCTTATAGCTGGCAAACAGCGTGAACTGGCTTATCACCAATGCTTCACCATCAACCTCCGTGATGGCACGGTTCATGATGTGATTCTCGTCATCGAATACACGAAGGTTTGCAACCTTCCGTACCAGCCAGTCAACATCCTCGGACGTGTCTTCGTTGCAGATGCCGACGAGTATCAGAAACCCCTGTGCTATTGCTGATTTCAGGGTACCTTCTATTGTGACGCTTGCGTGACTGACACGTTGTATGACAACTCTCATGCTGCAAAGTTACTCATTATTTTTGATACTTCCAAATTTTTCACCATTCTTTACTATGTGTTCCTTATAGCAACACGCCGTTTTACGATGAGTAACACGCCGTTTTACGATGAGTAACACGCCGTTTTACGATGAGCAACACTACGTTTTGCTTTTAGAGGGTATTTTCTTCGTGGAAATGCTGGAATACGATTTGTGCTTTGGCACTACCTATTACTTGTTGTAAAGAAGCAAGATCTGCCTCCTTTATCCGTTTTACCGACTTGAAGACTTTCAGCAACTCGTCCCGTGTTTTCGGACCAATACCTTTGATGTTGTCCAGCTCTGAATGCAGCGCGTGTTTAGAACGCTTGTCACGATGAAATGTGATGGCAAAACGGTGAACCTCGTCCTGCAGTTGTGTGAGGACGCGGAAAAGGTCTGAGTTGGTCTTCATTCCAATGACACGTGGAGGGAATCCGTATAGCAACTCGTTGGTACGATGGCGGTCGTCTTTTGCTAATCCCGCAATAGGAATATCCAGTCCCAATTCATCTTGCACAGCTTGTCGGATGACCTCCATTTGCCCCTTTCCACCATCAGCAACAATGAGGTCGGGTAGGGGTTCTTCTTCCTCTATCAGCCGTTTATACCTTCTGTATACCACCTCCTTCATTGACGCATAGTCATCAGGTCCAACAACCGTTTTAATGTTGTATTTACGGTAGTCCTGCTTTGAGGGTTTCATCTTCTTGAACACCACACACGCAGCAACGGCATCCGTTCCTGAGATGTTTGAGTTGTCGAAACACTCAATTTGGTACGGCATTTTTGACAAGTGCAAAAGGTCCTGAAGTTCCTTCATCAGCCTGACTTGTTTCTGCTCAGGATTTAGTTTTTCTGCCTGCTTTAATCGGTCGAACTTATACTGTTTTCCATTCATGAGTGATAGTTCCAACAGCGTCTTTTTATCACCTCTTTGTGGTACGGTAATGACGACGCCTTCCAGGTCGATATCAACCTCCTGTGGCAGGATGATTTCCTTGGCGTTGCTTTGGAAGCGTTCGCGCATCTCAACGATTGCGAGTTGCAGCAGTTCTGCATCCGACTCGTCGAGTTTCTTCTTGTATTCAAAGGTAAACGACTGGTTTATCTGGCCGTTTGATACGTGGATGTAGTTGATAAAAGCCACCTTTTCATCGTTAGCGATACTCAGCACATCCACATTGTCAATCGTATGGCTTACGACCTCACTCTTAGCTACAAACTGCTCAATCAACAGGTACCGTCGTTTCAGTTCCTCTGCTTCTTCAAATCTTAGTTCTTCAGCCAACCTGAGCATCTCAGCTTTCATTTGTTGAAGCACCACCCTGGTGTTACCCTTTAGAATTTCTCTGGCTTGCTCAATGTTTCTCTGATATTCCTCCAGTGTCTGCTTTCCAACGCAAGGCCCGCCACAATTTTTGATGTGGTATTCCAGACAGACCTGGTATTTCTTTTGTTCCACACCCTCCTTCGTAATAGGGAAGCGGCAGGTGCGTGGATGATACAGTTTCTTGATGAGTTCCAATACGGCGTACATCGATGAAATATGGGAATACGGACCGTAATACGTTCCCCATTTTTTATTGATGGTTCTTGTGTTAAAGATACGCGGCAGATATTCCTTAGTGATGCAGATGCTTGGGTAAGTCTTTCCGTCTTTTAGGAGTACGTTATACCTAGGGTTGTACTTCTTGATGAGTGCATTCTCCAATAGCAGCGCATCCTCCTCAGTATTCACTACCGTATAGCTGATATCCCATATTTTCGAAACCAGTACTTTGGTTTTAAACCGATCGACCTCAGTATGGAAGTAAGACGAGACTCGACTTTTCAGGTTTTTAGCTTTACCCACATAGATAATCGTGCCCTCAGCATCGTAATACTGATAGCTTCCAGGTTTTTCAGGTAATGCCCTTACTATTGCCCTGAGCCGTTCTAACCGAGCCTCGTTTTCTTCTTTTGTCATACCAAGTGTTTCACGTGAAACATCAATTTACACTACCATCAATGTCGTAATCTCCGTATCCTTGTCGAATACGTCACGGCCATGCAGACCCTCATCGGTGATTTCGATTAAGAAGTTTACCATGATCTTCTTTGGATTAAACTTCTTTACCAAGTCGCACGCTGCCTTCATCGTTCCACCTGTTGCCAAAAGATCGTCATGCAGTAATACGACGTCTTTGTCGTTGATGGCGTCCTCGTGTATTTCTATGGTATCCGTTCCGTATTCCTTTTCGTAACTCTCCTGTACCGTTGCTGCCGGTAGTTTTCCTGGTTTACGAGCCAGTACGATACCTGCTCCTAGTTTCACAGCTAGTGCCGATGCCATCACGAAACCTCTACTTTCTATTCCTACAATTTTAGTAATACCTTTGTTTTTGTACATCTCGTACAACTCGTCAACCATAATTTGCAGACAAGCAGGATTTTTAAACAGGGTAGTTACATCACGGAAGTTAATGCCTTTCTGTGGGAAAT
>ERZ842401.4909-NODE-4909-length-15175-cov-8.395767_pt1 | contig 15175 bp, 1 predicted proteins | sample MGYA00521270_ERZ842401 | MGnify/ENA primary metagenome ERZ842401 (study PRJEB31892, sample SAMEA3878208) | bioreactor metagenome | biome: Moose rumen | place: Sweden | collected 2011-10 | study: EMG produced TPA metagenomics assembly of the PRJEB12797 data set...
AAATCAATAAAAATCATTAAAATATTTAAGTAGGTTAAGAATTATTGAATAAATGACAAAAAAAGAAAAAATAGATCAAAATAACCATTCTAGTTATAATAAATTATACGCTCTTATTAATGAGGATATTAACAAAAAAAGCAATGAAGACATTAAAGTAATAAATAATAAGAGTATGAGACAAATTAATCCTATAAAAAGTAATAACTTTATTCAATTAGAAGATAAAGACAAGCATTCAAAAAATATTGATGATAAAAATATTGTTCAGTTAAGACCTTATAATAAAATATCTTCTTTAAAAATGCCAAAAACAGAATTACTACCAAATAATAGAAGAGATATGATAAAAAAGTTTTTAATAGATAATAACGAAGAACAAAAAAATAATGACGAAAATATTATTAGTTCTACAAATAAAGTTTTAGTAAAACCAAAAGAATACAAAGGCACAAAAAGTGAAGATAAAATTTTTTATCCATTAACAAATTATAAAATCGAACCTATTATTAATGATTCTAAATATAATTATTTTTTTATTCTCGTTATTCCACAAAAATTGATGAATTCGATAAAAATTTCTATATATGATAAAAAATCTTTTAAGACTGAAGAAATGAATGTTCAATCATATTATATTTTATATAAATTCAGTTTCCTCAGCGAATCAAAAGGTAAAAAATTAGATGAAGATTTAAATTATATTTTGGTGCAAGTACCAGTAAGAAAAGATACAAATACATTAATAACTATGATAGAAATTAATGAAACGCAAGAAACATATATAGGTGATATAAGAACTAGTACATATAAAGATAATTATTTTTATCTTCAGAATGTTTTCTATGCTATGAAAATGTATGATCTTACTATTAATCAAATTTTTGAAATATATTTAAATTATTTCTTTGCTGAAAATAAAACAAATGACGAAATATTAAAAAGTGATTTAATTTTATCTTTAATTGATCATATTAAAAATTCCTTTAGAAATATAGAATTAACTGGAGATGTTATTTTAAAGTTTCTAAATTATAGTTTTTTATATGAACATCAACCAGATGATCTGATGTCTATTAAAGTCAAAAAAAGTCCAAATCTAATTAATAAAGATATATATATTAAATACGAAGATTTAAATAAATATGAAATATCAAAAAAAGCAAAAACTGAGATAATGTATTTATTAATTCAAATTTATACTTTAAACGATAAAGATTATTTAATGAGTTTATTAAAAGGTAATTTAGGCTATAAATACTTTGGATGTATTTTATTTTTAATAAAAAATAAGATTTTGAATATATATGATTTAATATTTCCAAATGAAGATGATAATTTATTTTTACAAGATAATTTATTGCAATATGCTGAAGATGTTAAAGATATTAATTCTGTTTTAAGTTTATCTTTTGAATTAACAAAATGCTTAAAGTATTTAAACAAAAATTATGAAAAAATTTATACAATATTTGGCTCAAAAAATAAATATGAAAATAAAAAATTGGATTTACCAAGAATTAATAAAGACACAAATTATAAAGATATATATGATTCTTTGATAATCTTAATAAAAACAAATGAAAAATATAAACATGGAATAATTGATTTTGATAAAATATTTATTCAATTGATGAATTATTATTATAATGGAACTTTAGAAGAATTTGAGAATTTAAATGGATTATTAGAAATATTAGAATCAAAAGATTTAATTACTTTTGATTTAATAAAAACTTATCGAATATATCTTCATAAAAAAGGAATTAGATTAATTCAAGAAGGAATGTTAGATATAAAAACCATTATGGATTTTATATTTAATAAAGATATCTTTTTTTATCATAAAAAATATAAAAAGTATAGTGAGCCAGGTATTTTTAGATTTATACCAATTACTACAAAAAATGAAAATTATGAAATAAATATACAAGAAATGAAAAAGTATAAAGTTTGGAAGCTATTTGATGAATCGGATAAAAAAATTCATTTTTATGAAGCACTTTTGGAACAAATTACTAGAATTATGGAATTAAGACATATTTTTGAATTAATTCCTGAAGATGAATTTGATAAAATTTTTGCGGCTCTTATCAAAAATAAAATGAAAGAAATTTCGGATACTATTTCTATTGAAAAACCAGAAAATTATGACAATATATTCGAAATATTAAAATTATATTTATTATGCTTAGAAAATAATAATATATCATTATATATTCCGGAAATTAATTACGAGTTCAATTTCAGATTTTTTAAATATATCTTACAAGAAAAAAGTCTAAAAAATATTGTGAAAGAATTATATCAAGAAATAATAACATTTTTCATTGAGTTAAATATTAATAAAATTGGTATCGAGGAAGATATAATAGAAATCTTATTAATATCGATAGATAATGATCTAAGTATTAAAATGCTAGATAATATGGAAAAATTAGTAATAAAAAAAGATGATTTTTATTATAAAGATGAAACAAGAAATTATTATTTTTTTAAATTATTTTATCAAAAATGTCAATTATTATTGAATAATAAAAAAGGAAAATATGTGAAAGAAACCCTAAAAAGAAGAGAAGAAATATTTGATGAATTAAATGACCTAAAGGTAGTATTCAATAAAATTAATGATTTATGTGATGAAGATAATAGTTTATATAATAGACTATTACTTATAAGTGATAAAGAAGAACTCGTTCAAGAATTAAATAATAAAATAAAAGAAGCAATTCAAATTTGTCGAGATAAAATATCAGTTTTTGAAAAAATTGAAGAATTTTATAATACATTTTTTAGCACATCAAAAAAGGAAGAAATTAATTTAATAAGATATACTTTAACCCGTTTAAAAATGACAAAATTAAATGAACTTATTAAATTAAAAGAAAAAAATATTATCAAAAATAATGAATCTTTTGATTTTGATGCATCATTCAAAGATAGTCAAAATTTAAAATATAAATATTCTCTGTTTTTTATGGCTATATATAAAGTTATAAATATGAACGAATATTTGTTTAATTCAGAAAATGAAATTTTCAACAAATCAGTAAATGCTTATAAAGACACTATAATTCAAATCATTCTTCAAAAAGATAAGAAATCTCCTTTTTTTGAAATTCCATATATTAATGAAATTATGAAAATAATTTCGAACAGAAATAATAATTTACAAGAAGAAATAAATTTCATAGAAAAAGAATTTATAAATTTAGAAAAAAATGAATATATCAAAAATGGATTATTGGAAGATTTAATAAATTTTTCTAATAAAAATAAAATATATCGATTAATCTTAGGTATAATATACTTAATAAAATCATATCAAAAAATAGTAAAAATAAATTTAACAAATTTTACAAAAGAATTAGAAAATCAGTTACAAATATTAGACAATAAAAACATTAGTGGTCCCGAAATAAAGAAAATCAATAATTATTTATTGAATTTAAATTATGATATAAATCAAGAATCGAGTATAATTAATTTTTACCGAATATTTATGGGAAAAGAAGAAGCTCTCATATTTATTAAGACATTAAAAGAATCAAATTTAGAAATTCGTAATTTAAATGAATTTATTGACGAAAATGAAAATTCACAATTGCAAGTAAATGATATAGATAATTTATTAGATGTATATACTTTTTTTGAAAAATTAATTAAAGATGAATCGATTGAAACTGATCAAGATTTTCATAATAAATTTCAGAAGAATTTTTTTGAAACTAAATATTTACCAATTAAATTACAAGGATATCTTAGTTGTTATGGAGAAATTATTCAATTGTATCAATTATATGGAGAAAATTCAGAAATGACTGTTCAAAAAATATTTAATTTATTGAATGAATCAGAAATAAAGATTTTCGAAGAAAATAATGGTATATTTAGTTTTGAAATATTTTATGTGAATCAAAAAAAAGAAAATGTTAAATTAATTCCAACAGAACTTGATGAATTGAAAAATAAATTATTAATATCATCTACTAATTCATCAAAAATAAAAAGTGATGGAAAAGCAGATAAAGAAAAAAAAGACTTAACAAATGATTTTATTAATTTATTAGATAGTATCATTGAATTAATTGATACTTTAAATAATTTAATAAAAGTCGGATATCCATATATTATTAATTTGACCTTAAATGTAAGGAATTCAATAGCCCAAAATAAAATTGATAAAAAGCCATTGAGAGAAATAATAACTGGATATAAAACAATAATTAAAGATTATAAAAGTTTAGTAAAAAAAGGATATACTAATTTTCCTTTAATGAGATTTTTCTATGGAAAGCAATTAATTAAATTATATAAAAAAATTAAAATTTCCGAAAATAATAAAAATAGTAATGATGTTTCTCATTTAATCAATTCCGTTGCTCTTAAAGAAATAAATAATTTCCAAATTAAATTTGAATTTGACGATTCAAAAGATATTATTGAAAATATAAATAATTATTTAGATAATTTATTCCAAACAAATAAAATTAACATTGATGATATATTAAGTATAAACAATGTTTTATTAGATTCTCAGCTTACTCCAGGTTTATACAAATATGAAAAAAAATTTGATAATTCAGAATTAATCGTAAATATAATAAATCTCTATATCAATTTAACGGGGAATTCTCCTATAGTAGATACTTTATTAATATGTAACGAGGAAACACCAATTGAAAAAATAATTGCTTTTTTATATAAAGCTATATATTGTAAAAAGCCAATTCTTTTTACAATTGCACATTTAGAATGTTTAGAATTATCAATAACACAAAATATAATAAAAACTTTGATTTATTTATTCAATAAAAAAAATAGAATAATGGAATCATATTTATTAATTTTATTTCAAGAAAAAAATTCGGGACTTGGAAGAGAATTAAAAAAAATTATATCAGATAAAAAAATATTAAATAGTTATTTTTTCAAAGAACCATCAAAAATGCCAAATATATTTAATGAAACTCGTCTTTTCAGTTCTAAATACGCTGGATATGGCAAAAGCACACAAATAAAATTAGATATAAAATTTAAAAAAGGAATATATAATTATTTACCGATTGGAGGAGCTTTTTCTCGAGATTATGTAATTCAAAATTTGCTAAATCTTAATTTAAAACTTGATAAAAAAGTAAATTGTTTACATATTGATTTATCCGAAACAGAAGATGATGATTTAATGAACGAAATTCTTTTTAAATTAATAATATTAAGATGTGTCGACTCAAAAGAAAATGTATTTTATCTAGGTTACAATATAAAAATCTACATTGAAATTCCCTCTGGATTTATTGATTTCTTAGAAAAATATAAAATTTTAAATTTATTTAAAAAAACACATATTGAAACTCTCCCTCCTCTCCTTCTCGAAGAAGATGCATTTTATATTTATCAATCACCTATATCAATTGTTGCTGAAACTTTAGATTATTATGAAAAAAATATAATAAGATCTCGAAATATTGATTTAATGAAACCAATAGAAAAATCAAGTTATGAATGCGAAGAAATAATTAATAGATATTTCAAAGGTAAAAATAATAATTATTATCAAAAAATGAATTTCATTAAAATATTAAGTGTTCAATTTGTTAAATTTTGCAATAATATATATTTTTCACCTGATAATATCAATCCTAATAATAGAGAAATAATTGAAAATGCACGTAAAGTTGTTATAAAAAATTTTATATTATTAACCAAAGTTTTTGCATGCTCACCATATGATAATATATTACTGGGACAAGCAGAATCATTAAAATTTATGGATAAATCAAATAAATTAAATATAAAAGAAAATGTTTTATTATCTTTAGCAAAAGATAAAAAAGAAATTTTTTCTTTTGAAAAAATAAAACCAAGTTTAGTTTTCTTTAATAAAGATGGACAATCTCTAAGTATAATAAGTAATTGTAATAAATCAGATAAAGAATATCAGGATTTAAAGGCTTTATGGAATTCACAAAATTATGGAAATAATAATAATAGTGATTTAACAGATTATAAATCTTTATCACATGATGAATTTTTAAAGGAAATTAAAAATTTATTTTCTTTGGATAAAATGTCTATAGATGAATTAAAATTATTATGTGAAAGTTCTGGACATTATATTTTTGTAAGTGATAATTATATTAAAATGGTCAGAATTTTATTAAATATTGAAGCTAAAATTCCGACAATTTTAATGGGGGAGACTGGGGTTGGAAAAACTAAATTAATGGAAATATTATCAACTTTATATGGAAATGGTAAAAGTAAATGGAAAATTTTGCAAATACATGCTGGTATAACTGATCAAGATATTGTAAATTTTATAGATAAAATAACGGTGGAAAGCAAAATAGAAAATACTGAAAACGAATATACTTGGATATTTCTTGATGAAATCAATACCTGTAATTCTTTAGGATTAATTACTGAAATAATGTGTCATCATACATATTTAGGCAAAAAAATAAATGATAACTTTATATTTATAGGTGCTTGTAATCCCTATCGTTTACTAACAAAAAAAATGAGAGAAAGTGGTTTAGTTTATTATAATATGCAGGACACAACTAAATTAAACAATCTTGTATATACAGTTAATCCTTTACCACATTCATTACTTAATTTTGTATTTGATTTTGGTAATTTAAGATTCTCAGATGAACAAAAATATATATCAAATGCAATAAAATCAATAATTTCAGAAATTCAAGAACAAAATTTAATTCCTGGTATGGAAGTAGGGAATTTAAATAATATAACTGAAATAGTAATAAAAACAGTTTTAATATGTCATGAATTTATTTGTGAAATATATGATATATCTTCAGTTAGTATGAGAGAAATCAGAAGATTCGGAATTTTCTTTACTTTTTTTATACGATATTTCGGTAACGAAAAAAATATGACAAATATTATAGATTCATATCAAAAAATGTTATATAGTTTGAATATAAGTTTATATTTATGTTATTATTTACGATTAAATGATAAAAATGATCGTAATAAATTAGTCAAAGATTTAAATGATTATTTTCCCAATAAAAATTTTATTAAATTTCCAGAATCAGAAATAAAAAAAATCACTGAGCAAATGTATATAGAAAAAAGCAAAGGCATTGCATTAAATCGAGCATTAAGAGAAAATTTATTCACAATATTTATGTGTATAACTAATAATGTTCCTTTAATTATAGTAGGAAAACCTGGAACAAGTAAATCTTTAAGTTTCCAAATATTATATAATACAATGAAGGGAGAATATTCAGAAAGTGATTTCTTTAAAGATAAAGGAAAACTATATCGATATTACTATCAAGGAAGTGAAGCGAGTACTTCTAAAGGTATTGAAAAAGTTTTTTCTAAAGCTATAAAAGCTCAGGCAAATAATAAAAATAAAAATATTATTAGTTTGGTTTTTTTTGATGAAATGGGCTTGGCTGAAAGATCAAGTAATAATCCATTAAAAATAATTCATTATTTATTAGAGAAAGACAACGAAAATTCAGTTCCTTTTCTGGGAATATCAAATTGGAAATTAGATGCTTCAAAAATAAATCGTGCATTAAGTTTAACGATAACTGATTATGATGTTGAAGATTTGGAAGAAACAGCTATAGCCATTGCAGAAGCATTAGATAATGAATTATGTGATAGATATAAAGATTTTTTCGAAATTTTGGCTCAAACTTATTTTGAATATGTTCAATATAATCAAAATAATAAATTAGAAAATAAAGATTTCCACGGTAATAGAGATTTTTATAATTTAATTAAAAATTCTATGAGTGAATTAATTAATGCAAACAAAGTTTTAGGAGAGAAAAAATTTTCAAAAAAAGAAAAAAAATATTTAACTGATATTGGTTTGACTTGTTTAGAAAGAAATTTTGGTGGTCTAGAAGATTCGACTAAAATCATAATGGATATATTTAAAAATAAATTTGAATATAAATATGATGATAGTTATTATATAAAAAATAAAAAAACTATTGTTGATATTGTAAAGAAAAATATTTTGGATCCAAATGGAAGATATCTCATGCTTATTTCTGAGGGAAATGATGCTAGCAATATTATTAAATATGTTCTTAAATCTATGAAAAAAAATTATATAGAACTTGTTGGTAGTAGATATAAAAATGATATAAAATCTGGAAGATATAGTGAAGAAATTTTGAATAAGATAAAATATATAATGGAAACTGATAATATATTAATCTTGCGTGATTTAGATATTATATATCCATCTTTATTTGATTTATTCAATCAAAATTTTACTTGTATGGGAGATAAAAAATTCGCAAGAATTGCCTTTGAATATGCAAAAATATCGTCTGAAGTTAATCCTAATTTTAGAGTAATAATTATAGTTAATCATCTAAAAATAGAAGAATTAAAATTAGATCCTCCTTTTTTAAATAGATTTGAAAAGCATATAATTAATTTCGGTATGTTATTAGATGAAAAAGATTTAGAAATATCAAATAAAATATTAAAATATCTTGAATTAATTTTCACTTATAATAATAACAAAAAATTAAAATTAGATTTAGAAAAAATTATGATTAATTGCCAAAAAAATAGTATAGAGGGACTTATTTATAAAATAAAAACTGAAGAATCAATTACTAATAAATCAAAAATAATACAAAAAATATTTGAAATAATTGTTCCAACATTTTGCCAGGATATAATTGCTTCAATAATTTCATCTAAAATGGACAAAAAATATCAGGATTTTAATGATATGGTATTGAATATATATCAAAGTGAAAAATGTATTAACTTTGAAAAATTTTTCGAAAAAATAAATTCAAGGAAAAATATTATTTATACTTTTAGTAAAATCACTGAAGAAGTTTTTAATGAAAATAATGAGAAATTAAAAAATAAATATGGAGAATTTACCAAAGAAACAACTGAAATTGTGATGATTGAATCAATAAAATCAGAGAATGATTTATCATTTTTATTAAAATCATTTACTAATTCATCTAATAAATTATTGATTTTGAAATTCTCTGAAAGTGATATTAGTAAAATAAACTTATTTGATCATATAATTAATAATTTCGAAAAAGAATATGGTGAACTGAAAGAAAAAATAATTTTATTTATAATACATAGACAAAGATACTTAAAATCTTCTCTAAATAGTAAAAAGAAAAAATCAGTTCCAGAATTTATTCCTTTTATTAACGATGATTATTACCAAATTTTTATAGACAATTTACAGGGCAAAGAATTATATGATATAACTCAAATGAAAAAAGATAAAAAAGAAGCAATATTAAAAGATTTCATTGAAAAAACATATTTCTTAGATAATAATTTATTCACTGTGTTAAATTATATAAAATTCAATATATTAAATGAAACAGAGGAAATAAATAATAAAAATATTATATCTATTTTATCCAAAAAAATTTTTGAGAATTTGGAATTAAAAAAATTATTAAAACAAAATATTCAAATTCAAAGTGATGGTCTAAAAGATATAATTAATGAAGTATTTTTAACAAATGCAATTGAAGTTAATGATGTTGATTTCTTTGAAGTCATACATAGTATTTTAATTATGAATTTTAGTAAATTCCTTCTTAAAATAATATATCATTTATTAAAACAACATTTGCTTTTGCAAATCGTTGATAAAGATGAATACAATAATTTAAATAATAATAATTTTTTTAGTGAATTAATTTCTGAAGAATTAAATAAAAAAGTTTTTAATTTTGTACCTCAATTAAAGCCAGTAATTAATGGAAATCAAATCATTATTTATAATGGATTACAAATTCCTGAAAGTAAACTATTTTTAGAAAGAATAAATGTTTATATAAATAATGAAATATTTAATCGCTACGTGGAAAATGAAGATTCATTAAGAAAAAAATATTTCACTGATGAAGAAATTAATAAAGCAAAAGATATATATAAAAATGAAATTGATCAGTTAAATGATAATATAAGGGTTGAAATTGAAAAATATGAATTTTATAAAAATATTTTTAAAAATAAAGATTCATATCCAAAAAAATTATTCAATGATTATTTAATATTTTTCATAATTAAATATTTAGAAAAAAATGCTATTGATGATTTCACTATAAATAAAAAAATATTATCTTTTTTAATATTAATAATCAAATTAAAATTGAAATATTCGGAGGAAAAAAAGAAATTTAATAAGCCTATAGAAAACTTCAAATTTAAATATACCGAAGAAGAATTTATTAATATATTAATATTTACTCAAGGGTATAAAAATGATTTGTTTACTCTATTTAATATCTATATTCAAATATTGAAATATTTTCCAAATATAGAAGAAAGTCTTACATGGATATTAAATTCAAATATTATCAAATATGAAATTTCAGAAAGAAATAAAGAATATGCTAAAATTGTTAATTTATTATTATTTAATATTATAGAAGCATTATCAAGAGCAATATTGCAATATAGTATAGATTTAATACATTCAAATAAAAATAAATTTTATGAATTTTTTAATATATTCACATCAATTGAAACTAATTTACAAAATTTGAATAATAAATATATTTTATTCAATAAAGAACTTTATAATATTGGCTCAATAATAAAAATTAAAGATTCATATAAATATAATTTAGAACAATTTGAAATAAATTATGAAAAAATTCTTGATAATTTATTAAATCAATCTATTTGCTTATATGAAAATGATCTTAATAATTTATATAATATTATATTTGAACTTAATATTATTTTCAATGAAACTTTCCAAGATAAAAATGATGAATATATAAATTTAATGTTTTATATTTTTTTAAGACAATATGAAATAGTCAATGATGAAAAAATAAAAATGAAATTAATCAAAAATATTTTAAATGACCCTTTATTAATACCTCATTCAAAAATATTTTTATATGATACTTTATGCCCTTTGAGACCTGAAATTTGTGATAAAAATGAAAATAATCCTGAATTAATTGAGCAACATGTTAATAATTTTATGAATTTAAAAAGTGGAAAAGTAACTAAATATAAAAATTTATATGATATATATAATAAAATAAATTCTAATGAACTCGATGAAATTATTCTATATATTTGCGAAACTCAATGCCAAGAATATTTTAAAAATATATATAATCTATATAGAAATCAATATAATGAAGAAACTTGTGAAGCAATATTATTAAATACATCTTTGAGATATTTAAGTAAAGCTATTAAATATTTAAAAGATGTTGAAACAAATGAAAAAGGAAATTTGAATAAAATATTGAAATTTTTAGCCATTGCTTATATTAAAACATATATTCATTTTTATGTTGAAATTAATTTGGGATTTTCAAATGCAATCAATTTTAAAAATATAAAAGATGCATTCGAATATAAAATCGCTCAAGATAAAATATTCAAAAATACTTATATCATTTATATATGGAAAAAATATTGTAAAAAGTTTGAGAACTTTAATAAATTCGAGAGTTTTGATTTTTCAAAAAAAAATATTCCAATGCAAAAGGAAATATTCAAAAAATTAGAAGAAGAAAAAAAAATAAGTCAATTTTCTAACTATATTTTTAAGGAAAGTTTTATTCCAATTAATTATCAAGTTCAATATTCTGCTTTGGCAGGAAATCCTTTAGAGCCAATTTTTAATTTCGAAGAAATAAATAAAAATTTCGATATATTATATTGTTTTTTAGTTAATAAAATTATATCGCATTTATATAGTAATAACAAAGCTTTCTTTTCAACTAAAATGAAAACATTATATTTAACAACAAACAACAGAATTAATTTTAATCAAAGTGGAGTACAATTATATAAAAATTTATTATATAACTTAGAAGATTCAATTTTTTCAAAAATAGCAGATAATCCACTTAATCAAATTGACTGTGAAATTTTATTATATTCTTTACGTTTTGTATTCAGTACTCAAATGAACAAAGAAAATAATTTTTATAACAATTTATTATCACAAAAATCTTATATATTTATAAATAATAATTATATCCCTGGTTCGTTTCCTTTCATTAATGAATTTATAAAATCTTATAATGATTTAGAAGAAAAATTTAAAAAAGTAATTCAAAATGGCTATTACATATGTAAAGATTGTGGATATTTATATGAAGTACCCCCCTGTACCTTGCCATATTCAGAAGGAAAATGCCCCAATGGTCATCCAATAGGAGGACTAAATCATATATGTACAAAAAAAGATATAAGAGTATTTCCAAATAAACAATCAATGACAAAATATAATTTGAATAAATCCTTTGAATCTTTGACTTTGGCTGAATATAAGTCGAAATATGTTGACCAATATTTGAAGCAAAAACCGAAAGGAATTATTAAAGGTTATAGATTTAATGACTTTGAAAGAAATGATTATGTCAATGATGTACATATCATAACATATCGTTTACTTAATTTTATTTTATATTCTTATTTAATATCTGCTTTTATTTTGAATAGCTTAATCGAAAAAGAAATGAGAGATTTCCTTATTGAAAATTTATTCCCTCATACTTTATTTGGTATTATTAAAAAAGGATGGGAACTTCTTGATAAAGAATTAAAAGCAATTGGCTTTAAAAATATACAAGTATTTCTTAATATGACTTTTGATAATATATCTAAATTTATTAATAATTTACAATCGGTTGATAATCTTGATAAATTAAATAATTTCGAAAAAGAAGTGAATGATTATATTTTATCTATAATTGAAAATAGAAAAAAAATTAGTGAGATAAATAAAGAATATAATGAATATAATAATCAAGCATCTAATATTAATTTTGATATGTTAAAAGAATTATTACAACAAAATTTCGACCCATTATTATATTCCGAAAAAATACCAGATTTAAAATTCTATTGTATATCTAATATATACGATTTAAACACATTTACAAAAATATTTAACTCGAATAAAGAAAATAAAAATAAATATGCTTTAATAAATGCTTTAATTAATATTGATTCTGATTTGATAAAAAATGCCAAAAAAATGAAATATTTAAAACATATAAATAAATTAGCGAATTTACTTTTAAATATTTACTCATATAAAATATCAAGAGAAAATGCTAAAGTAAAAACATTGCAAGAAGAATTATCAAATATAATAAATAATTTAAATGAAATAAATAAGCAAAAGCAATGGACAGAACAAGCTTTTATAGATGAATATGTTGTACCATTTAAGAAAAGTTGGGATGAAATAAAAAATAAATCTGTTCAATATAAATGTAGAATTTTACGTGATTTAGATCGAGGAGAAAAACCACTTGATATTGATATAAATAATACATTAAATTATTTTTTAGTTGATGATGGAGATAAAGAAGGTGGAATGTTTCTCGCATCAGCTTATAGTAATTTTATTGAATGGCAAAATCAATTTATTGATGATATTATTAGTAAAAATAATATGACTGGAATTTTAAATAGTTATGTATCACAATTAGAAAAAGAAATTAATGTTCAAGATGCAACAGAAAGTGAAATATTGAATATCGATGAGCAAATATATTCTTATTTGAATGAATTAATTTCATTATGTTCAATGCGTAATATTTTTAGTAAAAATGATAAAAAAATAAATTACCAAAAATATAACGATATAATTTATAATTTTGATTTAATAGAAGAAGAACTAGGCAAACGATTAATTCCTTATTTAAAAAAATTTAAAAAAGATAAAATTAAGTTCGTTACTTATTTTTATGAAGGATTTAGAGGAAAAAATTCTACAGTATTAATTGATTTTAATGCTAAATATACACAAAGAGAATTAACTGAGGATGAAAAAAATTATATAAATAAAGTATTAAAAATAAATAACAATAGTAATTTTATAAATGATATATTTTCTTCTTTACAAATACTTATGAATGAAATTTTGAAAGAAAATTATAATCAAAACTATTTATTATATGATATAATCGAAAAATTGCCGAAATATATTATATTAAATGAACAATTAATTAAATTAATCAAAGATCGTTATATAGAACATAAAGAACAAAGTTTTATAATTAATTCACTTTTTTCCATTTTTGAATACTTCGAAGATTTATGCTGGGATGAAATACAAAAAAATATTCCTATAGATTATATGTTGGAATTACCAAAAAGTGTTAAAACAATAATTTATAATTATTTTAATACTATTTCATTAGAAAAGAAAATAATTACAAGGTTTAATTTATCTGAAGCATTAAGGAAATTAATTTCAAGATCAATAGCAGGTTCAAGACAAGAAATCGATATAAAAAGTGATTTGGAATTAAAATTATATATTTCAAGAGAAGATTTATGGATTCAAGATATATTAAATGAAGATTCATTCATCGAAGAAGTTGATAAAATTTTTAATCCTGAAATCTTAGTTGGTCATTGTTTTTGTATGTATAAATTATTAAAAAATAATGATATTAATATAGATGAAATTTTAAAAGAAGAAAAAGAAAATAAAAATAGCCAAGAAAATGAAGATAAAGATAATATAAATAAAGATGAAGAAAACAATTTAGATAAAAAATCAGATAAAAAAGAAAAAGAAAAAAATAATTTAGATGAATCTGAATTTTCACATAAAAGTTTATTAAAAATAGATTCAGTATCAAACAAAGAAAAAGAGGATGAAGAAGAGGAAGAAGAAATGAATCTTTATCCAAAAAATGCTAATAATAAAAATAAAATTAATCAAATTAATATAAATTCAAGAAATGAAATTAATGTTCAAACAAAAAATCAAAATTCAGAAAGAAAAGATTTATTAGATAATAACCTTAATACTTTTGATTTTAATAAAAATATTGAACAAAATGGTATTGCACCAAATTTTAATAATATTATTCTATATGGAAAACAAGCATTAAGAGGATCTATAATTAGTAATAACAAAAATGAAAATGCAAGAAATAATAATGATATAAAAAGAAAAAAATCTTTGAAAGAAAAAATAATATGTGATAAATGTGATAAATGCAAATGTAAATATAATTGTTTTATTTTTTAGTTAATTATTTTAAATTTTTATTGATATATGATTAATATTATTATAAATATATGATTTTAATTATATATTATATAGAAATTAATGATAAATGATGGGGATTGGGGATTGGGGATTGGGGATTGGGGATTGGGGATTGGG
>ERZ842401.4910-NODE-4910-length-15172-cov-4.036449_pt1 | contig 15172 bp, 6 predicted proteins | sample MGYA00521270_ERZ842401 | MGnify/ENA primary metagenome ERZ842401 (study PRJEB31892, sample SAMEA3878208) | bioreactor metagenome | biome: Moose rumen | place: Sweden | collected 2011-10 | study: EMG produced TPA metagenomics assembly of the PRJEB12797 data set...
ACTGGGGCTGGCGAATCGCGCCTGGCGGACTCACCAAAGAGAACGCCGAATGGCTTGCATTCATCAGCGACCTGTACGGACGCAACATAAAGTAAAGCCAATGCGCTAAAAACAACGTGCTAAAAAGCATTCGCAAGCTGCATGATTTTTTGCATTTGCGGACGCTTTTTTTTTGCAAAATGAATATTTTCACCGTATAATTTTAAGGATAGAGAGGTTACAGTGAAAAAGTTTCTTTTTGCTTTCTTTGCTTTTGCTTGTGTGCTGTTCAGTTCATGTCAGGAAGTCGGTCTTGGAGAAGAGATTGACCTTGAAGCTCCTGTGCTTGCTGTTACAAGTCTTACCTGCGGTTCCGGCTCGCTTACAGAAATAGAGGGCGGCGTTACCTGCAATACCAATGTTGATTTTACCGGTACCGCAACGGACAATAAAAAAGTTTCCCGCGTTGTGGCGGAGCTTAAGTGGTCATCGGATACGGAGTTTGTACAAATCGGAACCGCGACCCTTTCCGGCTCAGACTGGTCGTTCCATTATGATTTTTTACAGGAAGGTGCCTGTTACCTAAAGTTTACGGCAGAAGACCCCGGAAAGAATTATTCCATAAATACGGCAAAAACACTCACTCTGTTCATAGATAAATCCGCTCCGTCTGCCAGCGCGTGGTACATAGACCGCGAGCTTAACGGCATTCAGTATAATCTTAAGGGCTTGGAAACGCTCAAGGCTCTTGACCTTGACTTGCCAGAAAACAAGGATGCAGTGCAGAACGTGGGCTTTACCATCTGCGGAAACGCAAGCGACGCATTCGGAATCAGCACTATTTCCCTAAAAATCAAGGACGAAAGCGGGGCAACAATCGCTACCGTACAGAATTCAAATACAGACAATAATTATGCGCCAAAATTCAAGGTTACGCATGACATTCTGGTTCAGGGCAACAAAGCGCTTGAAAGCGGAACGCATTATCTTCAGGCTGTGTACGAGGCGGAGGACGTTACCGAATTCCCCGGTGCCAACAAGACCGGAGAGGTTGCGATAGGCTGGTTCATTTGGCGCCCGGAAAGCGATGTTCCGCAGATAGTCAATTCCGACATTGCAGAGGAGACCAGCGGAACGAGCACGACGCTTTCCATGAACGTGCGCATTCAGGATATGATAAGCCTTACGTTCTTTGACGACGACGAGCTTGCGGAAGGCTATTTTGCCCTGCTTACCGCCGAAGAAGCTAGCGCCTTGTTTGCTTCCAGCGATTGGGAAAAAATCAAAGCTGCTCCTTCCTTGATGATAGATGCCGTAAAGGCAAATGCAGACAACGATGAGGCAACCGATGCCGCTGCCCGCGCTAACCGCGCCTATCACTTTACCGCAACCAATTCCGAGCGAGAGGTTGTTGTTTCGCTTAAGGCGGCAAAAAAGCCGCAGACCATGCGCCTTGTTGCCTTTGGCTGGGATAACACAACGGCAAAAAAACAGGTTGCAAAGGATGTTTCCGTGCGCGTTACCGACGAAAGCACGCCGATTCTGCTTATCACCACGCCAAAGAACAATTCCGTTCCGGCATTCAATGCGGACGGCGCTACTACAACAATCACCGGGCAGACCTTGGATTCCGCGGGCTGTGCCTACCTAGAATTCGTGTGGGTTTCTGATTCTGTCGTAGACAAAAAGAAGGCTGCGACGGATTGGCTGGACACCATCACCACAGACGCTGCGCATACTGCGCTGGGCAATGCAACCAACCGAATCACCAAAAAGGATGGCATGAAGTTGTGGTCGGTTCCGCTTGCTGACAACGGAACCAGCGGAGGCTTTGTGTCTCAGACCTTCTCGTTCAGCGTGGATTTGCTAAGCGACTTTACCACAGACGACGCGGACAGCGCCAAGAACGAAAAAGCAAAGGAAAAATACTTCCTTGTAAAGCTTACGCGCAAGGACGGAAAGTACATCTATCAGGAATACAAATTTGCCGACGACAACCTTCCGCCGCAGATTGTAAGCGTTTCGCCCTATACTGACATGCAGATTGTGCAGAAAACGACGGATTTTACCATCAAATTCAAGGCTCACAAGGAATCGGGGCTTGCGATTGACCAAAGTTCATACAAGATTGAGCGGGTAATGGGTGAAAGTGTTACGGAAATAACAAGCTCTGTAAGCGGTTATTCGGACGTAAGGTATAACTCTGCGACCGGCTATTACGAAGCGACCGTTTCTTCCACTCTGCTTACGGACTTGAATGACAATGGTGCGCGCCCCACATACCGACTTTCTGCAAGCGACATTTTTGGAAACGATGCTTCCGCGCAGTACACTCTTGTTATAAGCGACCTTCCTGCGTTGACCGGCGTTTCTTCCACGGCGGCAACCATGTGCAAAAAGGGCGACGTTATAGACATAATCGCTTCCTTTACAAAGCCGGTGAAGGTGTATGGCTCGCCGCGTCTTAAACTTAAGGGCGTTACAAATGCAAAGAACGGCACGACCGCCGCTGATGCGGTGTATGCCGGCTACACAAGCGGAAGCGACACCACGGCGCTTCACTTTGCGTATACGGTGCAGGACGGCGACACTTCTGACGGACTTACGCTGTTCAGCACAACGCCGTTTGATGACAACGAAAGCGCTACGCTTACCAGCGAAAAAGTGATTATGACTGCGCTTTCTGAGGACAGCAGTACCGATGCAAAAAACACCTTTGACGCAAAAGGAATAAAGCTGGACGGCGTTACCCCAAGCGTTACGGGAATATCGATTACCGGCGACGGCGTTACAACCGGCGGAATTACCTATCTGCGGGAAGGCAAGGTCATTACCGCCGTTCTTACGATGAGCGAGAACGTCATCGTGCAGGGAAGCCCCGCCATAACTCTGTATGCTGGCGGCTCTGCAACCAATACCGTTGTGCTTCCATTTACCGGAATAGAGGATTCCGGCTCAAGTACGCGCATTACATTCAGCAAGACCGTTAGCACTGCCGACGCAAACGGCGTTCTTTCCTATGCGCAAGGCTCGTATATCACAAATGCTGCCGTCATAACCGACGGGTACGGTAATTCCCTTGAGCTTACGGAAACAGGCACCGTGCAGGCAAACCTGAATGTAGACACCGTTGCGCCAAAAACGCCGGCTATTTCCGCACGATATAATAACGCTGCGGTTACGCTTACGAACAACGGAAAGTACAAGACCAGCGTTTCCTTTACGCTTTCCAAGGCAGAGGCGGACTCAACCGTTCAGGCTTTGCAGTATTCAACGGACGGCGGAAGCACCTGGACGGGCGCAACGGAAGGCGTGTCTGTTACGCTTTCTTCGTCTGCCTCGTTCACGTACCGGGCGGTTGACTATGCGGGCAATGTGTCTGCAATTGCAGATCCAATATATCTTGACATAGAAAACACCTTCCCTGCGTTCAGCGTGGAATGCGTTAATGCCGACGGCAACTACAAGGCGGGCAGTTCATTGACCTTGCGCGTTTCCTTTGTGCGGGCGGTTAATGTTGCCGCAAATGCGGGTGCGTATGTTACCGTAAGCGCCGCAACAGGAAGTGGCGGCGGCAAGGCATATCTTGCAAACAAAACCGCGCGCTCTGCGCAAAGCCTTGACTTTACCTATACGGTGCAGAGCGGGGATGACTTTACGCTTAAGGTTGCCCAAAATGCCATTACTCTTACCGGCATTACCGACGAATACGGAATCGCACAGAACGGCAAAGCGGCTACGGCAGACTGCACGCGAACCGGCGTAAAATGCGACGGAAAAGCCCCTACGGTCAGCAGCATGACCGACGGAGGTGGTAGCACAGGAACGGTGTTTACCCAAGGAAATAAGATTGTTCTTACATTCAATGAGAATGTCATAAAATCAAGCGGAAGCATTACGCTTCGCCGCACGAATACAAATAGCAGCGGTGTAAGGGATGGCGCATGGGCTGTTCCTCCTGTGCTTACGGCTGCTGAATTCAACAAGATTTGCAGCAATATAACCTCGTCTCAGAAGAATACCCTTTCTTTGCAGGAAGATGGGCACGACATGGAAGATTCTGAATGGGTTGGTAATTCTGGTTCAACTTATGATAACAAATACTATCACGGTACGGGGCAGCTTGTAGGGCCTTATAAAAAAATGACTCAAGGAATTTTGGATAGTGGTGACCCAGATGTAGACACAAAATATGTACTTGACTTTGACATGGATATCTGGGAAACAACGACCGCTCATTATTATGGAAAGACATTTACTTCTAGTACTCAGACAAGTCCTACTACATTGACAGCAAGTAATGCAACAACAATAACGGTGGGAAATATTCGTTCTGTACTTGAGTCTGCTGGCTATCACAAGCGTGTTCTTGATGTAACGAGTAACGCAGTTGTTGTAAGTGGCAATACTGTTACAATTACATTCCCTAAAGGGTTGTGTGATAGTTCTGCAAGTCTTCCGGAAGGAATTGAATGGGAACTCTTGGTAGATGGTGGCGCCTTTATGGACGAATCTGGTAACACGATGGATGCTTACACAAGCAGCACATTCTTTAGTAGCGGTGTGCAGACTCCTGTTATCCGTGTTGACCGTTATAGTTATGGGTATGGAATCTATCAAGGAAATAGTTCTGGTGGAGAATCTATGATTGAAAATCAAGGAACTGTTCCTTCGGGATATGTGCGCGTCCGCATAGACTGTCAGACCCCGAGTTCAACAATAAAATACAAGATGGTGGATGCTACCATTGATAATAGTCTTACCCTGGGTATTGGTGGAAGATACTGTACATGGCAATATAAAAAGACGTATGCAAAAACTCTGAGTAACTTAAATGACGAGACTCTTTCCAATACATATGCAGGTGCATTTGGCGCTGGTAATGGAAGCTATACCACCGCGTGCCGAAAGTATATTGTTGCTCAGGCTACTAAATCAGGATTAGGCACTTCAGAAAAAGGCTATGAGGGAATATTCCAGACTGTAGTAAAATTCAATTGCTCTAATGGTACCCATTACGATGTTTCAAAATTGTATAATGTTTCTATCCGAGGAACCACAGGTTGGAGTGGAGAACCAAGTATTTCTCCGTTCCCATTGCGAGATGCACAGGTGGGTTCTCCATTCATAAGACGATGTTACTATAAGGATTCTTCTACCTATTATTGGATAAGTTACGAAATCCTTGAGGATGCTTCAATTTCTGGATATATAAAGGGCGATTGGACTAATTATTACCTTTCTAGCTGGGGCTATGTTTATGTCGGTGGCTATACAGAAATGTCAGGTTTAACAAAGGACTAAAGGGGGAGAAAAATATAATGCGCAGCATCATGAAAACTAAAATTCTATCACATATAAAGAACGGCGTGCTTCTTGCGCTGGTGGCGGCGGGTGTTTTTTCCTGTACTGACAGCGTGGGCTTGGGCGAGGCGGTTGACCTTACCGCGCCAGAAATAACCATTACCTCGCATTCGGACAATACCACGGTTCCTAGCGAATTTACCCTGTGCGGAACTGCCTACGACAACATTGAGGTAAAGAGCATAACGGTTGACTTTGCCTCGCAGAATCTGCATTACAAGGTCGTACCGGGCAGCTCGTGGTACAAGATGAACAAGGCAACAGGCGGCGAATGGGTGCAGATGCCTGCAAGCGAGGGCGCGTGCACAAAAAGCGGCGACAAATGGTCGTGGTTTGTGTACGTGCGGGCAAGCGAGGGCAATTTAAGCGGCATAACGTACAATCTGTATGCGCTTGCAAGCGATGCAATGGCAAATTCCGGTAAGAATTCCAAGGTTGACCTTTCCTTGATTATGGACGAAAAAAATCCGAGCGTGAGCATTTATGCGCCGGAGCTTTTGACCGGGGCGTATGATGCGGTTTCTACGGAGGCGGCAAACTACAAGCTTCGCGACGGAAACGTCATCTCAAAGCTCTGGAACGGAGACATCACGTTGCAGGGGCGGCAGGACGGTTCCATCTCGTTCAAGGAGCTTCGCATAGATTTTGACAATGGTGCGCTTTCTGCGGGAACCCGCAAGGTTACCGGCGACGCGACCGCCCTTACTTCTGTGGACGAGCTTGCAAAAAACGTAAGCCTTGGCGACACAGAAGAGCTTCAGCCGTATTTTTCAAAAACGTTAAAAGTGGGCGAAGACGGCATAACGGATCTTCGCAATTGGACTCTTACTGTAGCGCAGAGCGAATGGGTCAGTGCCTCTAAGAATTCTGAGCTGCTTTCCTGCGGAGAGGCGCAGGGTGCGGGTAAGATTATCCGCGTCGTTACCACCAGTTTAAGCGACTCCTACGCATGGGAAAAGAAGGTAATTGGCTATTTTGTGTGGTGGCCAGAAGCGGACGCTCCGTGGATAAACGCCTACGTGGGCGATGACGCAGACAACGGCGACAATACCTATGGCGCGTTCCCGTCGGCAAATTTTTCCGGCACGGTTCAGGACGACGACGGAATAAAAGAGGTTTATTATACAATAGAAAAGTACGGTACGAATGCAACCTGGTCCAGCTATAAAGCAAAGACTTATTTGACCTTGCCAGATGAGAACGCAAAGTCCGCGTCATTTGCAATAACCATGCCGGCGGAATTTGGCAAGTACCGTATTGCAATGACGGTAACGGACATGAACGGTAAGAGCGCCACAAAAACAAAGTATTTTAAGACGCTTGATGTAAGCCCGCCTACGCTTACCATAACCACGCCTTTGTCCGCAAGCTCCGTTCTTGCTGACAAAGACGGAAAAATTGCATTCTCAGGAAAAGTAACGGACGACGGAACCGTAAAATCGCTTTCGCTCATCTATCTGCACCCGGTTGCAAACGACGACCCAGCGAACATCATCCGCTACATGAGCGGTAACGAGGCGGAATGGGAGCTTGCAACTACCGGCGGAGCGGATTCTGCGGAATACTCATATACGACGGATGGCGGAACTGTTTTCTACACAAACAAAATCTACAGCCTTGCCTTGGAAGGCGGCAGTTATAACAGCACGGCTAAGGTTACCGAGTACACCTTTACAAGGACCTTGAACCTGTTCGAGAATTTGGGTATTGACGGAATTTCCAAATGCCTTTCTGACCAGTATTTTGTGCTTCGTGCTGAAGATAACAGCGGCGCAAAGACCGTTCAGCAGCTTGTTCTTGCAGGAGACAATCAAAGTCCTGAGCTTACCGTTACGTCAATTCAGCAGTTTGCGGGCGATGGCACGTCAAAAATTAAAGAATTTACTTTTGGTGCGGACGGCGATGTTCCTACATTTAATGTGGTAAAGTCTGGCGATTACGCGATTATCAAGGGAACGTGGTCAGACAATTCTGTGAGCGCTTGGAACAATGATAAGACAAAAATAAAGCCGCTTGCGTTCACATGGGGCGACGACACCTCTGTTTCCATTACAAACGAACAGCTGGCTTCCGGCGTATGGAACTGGACGGCAAAGGCGCAAAACCTGCCTAAAAACAGCGGAACGCTTTCTGTAAGCCTTGCCGATTTTGGCGGTAACTCAACTACCGTTACAAAGTCAATCTTTATAGAAACCGCCGAACTTGGACTTGAAAGCATAAGCGCAATTGAGCAGGACGGCTCTTATAAGGAAGGAACGATTCGGATTACGCTTAATTTTACCAAGAATACAACGGTAACCGGCGGAACTCCGACCCTTACGCTCAATAATCGCGGAACTGCGACTTATACAGGAGGAAGCGGTTCTGCACAGCACATCTTTACGTACAGTATTGGCGATGACGACCTTGATACAAAGGCATTGTCTGGCGGAACGCTTGATGTTACGGCATTTAATGCAAACGGCGCGTTGTACAACGATGCAAGCGTTTCAGGCTCAAGCCAGGCGTTTACGGTTGAGCTTCCGGAGGACGACAGCAAAAAGCTGGGCACAAGCCGCAGCATCATAATCGACAGGACGGCTCCAAAAATCGCATCGTTTAAGGTTATTTCCAGCGCGGGATATTACAAAGCGGGTAAGACCGTTCTGTTCCTGCTTGCCTTTGATGAAAGCGTTGCTATTGCTAATGCTTCAAATCTTGGGCTTTCGTTCAGTTCTATCGCAAGCCCATCCGTTAGCGCTAAAGAAAGCGGCTCAAGCGTAATCTTTACGTATACAGTAGGCGAGGGGCAAACGGCATCTCCGCTCTCACTTTCTTCATTTGCAAATACTGCTGGCGTTACCGTTACCGACCTTGCCGGAAACGCTCTTACAGATTGGAGCGTTCCTGCTGGCACAGACCTTTCGGGCATCAATATAGACACATCCGCTCCTTCTGAACCAACAATCAATGGCGCGTGGGGAAGCGCGAAATTGGTCACAGCGGCAACAAGCTTTACCTTGGCTGGACTGGAATCAGGCGCAACTGCTGAATACAGCATTGACGGCGGCACAAACTGGCAGACGTACTCAAATGCGGTTTCCCTTTCTAACAGCGGAACGTATCAGATAAATGCTCGTCAGACAGACCGGGCAGGAAACGTTTCTTCGGCTTCAAGTGCGAGCATTACAGTAGAAAAGGGCGATTTCTTGAATAAAATCACCGCCGACACCGTAAGCGGAACCTATGCCGCAGGCAAAGAGATTACAGGACGGCTCATATTCAGAAAGGACATTACCTTGCCTGCTGACGCTTCTGTAACGCTGAATGCAAAGAATTCCGGCGGGACGGCTTACACATCCACTCTTAACAAAGACACATCTGGAAACCCGACAATCAGCGGTGGTTGTGATTACACATTCACATATACCGTTCAAGAGGGCGATTATATTGACGGCGGGGCTGTGCTTGATGTAACAGACTGGAGCTTTTCAGAAGTAACTTATAGCACTGGAGTTGCAGGCGTAGGTGATATAACCTATAGTCTTCCATACTCAACGACAGTTACAGACTCAAAAGCCTTTAATGCTAATCGCTCGATTTATGTGTTGACCGGCGTACCTTCTATTTCAAGTCCTTCTTTGGGCGGAAGTGTCGCAAGTGACGGCACGGTAAGCGGCGAATATCTGAAATTCAGCTTTAACCGCGCTGTAAGCAAGGTGAGCGGAAACATCGTGCTTGAACTTTCTGCTTCAAGTTCCGATGAGTGTGACACTTACATTGCCCCTGCGGTAATCAAGGCGAGCGACTTCTTAGAATCTTACGCATTCGCTTCCTATTATGAGGAAGGGTTGAACGGCGCGACCTTAAACAGCGACAGCACTCTTACAAACGATACTACGACAAAATATGTCCTGAAATATGCTACAGAACCAACGGATTCAACTTTAGTTTCTTCTTTTGTTACGGAAGGCTGGAACAAGGTTGAGATTCCTGTAGTGGCAAGTGCGGTATCGCTCAGTGCAGACAAAAAAACTGTTACGGTGGATTTGTCCGGCGCATACAGGCTTCCGGTCAAGGGCGCTAAATACAAGCTTACGATTCCCGCTGGTGCATTCTGCGATGAGGTTCAGAATAAGAACGAAGCGTACGGTACTGGTACTACAGGCGTAAGTGCGAATGGTGTTGAGCCACCGGTTATCCGCATAAATAAGGGTGCTCAGGTTATCACTCCGGGACCTTCTCCAAACTATACAATTGGTTCAAGCGTAACTATGCCGTCCACTGCTACAATGCGCATTGACTGTCAGACGCCGGGAGCTACGATTACTTACAGTAAAAATGAAAAAAACTCGACTAAAGTAGAGGTAATCAATTCACAGAAAGAATACACAACAAAAACAGCTGGTGCGACTGTAAGTTCTTCTTTTGGAGAATATTCTAGTAGCACAACATATACACTTGGTTCAGAGGTGAGCAGTTACACAGGTGCTACAGGTCTAAAGGTTGCCATAGCTGCAAAAGCTGCAAAAAGAGGTTTTACATCTGTAACTTCTTATGAATATGCTACCCGTACTGTACTTCGCTTAAGTATTACTGGAAAGTATGGCACTTATAACGGAGATTATGGAGAAACTTCAAGTATTAATGAAGATGGTAATTTAATTTTTGGAAAGTTAAAGGTATGGGTTGTTGGTGGCGATTACAGTTATGGAACTAATTCAATAAGTCCATTCCCACTTTCTTGGAGTGATAGTTCTAACTTTAAGCTTATGAAATCTGCAAGTGGGTTTACAGCTTCTGGTATGGTTTCTGAATGGTATTGGATAACATGGGATGTAACGGCTCCAACTTATCACGGTTTTGTTGTGGGCAATGTTCCAAGCGATGCCGCGACAGACTCAAAGGGGGCTGGCGGTAAAGGCCCAGGTGCATGGTATTCTGGCGAAGGGGGCTGGGACTCTCAAAAAGCAAATTACATTCTTTACCCAGGAGAAACTTTGATTATGTGCATATCAAGTAGTGGAACTTACGATAATGGTCAATTCCACTGGGCAACAAAGAATTATAAGACAAGATAGTTTTGTCTAATCAGTTGTAGCAGGCGCAATGCCATACTTCTTCCAATCTATGGCAATGCGTTTGCTTACAATGCGCCTGTCGCTTTTTCTGTTAAAAAGTCAAGGGCGTTAATATGCCTTACCCCTTCAAAATCTTCATTTAAGGTTTTGTCCATTGTGATTAGAATGCAGGGGTAGGAGTCCTTGAGTTTTCCGAACGGTTTTAGCTCGCGTTCAAGCGTTGCAAAATCTCTTACGCTTTCTGACACTTGAATATATGTAACGGTGCGAGGAGTTTTTGCAATAAAATCAATTTCTAGGTCACCGAGCTTTCCGGTGTAAATTTGGTACTTACGGCGTTTAAGCTCAAGAAAAACAAGGGTCTCAAGAATGTGTCCTGCATCAATATTGCGGTAGCCTAAAAGCATATTCCTAAGACCTGTGTCGGCAATGTAGTATTTGCAGAGGGTCTTTAGGTATTCCTTGCCTTTTATGTCGTAACGGACGACTTTGTACACCATAAAGCATTCTTCAAGATAGTGCATGTAGTTTTCCACTGTTGGTTGGCTGACTTTTCTTCCGCCGCTTGTGAGCGTGTCGCTGATTCTTTTTGAGGTGCAGATATTTGCTGTATTGGCAAACATAAAACGAATTATAGCCTCAAGGTTTGAAATGTCATTTATTTGATGCCGCGTAGAAATGTCTTTGAGAAGAATTGTATTATACACGCCGTTCAGATATTGATTTATGTTTCGTTCATCGTTTTTAAGCTGAACGGTGAAGGGAAGCCCACCGTATCGCACATAATCTGAATAGCACTGTTCTAAATCTGTGGTGGGAAGATTGTTTTCTTCGCGCCCTGTTAAGTATTCCGAGAAGGAAAACGGCTGCATGTCTATTGTAACATAGCGCCCGCTAAGGAGCGTCGCAATTTCGCTGCTCAAAAGGTCAGAATTAGAGCCTGTCAGATATATATCCACGTTTTTTTTGTTATAAAGTGAATCAACTGCTTTTTGAAATCCATGGCAGAACTGTATTTCGTCCAAAAATACGTAGTTCATTTTATCTGAATCAAGCCGGGATTTTATTGTTTCATACAGCGTTTTGTAGTCAAGCAGATTTTCATTTTCTATATCGTCCAGACGGTAGTAAATGATTTGGTTTTGACTGATGCCGTCCTCAAGATATTTTGAAATTATCTGCTCCATCAAAAAGGATTTTCCGCATCGTCGCAAGCCGGTGAGGACCTTAATTATTTGTTTATCCCTGAATGCAAGGATATCGTCAAAATAATCTTCCCTTGTTACCATACTTTTCAAAGTGTATTTTGAAAAATATGAAAAGTCAAGAGTTTTATAAATGCATTTTGAAAAGTTTTGAATGTAATTGCAGCATGAACTTCGACTGAAAGCTATTTTTTAATATACCTATACATCAAAAATTGATTTCCATGGAATTGCAGTTCCTCTTGCTGTTCTCTTTTTTCGATTTTTTCGTTTTTGTTTACAATGCGGTTTTATTCTGTTATTATTGTAGAATAATGAAAAATATAATGCTTGCGCCGTCTTTGCTCAGTGCGGATTTGGCGGACCTTAAGAATGCTTTAAAGACTATTGAAGATAAAGGCGGAACGGTCGTTCATATTGACGTGATGGACGGTCGCTTTGTGCCGCAAATTTCGTATGGGCAGCCGGTGGTGCAGAGCCTGCGGCAGTATTCGGCGCTTCCGTTTGACGTTCATCTTATGATAGAGCATCCGGAGGAGCATGTGGACACGTTTGCGTCCTGCGGCGCGGACTGGATTACGTTTCATCACGAGGCGTGCGTGCATTCGCACCGCCTTATTCAAAAAATTCATGATTTAGGAAAAAAAGCCGGCATCTCAATCGTGCCGTCCACGCCGGTAAGCGCGATTACGGAGCTTTTGGAATACGTTGACCTTGTGCTTGTCATGACGGTAAATCCTGGCTTTGGCGGACAAAAGCTCATTCCGTCCTGCGTAAAAAAAATCGCCGAGCTTAAGGCGCTCCGCGAGCAGCGTGGGCTTGATTTTATGATTTCGGTTGACGGTGGCGTGAATGCCCAGACCATCAGTTCCGTTATTGATGCGGGCGCTGACGTGGTTGTTTCTGGCTCGGCGTTCTTCACCGGAAAATTGAAGTGGGAGAATAACTAAATGAGCGTGTTGAAGAAGTGTTTTGTTGCCTTGTGCGTTCTTTTTGCCCTTGATTTTGCGTGTACCGCCCAAAGTTCCTCTCAGAACGTGGCGGCTTCTGCGTTCGTGCAGGGGGCAAAGGCGTTCAGCGCGGGGGAATGGACTTCTTCGATTTTTTTGCTGCGCAAGGCGGTCTCCTACCCAGAAAACTACAACCCCGACACGTGGTATATGCTGATTACTGCCGAAATGTACGCCGGGGAATACAAGAATGCCTACCAGGACTGTGAGACCTACATGCGGAATTTTCCGGAAAGTCCGTATGATTCCTATGTGCTTTATCAGCGCGGACGTGCGCTTTTTTGCATCGGTGAATATGAAAAGTCCGTCCTTGTGCTGAGCGACTTCTGCCATCAGTATCCTGAGCATGAGATGTATCCTTCCGCTTTGTATTGGATTGCGGAGTCTTTTTTTGCGACCTATAACTATGAGGACGCGGAGGTTCTGTATTCCGCCATCGTGAACGACTATTCAAACGACGCAAAGGCAGATTCCGCGCAGTACCGGCTTGAGACCATAACGCAGGCAGACCGCGAGGAAAAAATTCTGTACCTTCTTAAGGAAACCGGCGAAGAATACCTTGCGGCAAAAGAGGAATACGAGCGGCAGCTTAAGCTTTCGGGCATGGACAGCACCAGCGACGCGCGCCGCCGCATTCTTGACCTTCAGCGCTCCAATTCTGAGCTTGAACGCAAGGTGCTTGAGCTTGAGCATGAGAATTCTGTTCTTGCAGACCGCCTTAATGATGAGATTGATAAGAATTCTGACATAAAGAATGAGACTGACCAGCTTTTGCGCGACCTTAAGAAAAAGGCGGCAATGACACAGCGTATGCTTGACGAGCGTAAGCCGGAGTAGAAGAGAGGAGCTTTTTTATGAAGAAAATTGCAGAAAAATGTGCTGTTCTTGCTCTGCTTGGTGCCGCGCTTTTTGGCGCATATGCGCAGCAGGATGCCGAGCCTAAGAAGCAGAAGAAGGTTGCGCGCGTAAAGGTCGTTGAGACCGTTGAGGACGCGGGCGCGTTTCAGGCAAAGAATATCGACATAAAAGTTGGCTCTGTGCGATACCTTATGAAGGGGCATGTGGGCAGCTATCAGCTGTATGCCGTGCCGGAAAGCGGCTTGCAGACTCCTCTTTTTGCAAGTTACGATGAATTCACTTCGTCCTTTTATGATTTAAAGATTGGTAAGCGCATCTACCGGCTTACGGACAACGTAGGAACGATTATAGGCGTGCGTGCGGACGTTCGCGGCGGGCAGATTGTGTATGTCGTTCCGAACAAGGCGCGTGTGTTCGTTAAATTTGAAAAAATGGATGAGGTTGAGGGCGTTGAGTCGGAAATAATCAAGGTTACGGCAAACGTATTCAACAAGGGAAAGCGTACCGAAACCTTCGCACTTAAGAGCGTGATGGATACTGTTCTTGGCGAAAAGCACGGTCTGCACTTTTCTTCCGCGGCAGAGCCAAAAATAAATACGGAGCGGCAGTTCCGCCGTACGGACGAAATGAAATGGCTTACCTCCAGCGACGGAAAGACGAGCTTGCAGTTTTTGCTTGATGGTGCGGACGTGAGCGAGATAGAAGTGCTTTCCATAAGCAACAAGGATTTTTTGAAGCTTCCGAACTGGGTGCCGTCCATCGTGGGCGAGCGGACGTTTGATTCAGTTCTTTCGTATAATAACTCCGCGCTGTGCATAAACTGGCCGGAGGTTACGCTTGCGCCAGGCACTGGACAGTCCTTTGTGTATTATATGGCGGTCAGCACGGACGGCGCTCCTGCTGACGGAGAAAAGTACATTGCCTGGCATGAGGAAAAATTCGGCAACGAAGCGGGCGAGAGCGGCTATTCCGTTAAGGAATTTGAGGATTTGTACAACAAGGCGCTTGAGTTGTATCAGAATGGCGACTATCAGGCGGCGTATGACGTGATCATGGGGCTGTGGGCTGTGCCGGAGCATCGCAATGACCGCCTGGCACAGCTTAAGGCAATGATTGAGGCAGAGCTTAACCGCCTTACGGAAGCGGACTATGATGCGCCGGCAGAGCTTCCGCCGTCCGCATATGAGGACCAGGAAGCCGAGGAAGAGGCTACGGAGCCAGACAGCGGCAAAAAAACGCGCGATTCCAATGAGGACATAAAGTTTGACGTGAATTCGATTACCGCCGAGCAGCTGAATCCCGCGTACGTGCAGGGGCTTATTGACCGCATAAACGCGCTTGAGAATTCCGATGGAACAATTGACCGCGGCGAGATTCTTCGCCTTAATGCGGAGCTTGACGCCATTCTTGAAAAGCTGAGGCAGTAGGATATGGCGCGCGATGTTCTTGATGTTGCAAAAAGCTATATGGGGCGACGCCAGTTTGACAAGGCGATTCGGCTTTTGGAGGGGCGGAGCGAGATTTACGCCCAGAATTTTGACTATTATCTTTTGCTTGCGGTTGCCTGCCTGTATGCGGGCGACACAGGCTCCGCGTCGTCGTTCTTTCAGCGGGCGCGCAATATAAAGCTTACCGACACCACCTTGCTCTTGGGGCAGGCGGCGCTTTTTTTGCGGCGGGGCGACACTGACCGTGC
>ERZ842401.4911-NODE-4911-length-15172-cov-3.522921_pt1 | contig 15172 bp, 12 predicted proteins | sample MGYA00521270_ERZ842401 | MGnify/ENA primary metagenome ERZ842401 (study PRJEB31892, sample SAMEA3878208) | bioreactor metagenome | biome: Moose rumen | place: Sweden | collected 2011-10 | study: EMG produced TPA metagenomics assembly of the PRJEB12797 data set...
CTGGAGTTCAGACGTGTGCTCTTCAGATCTGATCGATCGCGACGTCCGGCGGATTGGCCTTCAGCGTTTCCACGATGTCGGTCGTGAAACGGTTCGACACCACGTCCGCGCCTATCGACCGGCAGAACTCGCCGTTCGCGTCGCTCGCGACCTGCGCGACGACTTTCGCGCCGAACACGTGCTTCGCGAGCTGTATGCAGGCGATGCCAAGACCCCCTTCGCCGCCGTTGATGAAGAACGTCTCGCCCTTCCTGATTTCGCCGACGATCTTCAGGTTGAGGTATGCCGTCGCATATACCTCGGGGATGCCTGCCGCCTCCCACGGCTCGAAACCCTTCGGAATCGGCATGCACATCCCTTCGGGAACGACGACCTGCTCGGCATATCCGCCGCCGCCCAGCAGCGCGCACACCTTGTCTCCCGGCTTGAACCTGCCGCCGGCCGGCGCCTCCAGAACCTCGCCCGCGCATTCAAGCCCAGGCCAGAGCGGCCACCCCTCCGGCGGCGCGTAGATGCCGGCCCGCTGCATGAGGTCGGCGCGGTTCAGCGCGCACGCCTCCACTTTCAGCTTCACGTCGAATTCGCCGTGGCGGACGGGATCTTCCACGTCCCGCCACACGAAATTCTTCGATGCGTCAATGCACATTGCCTTCATGTCGCAGTCTCCAGTTTCAGAAACCCTGGGAAGTTGTCGTTCACAATGTGTATTGTAGCATATCGGCGAAAACATTACCGTCTTTTGCTGGCAAGAAAAGCGTACATTTCCGGCAATGGCAATTGTGCCGGACGGATGAATTTGGTATCATATCGGACATGAGAAAAGACGAATCGCATTTTCGCGTTCTTGTGGTGGTTCCGCAGACGTCGGCGGCAGGGCGGATGAAGCTCAACGGCATCAACCGCTTTCTGAACGAGGGGCACGACTGGGACGTAGAGCTCATCCGCAGCGAGGCGGCGTTCTCGGCCGAGACGTTCTCCGGGCTTGGCCGGCATTCCTACGACGGAATCTTCAGCGGCTGGCTGGAGACGCCCGAGACAAGGCTCGCCCGCGAGAAGACCGGCATTCCGTCCGTCCACTTCGGCGGTCGCAGCGATGCCGCGGCGCTCTCGCCCTCCGCCATGTCAGTCCTTTTCCGCGATGACGTGAGGTCGATCGCCCGCGCAGCCTGCCGGCACTTCAACGCGATCGGCCGGCTGGTCTCCTTCGGCTTCGTGCCGTCAAGGTCGCGGACGTTCTGGTCGGACGAGCGGCAGACGGAGTTCGCGGCGGAGATGGCGCACGACAGGGCGAAGACGGAGGTGTTCGGCGGCGGAGACCTCGCCGAATGGCTGAGGCGGCTGCCGAAGCCGGCGGGAGTGCTCTGCGCGTTCGACGACCGCGCGGCCGACGTAATAGCCGCCTGCAGACGGGCCAGGCTGGACGTTCCGGACGACGTGTCCGTCCTCGGCATAGGCGACGACGCGCTCATCTGCGAGAGGACCAAGCCCCGTCTTTCCAGCGTCGCCGTGGACTACGAGGCGCAGGGATACCGCGCCGCGCGGGAACTGCATGCCATGATGCTTCGCGGGAGGCGTCCGAAGGAAAGGGAGATCGCAACTGGCGCGGCCACGGTGGTTGCCAGGGCCTCGACGATCCGCGAATCGCCGTCCGCCGCGCTTGTCCGGCGGGCTATGGCCTTCATCGCGTCGAACGCGACGAAGGGAATCACGCCAGGGGACGTAGTCCGCCACGTGCGCACCTCGCGGCGTCTCCTCGACCTGAGGTTCGGGGAGGTCACCGGAGACACCCTTCAGAAAGCCATCCGCGAAAAGCGGCTTGCGGCGGTTAAGACGCTTCTGGAGACGACAGACCGCCGAATCGGCGAAATAGCCTTCGACTGCGGATACCGGAACGCGAACTATCTGAAGAACCAGTTCCGGCGTGCGTTCGGAATCTCCATGAGCGCCTGGCGCAGGGCCAACGGCGGCTAGTTCAGCAGAACGCCGACGGCCGACGCGAAGTTCCGGTAGTCGTTGATCACAATCCTGTCCAGCCCGCCAAGCCGCGCATGGCTGTCGCCTCCGCCGTCCGCGAAGTCGTCGCCTATGAAGACTATGTCGTCGGGCCCGAAGCCTCTCGCGGCGGCCCAGCGGACGGCCGCGTCGTACTTGTTGTCGGCCTTGCCGGCGAAGTCGAACGACGTCGACCCTCCGATGTAGACCGAGTAGTCGCCGAAGACCTCGCATACCTCCTTGTACATCGCGCGGCGCTTGCGACGGTCTGGATCGAACGCGAGCTTCGCCTCCTTCGGCGCCGCCAGGCCCAGGAGCGCGAACGTCACCATGCCCGAATCGTGGAATTCGAGAGGCTCCCCGCTGTACTCCTCATACCCGTACTTCCGGCGCAGCCGGTCGGTCTCGCGGCGGAAGAACGCGCGGAGAATCTCGCGATGCTCAGGCACGTCGTCGTCAACGTGCTCAGGCTCGACAAGTCGCTCTTCGGCGGAATCAGCGTAAAGCGAAAGGAACTCACATGGGACGACGACAAGCTGCTTGGGCTCATGCTCGCGGCGTAGAAGGACGGCAAGGCAGACAGGCGACAGACTCGAACCCGCGCGGGCTCGATGCCCGCGCACTCACAAAAGAGGCGGGCGCGCTCGAAAATAGCGCCTGGAACACCTCCTGAAACCGGAAGGACGCGCCACGACCGCTCGTACTGGGCGCTGAACGCTGGCTGCTGGAACACTTCCAACGCATCAAAAATTCGTTCTACCTCGCGTCAGCGGGGAGAAGGAATTTTTGATGCGTTGGCCGTAGCGCCTCGCCGCAGGCGGCTCCTATTCGTGGTCGGCCTGGCCCGCGGAAACGGATTTCGCGGGCACCGCCTCGCGCGGAGCAAGCGACACATGGGGCGCGAGCGCCGCGGCCTCTGTGAGGATTTTGACATGGTTCGCGATCTCGACGGTCACTGCCGCAGAACCAGACTGCAGACGGGAAACCTCTCCGCTCGCGATATCCAGCACGACCGGATCGCGCCAGCAGGCGCCGGCATCTCCTGTGAACATTCGCGCCGTCGCCCTGACCGGGGGCATCTCCTCACGCGCCGGCCACGTTGCCGTTAAGGCGAACATCGGGAATCCATTCCTGCGAAATCCGTACGACGCAGACCCGACGACCCTGGCCTGCTCTTCGGCGGATCCGTCTCTGTTCGGTTTGAACATGAGGCACACCGAAGGATCGGGCGAGACAAGACCGTCGTCAAGGAAATCCTTGATGCGCTTCAGCACATAGTACGACGGCTTCCGGGAATAGTCCTTTTCCCGAAGGACGCCATAGTGGTAGGTGCGTGCATGGCTAAAGTGCTTGAACGCGGAGAGGTGGAACCACGACGTGAACGAGATGTCGGGATCCGCAAGGTCGCGAACGAGGTGCCGCCCCATCCAACGGGCCTGCATGTCTTCCGAAAGCGGTAGCTCGCTGAGCGCGCCGAATCCGCTTCTGACACTTGATATGCCGGCCTCGCCGCGCCAGAAGCGCACGTTCGGCGCGCGCTTTCTCACCGCCGCGTAGAACGCCTTTCCGACGGCCGGCGTCATCTGCTCAGGCACGGGAGTGTAGGCGTGGAACGAGTATACGTCGATGCTGTCGGCTATGTCTTCGGCGAACAGCGCCGCCGTTCCGGACGATCCCGGCCCGCCCGCGGTGCATGCAGCTACGACGGCGGACGGCTGCGCCTCCCTTATGACGCGCGACGTGAACCTAACGAGCCGCGCGTACTCGCGCGCCCACGTGGACCCCTCCGGGACCTTGAGAAAGGCCCTTACGTCCGGCTCGTTCCATATCTCCCATTCGTGGACACGATCGCCGTAGCGCCTCACCACCGCTGTTACATACGCGGCCCACGCGGCCTTCCCCTCATCGCTCCGCATGGGGAACATCTTCTGTCCGGTATAGTCCTGCTTGCCCTCCTCCGGAACAGCGTAGAGCGGATTGCCGTACGACAGCGACATCCAGGGCGTCACGCCAATTCCGGACAGTGCGTCCACGACTGCGTCCAGCCAGGCGAAATCGTACCTGCCCTTCTCCTTCTCGGTGCGCGCCCATCCCGTCTGCAGACGGACCTTGCGGATGCCGAGTTCCTTGAGATGGGGGATCGCGGGGAACGGATTCCACAGGTCTCTGTCGAGGCACTCCATTCCGACTCCTAGCCTTCCGCCTCCAACCAAGTCCGCGCCGCACGCCGCATGCGCAATCTCCACAGCGCATATCAACGCAACGGCCGCGGCCGCCGTCTGTCTCATCGGATTAACTGTGCTCTTCATGCATTGCGTCCTTACGGAAAATTCATCATTGCGCTCATTTTGCGGTTTCATTAGAGGTAATTTCAAAACCCCTCTTTCGCGTTGTCCGTGGGCTAGGCCGCGCGGCCTGACAAACCAGCCGAATGCTCCGCTTCGAGATGTTGGTATTGTAGCAAAACGTACCCATTCTCCGCAAGAGGGGAAATGAGATTTTCTTCGAGTGGGGGGGGGTAATTGAAATTATCTTACATTTCCTATTGCTTTTTATGCAATTATATGGTATAATGCCACCATGAAGACGAGAGAGGAATCCAACATCACGGGAACGGGCGCAAGGTTTATGCGTCTGTGGGGGGGAGATATCCCAGAAGGTGTTTCCGTTCGTCATGGACGAAGTCGGGGAACTGGACCAGGACCACAAGCTCTTCGTGTCCGTCTGCGAGACGGACTCGAGGTAGTTGTCGCCGCGACCTTCGAGATAGACGGTCTGCCAGACGCCGCGCGCATTGCCGTAGCCCTGTTTGCCGTAGAGCCGCCAGTCCTTGGACGTCGGCGAGTCCCACACGCGCAGCTCGACCGTCGCCTTTTCGCCCTTCTTCGCGAAGGGGGTGAACTCCACCTCGAAGGGAACGTATCCGCCCTGGTGCCGGTCGACGAACTTCCCGTCCACGAAGACGTCGGTCTGCCAGTCCGAAGCGCCGACGACGAGAAAGTATCTCTGCGACTTCCAGTCCGCCGGAATCTCCACCTCGCGTCTGTACCACGCGCTGTCCCCCTCGCCCTTCACTCCCGAAAGCGGCGCGGCCCATCCGAACGGCACGACGATCTTCTGGTCGAACTGCGCCGGACGCGCCGACGCGTCGACGGGCGTGCCCTTCGGCTCGAAGGCGAAGTCCCATTCGCCGTTCAGGTTCACCCACTCGGCGCGCTCCCAGTCGGGACGCGGATGCTCGGGGAGCGGAATCGCCCCCGCGCAGGAAAAGAACGCCGCGAACGCGGACACCATCAGCATCGTCGTTTTCATTGTCGTGTTCATGCTGAATATTTTACCAAGATACCTGACTGCTTTGCAATCACACAAATCACGGCGGCATCATTTCACCCAGCGGGCCTTGTATATCTTCGCGCCGGGGAGAACGAGGGCGGGAGCGAAGACCGTCTCGCCGCCATCCTTCCCGGGCGTGCAGACTTCGAGCGAATCGGTCCACCACTTCGTCTTCGCCGTCGTCACGAGGAAGCTCTTCCCGTCGGGCGAGGGATCGAACGCCTTGACGGCGCCTTCAGTGCAAGGCATGGCAAGCGCCATCGCCAGTGCAACGAATGGCGCAAATCGCGTTCCGAATCTCCGTACTTCAGCCCGTCCACCCTGAACGTGAACGCGCCCCCCTGTCAATGTCGGTCGTGACGTCGTAGTCGGCTATGTGCCGCTCCGGCACAGTCTCCAGCCACACCGTCTGCCATATTCCGCTGACGCGCGTATACAGGCAGCCTCGCGGGCGGAACTCCTGCTTGCCGCGCGGCTGCACAAAGTCTTCCGTCGGATCCCACACAAGCACGGTCAGTCTGTTCGCGCCCTTCTTAGCATAAGGGGTGAGATCGACGGCGAAGGGCAGGCTTCCGCCCTCGTGCAGGGCGACCTCGTCGTGTCCGAGATAATTGGGGTTACGGCGTAGTCCCAGTCGCCGTTGAGGCAGGTCCAGCCCTTGCGGACCATGTGCGGACGCGGATAGTCGCGCCAGCAGTTCTCGCTGGTCACCTTTTCCCCCCACGGCGTCGTCATAGGCCCGGGGGCAGTCCGGCGGCCCGCGTCTCGTACATGGCGTAGCCGACTTCGCGAACTGCCTTGACCGTCTCCGCATACGGCTTGTCGCAAATGTCCGTCCACCCGACCTGCAGGTACTCGCCGTCGAAGCGGCCGCTGGTCGCCTGGTCGGCGAACTGGTGCCAGTGGACGCCGACGATCTGCGGGTTCGCCAGCGCCGAGCGCACGTATGCCTTTAGTTTCGCGGCGCGGTCCAGCTGGTTTTCGGCGACGCATACGCCCGTTCCGAACGGGCCGCGATCCGTAGCGCCGAAATGGAATTCGCCAACCAGAACAGGCGTGTCGATTCCATCGGGAAGCCGCCAGTCCCCGACGGTGTCGAGGTAGATGTTGTAGCTCACCACGTCGCAGTATTTTGCGCACGGGCCGATCACCCACGGCTTTGCCTTCGAGCCGACGAATCGACAACCTAGATATAGAAGTCTCGGATCGAACGTCTTGACGGCTTCACGAGTCTTCCTGAAATACGTTTCGACGATTTCGCGGGTGAAAGCCGCGAGGTCATCCGCCGCGTCGGGCCCCGGCAGAAGTATGGAATGCAGGACATCGTTCCAGTCGGCATAAGACGACTTCCATGCCGCGTTGAGTTCTTCGATGACGCCGTACTTCTTCCTGAAGAAGGAAACCGCCTCGGCCTTCGCGGGCTGGTCGGCCGGCGACTGGAGAGTCCATTCGGCGAGCTGGCGCGGCGTATAGCCCCAGTTTATCTCGTTGTCCACGAAGAATCCGATGCACCACGGATCGTGCGCTTCGCGTCCATGCGTCTCAAGCGCCATTGCCACGCCTTTCGCGAACGACTCGTCCCACGGATCGCGGAACTTCTTCCACATGCCGTAGCTTCCCGCGATAGTGCGGGACTCGCACTCCACGCGCTCGGCGTATGGCGTACGATCCATAAGGCAGATGTCGAGGTCGGAGGAATTGGCGATGGTGTTCGCGCCCCAACTGCGGAGCCTCCGGTGTGCGAGGTCGGCGTATTTCACATAGTAGTCCGGTCCGTACTTGCGGTAGAGGTTGGCGGACGAGAAATCGTAGACACGCGTCTGACCGCGTGCACGGTAGAACGGAAGCAGCAGATCGTCGAACGTCGTCCAGAATCTTGAAAACGGCGTTGCATTCGCCGCACCCGGCTCCGGCGGCAGTTCGGCGAAGAGGCAGTCTCTGTCGGGAAGCGGCAGCATGACGCCCCTGTTGGGCTTGCAAGGGTCGCCGTTCATGGGCGTCATTCCGGATGAAGGCGTGACCCGCACCGGGCCGAACGACCAGTAGAGCCGTCCTTCGGGATCGACAAGCCACCACTTGCCATTCACCTTCTCCGTGCGGAAGCGCCCCGTGGCCTCCAGCTGCGGACCCGCAGACCAGCCTCCGAATTTGTCCCAGTCCTTCGGTCCGGGATGCGCGGCAAGGTCTTTCGCCTCTTCCGCCACTTCACGCTTCAGGTCATCGTCCGACTGCGTCTTACCCGGCCAGTCGCGCCAGCGGAACTGCCCGTATTTGTCTATGCAGGGAAGGAAGGCGGACGTCTTCATCTTCATCCACGGCTGGCTTCCCTCGGCCGGAAGCGCCTTCATGTGGTTCTCGAACTGGTGTGGCTTGTACCAGTAGTCGACTATCTCGCGCGGCGAAAGCTTCTCCCACTCGACGTGGCGCGGCACGCAGCTCAGCGCGGCTATGAGAACCGGCGAATCCCACATCGGAACATTCTCGAGCGTCGTGTTCTTTCCGTCGAACGAGACGTTCTCCGCCGGAATCTCGAAGACACGCCCCGAGATCATCTCCGCCCAGACAGGACGCTCAATGCAGCCCGGCACCTTGAACGAGATCCTGTCGAACCCGGCGCCGTCGGCCGGCGCCCGGTCGGAATACCAGTAGAAGCGAAGCGGGCAGTTGTAGCGCACGAACTTCGCGCACGTCAGAACGCGCCTTGACCTGTCCGCCGGATCCGCGCGGGACACCGTCCTGAACGCGCCGTTCGCTGCGACGCCGGACGGCAGGGCCTCCGCGTCGACAAGGCTTCTCACGTATTTGAGAGATTGCCTCGCCGGAGCCGCCTCGCCCTCGTCTGGCGCCCGGCGGATCGCGCGCACCGCGTCGCCGATCGCCTGCCTGAGGAGAAACTTCTCCCAGACAAGTCCGCTCCCGGCCGCCCCCGCCTCTCTCATGATGTCGTGCGCTCCGGACCGCGCCTTGACCTTCTTCCGCAGCGGCTCGACGACTGTCTCGTACGCCGCATCGGGATTCGGGTCGTCGGTGTGGAAGAGGACCAATCCATCGGGAGGAAGTCGCGTGCGTTCGCCGGCGGAACAGGCTCGGCCGGCGTCAACCCGCACCGAGAGCCGGCCGTCCTCCCTAAGCCCCGGATCGAACGCGTCCGCGATCGCCGCCACGGCTACAGTTGCACATGCAAGCGCAAGGCAAGTCTTGTTCTTCATATTCCGCTCATCTCTCCTTAATCCTGGGGCATTATATCAAATCCCGATGACGCCAAGCCTCCCCCCGGTCACTTGAGGAACCCGGCGACCTCGACCTCGTACCATAGCGTCCTGAACTCAGGGGAGAGCGAAAGCTCCGATCCCGCGCCGTCGTCCGCCGAATCGGGATTCACCGCCGCGCCGCGCGCGCCGTCAGGTCCGAGCGCCCAGCACTTCACGCGCCCCGGCTCGGCGGGAAGCGAAAACCGCAGCGGTATTCCCTCGGCGAGCACGGGTCCGGTGCCGCGCTCCGCGAAGCTCACGCGCCTTGCCGACTTGCGCACGATCCGCGTCCCGTCGTTGTCGGCCCTTCCGCTGGCCGCGACGAGAACGCTCGCCGCGCCGCCGGAACCGAACCCCGTTGCGTGGAGCGAGACGAGCGAGACGACGGCCCAGCCTGTCTCCGTGGCGCCCACCGAAAGCTCTACGCCATCTCCGAGCGGAACCGTCCGCCCGTCGGCGTATCCCGCGAAGAGCTTCGCGTTAGACGCCTTCGCGGCGACATACTCCCTGCCTTTGCGATCGCGGTTCCATTCGAACGCGCCCAGCCTGCCCTCGGCGTCCTCAGGGAGGTCTCCGCGCACGATGATCGCCGCAGCCGCCGGGAAGTGGACCAGTATCGCGGGGTTGGCTATGCCGTCGAAGATGCACCACGGCATCGACTTGGGCTCGAAGTCCTCCGGATAGTGGTTGTAGCTGTACTGGAAGACGCCGTTCCATCCCATTGTCCTGCCGAAGGCGCATCCAACCGGCTGGCACTCCGCGATGAACGGACTCGGATACGGGTTGGAGTACTCGCTCAGCGTGAACGGCCTGCCCTGCGCCCGCTTCCTCGCCTCCGTCGTCTTGAGAAGCCCCAGGGCGTGGACCATCGACTCTCCGCCGACTGTCCATTCGTTCGTGACGCCAGGGGTCTTCCATCCGCCGCCGACGCCGCCGGGGTGGTGGAAGTAGGAATGCGCGTCTACGTAGTCGAGCTTCTTCTGGATCGTGAGCGGGCTGTACCCGACTTGCGTTCCGGACACCGGCTGAGGGGCCTTCAGCTCGTTGTGGATGTAGTCCTTCATCCCGTTCCAGTATGTCTCCTCGGTGCGCCAGAGGAATCGCGCCCAGTCGTGCTTCAGGGGGGACAGTCCCTCCCTGTCGTCGCAGAATAGCGGCTTCTCCTCCAGGAACGCCGCGTCCCCCGGATGCGTCTTCCTGAGGTATGCGTTCCACTGGCGGCGAAGCTCGTCCTTGAAGGGCTTCCTGAGCTTCGCGAGCTTTCCTCCCCTGTCGAACTGCACGACGCCGGGGTCTTCGTTGCTGATCTCGATCATCGCCACCGAAGGCTCCTCCCGGTACGCCCTGCCCGTGTAGGGGTTCACGTGCGTAAGGAGGTCACGCGCGTACTCCTTCTGGAGCTCGATCATCCGCGGCATGAACTGTCCGACGGTCTTGTTGGCCCACGGCGAGCCCGGCGGACATCCGTCGCGTTCGTCGAGGGTGCGGGCGACGTGGAGGTTCATGTTGACGTAGACGCCGGACTTCTTCAGCGCTGCGACGAGGTAGTCGAGCCTGTCGAGCTGCGCCGACGACAGCTTCCGCTGCGTCGTCGCGTCGTCGTCGAGGATGCCCTGCCCGCGCTCCCCGCCCCGCATGAAGTTCGAGTACCAGACGTCCATGTAATGCAGGCGGACGCAGTTGATCCCAAGGCGCGAAAGACGTGCGGCAAGGCGATCCGCGTCGGCGCGGGACGGAAAGTTGGCGGGACCGGTCAAGTTGGTGCCGTTGAAGCGAATTGGGCCTGCGTCGGTTGCGAATTCACCGCCCTCCACTCGCACGAAGCCGTGCTTCCCTGCCGGCGCGTCGAGCATGTGCGCGACGCTCGTCGCGTTCGACGCGCCGCCGTAGGAGACGTGGAACGGGAATCTCGCGCCGCCGGGGCAAAGCCCCGGGGAAAGCAGGGTCGCCAGCAGGGGAAGCATCTTTCGGACATGTGTCATGCGGCCAAGCCCCCTAACTTACTTGATGATGATCACCGTGCCGGGCCTGTGCCTGCCCGTACGTCGTCTCGCCTGCGCAGCAGACGGCTATCCTTCGGTTCGCCGGGACGGTTATTTCCTCCGTGGCGTCGGTTATGACGGTTATTTCCTCCGTGGCGTCGGTTATGTCGAGAACCAGCGCCATGCCCGGATCGAACGCCGAGAGAGCGGTTTCAAGCTGCGCCTGCGTCTGCACGGAGATGGTCGTCCACACCCATGGCTCGGACGCAAAGGAGACGAGGCCAAGCTCCGCCTCCGAAAGCGTCGCGGTCGTGTCGTATTCTCCGGCGAGCCTTATCTTCGCGTCAAGCCCGAAGTTCTTCCTGAACGCAGGGGCATGGGACAGAGACTTCCGCAGGCCTGCGGCGTTGGCGGGGACGAACGTAGCCGTCATAAGCGTCTCGTCGATCTGCAGATCCAGATCCTCCCCGGCGCCGTACAAGACGAAATCGGGATTATCGCCGGCGTATTTGTGGGTTCCCGCCGAAACGTCGGTCCATGCGTTTGTGAAGGTGCGCCAGGAATCGAGATTCGGCAGGAAGAACGTGCAACCGTTGATCCCCGACCCGGACGTGAATGATATGGGGTATGAGGTGTTGCACTTCGTGCCGGAGCCGACGAGGACGCACTTCAATTCCGGACACGAGTAAAACGGGGCCCTGATGCCATTGCTCGGCTGCCGCAGAGGATCCGCCGTTCCGCTCTGGAACCATATGCTCTCCAGCCCGCTTCCGCGGAACGCCCAGTGGTTGACCAAGTAGCAGCATCCCGGCAGTGTGACGTGCTTCAGTCCGGACAGATTGTAGAACGCACATGTGTTAACCTGTCTGACTTCGTATTCGATTTCGTTCGCCGTAAAGCTTGCCGGCACCTTAAGGGACTCTGGCGCATTTTCCACGGCGACGTCGTTGGAATAGTGGTAGGCACTGGTCGAGTTTGTTCCTACGCCTGCGTATGAATCCCCCGACTCCAGAAAGTTTATGGCGAACTTCCATGTGACGCCGTCGACCGTCTCCTCGTACGGGAAGCTCCATGCAGCCATTGCCGCTTCTGGCTTCGCCGCATAAATAAATGCAAGCACCGCAACCCTAGTTCCGAATCGCACTGCATTCTTCATCGTCTTGTCCTTTCTTTTTTGTTGTTTTGATTTTTTTGTTGTTTTGATTTTTGCGCCGACCGACGTATACGGTTACTCGCAAATTTCCAGCTTGACGGGGCCGAGGAGACCAGACGGCAGAAGCTTGTCGTCTCTCTTCCAGTGCCGCCAGGTAGTGAACGTGTGGCGTCCGGATGGCGATGGCCTGCCCTCGTAGACGCGCTTCGGAATCGACTTCAGTCCGCCGCCCTTCCAGCGCTTCGTGCGCGGATTGTAATGTACATCACCCTCCGGCAGAGCATCGTCGCCGATCAGGCGGTTCGGCCAGAGATTCGTCACTCGAACCTCTATCGTCGCTTCAGTCTCTTTTCTCCTCTTCACCGCCTCCGTTATGTCGACGCGATACGGCGGTTTCCAGAGAACCGGAAGCTCCTTGCCGTTTACGGCGACGGTGGCGACGTTCTTGACCGCGCCCAGGTCCAGGAATATGCGCCTCTTCGCCTTTTCCGGAATCTCCGGTTTTTCCGGGTTTTCCGGGTTCGCCGGAATCTCCGGAATCTCCGGCAACGCAATACGATAGGTCGCAGTTCCAGAGAAATACTTCAGGTCTGGGTCTTCAAGCGTAGTCCAGTCGCGGAGTTCCGGCATTTCGAGGGTCTTCTCTTCGCCAGAGCCGAAATACCAGCCGACCGGGAATGTTACGCGCCACGGCCCGGCGAGAGGGCTAGAATTGCCAGCGGGGCTAGAACCGCTAGACCCTCTAGACTCTCTAGACCCTCTAGAATCGCCAGGCTGCCTGAAAACGACGAACGCGGCGCCGCTCGGGTCGAAGTCGAGCCGCACCGTCGTGCGACTGTCCTTCTCGCGCCAGAACGACGGCGCGCAAACCTTGCCCGTCTCGGGATTCCATATCTCCGGCGTCTTGCCCGACTGCCTGAAGACGAGGTCTAACGAAACAGCCTTCTCGTTCGGCAGCGCCACGAAATACCACTCTGCGGATGCGGAAACCTTGTGAATCCATCTGAAATCCTTCGCGCATTCCTTCGTGAGGCAGACGACATCCGGCCCTATGCCGCGCTTTAGAAGCGACTTGTGGACTTCCGCCGCCGGAACGACCGGCACGCCCTGCGCGTACAGGCGGTCGAGCGCACATTGGGATTCCTTGTCGATCTCGATTCCAGGCAGAACGGCCACCGCCTTGTACCTTGCGCCAGACGGCACGACGAGCTCCCCCTTGTCAGCACGGGACGCGATTATCGCCTCTCCGCCGCAGACATCCCACTGACGCCCGAGCCCGAAGGCGTTTTCGCCGACGAGCGCGTAGTCGTGCCAGCGAGTGAGGTTGAGCCCGTAGTTCTCAGCGCCGTCGCCGGAGAAAACAAGCACGTCCGAAGCCGCGACGCCCTCCTGCAGCATCCACTGGCAGCGCGACTGGTACTTGAGCCACGCCGCCCCGCCGTCGTTCCACCATGTCTGCGTCATCTCGAAGTGCGAACCGATGTTGCCCATGGTCATGCCGGGAAGATTGCCGGGACCTCTCCACGGCTGGTGCGCGCAACTGTGGAACACAAGACGGTTCACGCCCTGGCAGTAGGCCCGGTCGCCCTGCGACTTGCAGGCGAACGGATCGCGGTCGTATCTCTCGGAAAGGCTTGTGAACGCCTCGGCGGCGACGACGCGCTGCCCCCAGACGTGTGCAATCGACGCCGGGAAGCGGCTGTTGCCGACGCCGCCGATGCGCAGCGACGGATTCGCCGCGTCGGCATGACCCGCCCAGAACTCGCCCATCGGAATATCGCACCGCGCCGCGTAGCGCACGTCGTCGCACGGACAGCTTCCGTATCCTTCCAGCGAGAACAAGAGTCCCTTGGCGTTGCAGATTCTCTTGAACTCGCCGGCGTAGTTTTCCACGAAGAGATCGGATATGACGCGGCGCATGTCGGAAAGAAAACGGTCGGTCTTCTCCGGCGAGCCGACGACGCGGCCTGTCAGGACTGGCAGAAACGGAACGATGTCGTAGCCTTTCCGCTCCTTGAATATCTTCTCGAAGCCGTGCGTCCAGTTCTGCCCGCCCACTTCGTAGCTGTCCAGATTGACGGTCGAAACGCCGCCATTCTCCGAAAGGTGGCCGATGCGGTCCAGCGCCTTGCCGAGATAGCCGTCAAAAAACCGCCCGAGCGCCTCCTTGGAGAGTTTGTCCACCTCGAACCCCTTGCCGCACTTCGTCGCAGGGTGGTTTATCATGCCATTGGACGCATAGCCGAAGCGAACGACCACCCAGTCGGATCCGGCCGGTGCGGTCCAGCCGGCGCCGCCGTCGGGGAGAACGACGATGCGAGAAACATCCACGGAAACGCCTTTTCCCGCAGAATAAGGCCAGCCGTCGATTCGCGCGCGCATCGCCATGGTTTTCGCAGCGAACTCGGGAATCATCGCACGCGCCTCGGGACGTATTGCGGTCAATCTCTGCGACGGGGACGCAATCCCCTTCGCGCCGGCCGGGCGCACCGTCTTCTCGCCTTCCCACGCTGGGCCAGGCACCGCGAGTTCCACCGCCATGTCGCAGACGACCTTTACTGCGCGGACGTTTACGGGCCCTTCCGCCACCGGAACGAAGAACGAGCCTCCTTTCACCTGGTACCGCGCCGTGTAGATCGGCATGTCTTTTACGACCGTGCGGAAGCTCTCGCCGTCTTCGGAGACTTCCACCTTCACGCGGGCGTCGAGGTACGAGGCGGACGCCTCTACGTCGAGCGTAAGGCCCGTCAGCGGGAAAGGACGCGCAAAGACGATCTTCGCCATCTGGTCGCCCGGCTTGAAAGTCGAGCGCATCCCGTAGTCTTTTGCATCTACCGCCTCGGCGGCGGGACGGGGAAAGGCCATCGTCGCTATGTCGCGGTAGAAGCCGAATGCGTTCGTCGCCGCCGGAACGGCGCCGGCAATCGTTTCGCCGCCGCGCACCACGCGCTCGGCGAAGACGACCGTCTTCATCGAGTCCTCCGGTTTCACCCACGACCCGCCCGACGAGCTCCATCCGCTGCAGTTCGCGAGTGCTATCTCGACGCCGAGACGCCTGCCCTCTTCGTGGGCGTGGCGCAGCATCTCGAACCATTCGTCGCCGCCGAACGCGACCCTGCCTTCAGGGATGCCGGACGGCACGTCGATTATCTGCGCACCGCCGATCCCAGCGCGCGCCATCGCCTCAAGGTCGGCCGTGATGCCTTCCTTGGTGACATTGCCGTTCATCCAATGCCACCAGACGTGCGACCTGGCAGACCGGGGCGGGTTCACAAAACCTTCTTCAAGCGACATCGCCGCCGCTTGAAGAACGAGTGCAAAATGGAAAATGCAAAATGCAAGATTGCGGAACGCCTTGTAGAGTAGAGACCCACGCCTCGGCGTTGCCGCCGATGCGTCTGCCCCCTCGTCAAACCGGACGTGCGGATTTCCCGCATACGGCTTTCCCCGTAGAGCTGCGT
>ERZ842401.4912-NODE-4912-length-15171-cov-4.280696_pt1 | contig 15171 bp, 18 predicted proteins | sample MGYA00521270_ERZ842401 | MGnify/ENA primary metagenome ERZ842401 (study PRJEB31892, sample SAMEA3878208) | bioreactor metagenome | biome: Moose rumen | place: Sweden | collected 2011-10 | study: EMG produced TPA metagenomics assembly of the PRJEB12797 data set...
GGTGCCGTAGAGTTGCTTTGGATATTTCCTGTGTCTACTTGACAAGGGCGGATCAAAATCTCGGATGCCCTTGTAATATGTTTTTATTTCTTCCAAGCCCCCAGCAAATCCCGCATCCAGCCGTAAACGTCCATTTCGTATACGTTTTTTAAGCGGTCGCGGGTGAGCACCTCGTCCATGCCGCCCTGGGCGACGCAGGCGCCATGGTGCATGAGCAGCACTTTCGTGCCGTAGCGCCGGGCCAGGCTCAAATCGTGCACCACGGAAATGACGGCCCGGTTTTCCCGCTGCCGCCAGGCAAAAATGAGTTCAAAAATGTGCTGCTGGTATTTTAAATCCAAATGATTGGCGGGCTCGTCCAGCACCAAAATCCGGGGGTCCTGGGCGAACACCTGGGCCAGGAACACCCGCTGCAGCTCGCCCCCGGACAGGGCGAGCGTGCTGGCACGGCGCAAATCACTTAGGCCCGTTAAAGACAAAGCCCGCTCCATGGCTTCCTTCCCGTTGCTGTCCCGATGGGAAAGGAAGCCTTTTTCATGGGCGTAACGGCCCAGGCCCACGATTTCCTCCACTGTGTAGGCGTATTCCACGCCGTTGCGCTGGCTCAGCACGCCGATTTCCCGGGCCAGGTTTGCCGGGGATAAAGCGCGAAGGGGCTTACCGTCCAACAGAAAATCCCCGGTATATGGAATACCCTGGGCAAGGGCATTCACCAGGGTGCTTTTCCCTGCGCCGTTGGGCCCTGCCAGCATCAGCCAATCCCCCGGGGCCAGAGAAAAGGAGACGTCCTTCACCGCGGAAAAATCGCCGTACTGCACGGAAATGTTTTTGGCTTGCAGCATTCCTTCCTCACCTGCCTTTCCGGGTGCGGCGGAAGATGATCACAAAGGCAATGGCCCCCACCAGACTGGTGACCACGCCGATGGACAATTCGATGGGCCGCAGTATCGTGCGGGCCGCCAAATCGGACAGCAACAGGAAAATGGCCCCTAAAAACAGGCTGGCGGGCAGCAGGCGCTTGTGGTTGGGCCCCGTCAGCATCCGGGCCATGTGGGGCGTCACCAGGCCCACAAAGCTGATGGTGCCGCCGATGGACACGCACACCCCGATCAGGATGGAAACAGCGATGAGGATAGTCAGCTTCACCCGCTTCACGTTCACGCCCACGTGCCGGGCGTTGTCCTCCCCCACGGCAAAGGCGTTCAGCTCCCGGGCGTGGCGCAGCATCACCCCGCCGCAAAGAATCAGGGCGATCAATAAAATCAGGGCGTAAGCATAGTTGCTGCCGGACAGGGAGCCCATGGTCCAGAAGGTGATGGATTTGATTTTTTCCCCGGAGAAGGAAATCACCAGGCTCATGAGCGCCGAGGTGAACATGGAAAAAATCACGCCGATCAGGATGATGGAATGGGTGGAAAAGGATTTATCCAGGGTATAGGCCAGGGATAAAATCATCAGCAGGGAGCCGAAGGCAAAGGCCATGGCCATGCCCATGGTGCCCGCGTAGGGCAGGCCGGGAATGGCCACCCCGAATGCCAGGGCGATCACCGCACCCAGGGAGGCCCCGGCGGTGACGCCTAAGGTGGAGCCATCCGCCAGCGGGTTGCGAAGCAGGCCCTGCATGGCCGCGCCGCACAGGGACAGCGCCGCGCCGCTCAGCGCCACGCACAGCACCCGGGGCAGCCGAACAGACAGGATAATGGCCTTGGGCACCCCCTCCGGGATGGGAAGGCCGAAAATCCCGTTCCAGATGGCCGTCAGCGTGCCGCCCACGGGCAGTGATACGCTGCCCACGCACACGCACAGAACCATCACCGCCAGCAGTGCCAGGGTGAACAGCAGATATTCCATTCCGGTAAAATGATCTTTATTGGTTTTCAAAGCGATTCCTCCATCATTCGCCTATAAAAAGATATTTCTGGGGAAAACCACTCTTTGGTGTCCAAAGAGCGGTTTCCCCCAGACCCCTTTCCGAGAAAGACGAATAGGGGGATATAGTATTCTGTGAGAATACTTTGGGCGTCCACACTCAAACACTAATAAACAGGCTTCAACCCCATGATTTCCTCGGTTTTTTAGACCTTTCTCAGGTCTTCGGCAAACCGGCGCAGCACTTCGTTCGCTGGCTTTCCATAGGTGCAGTAGCCGTTGTTGTCCTCCGCCGTTTCCGCGGGATACAGCCGGGTGGCGGACCAATCCCACCAGCCGGTCCCCCGCACGAAGGGATACCGCCCCAGCGCTTCCGTGAAGGCTTCATACCATTCTCTCTGCGCTTCCTGGCTGGTCGCGCCGCCAAAGCGCCAGTCGTTGGGCCGGAATTGGCTCCTTTCCCGGGAAGGGCAGCCGCATTCCATGAACAAAAAGGGCTTTCCCCATTTTTCCGCCGTGCGCCGGATGCGCTCCAGATTATCGTCCAGCGCGTCGATGGGGTAATACCCGGAGGATGAGATCAAGTCCACAGCGTCCCACCAGTTCAGGCGGTCCTCCTGGAATTTATCGCAGTTGTACGTGATGGGGCCCCGGTAGCGCTGCCGAACGCTGCGGATCACTTTCCGCCATTCCTGCTCCCGGCCGTCCGTGCCCACCATTTCACAGCCGATGCAGAAAAGATCGGCGTTGTTTTCCTCGGCCATATTGGCCACGCGGCACACATGAGCCTCCCAGGAGGCGAACCAATCGCCCCAGCAGGCCTCCGTGGGAACATCCTGATCAAAAAAGCGGATATAGGCCCGCCAGTAGCCGTCCCGGCAATTGACCATGGCCTTCAGGATGATTTTCAGACCCAACGACCGGGCTTCATCACACACTGCCCGCACGTCATCCGCGTCCATCACATCCGGGCACTCGGAATCCATTTGGATGGAATAGGCGTGATCCTGCCAGGCGCACACGGGCAGAATGATCGCGTTGCAGCCGGTGGTTTCCGCCAGTTGCCGCAGCGACCAGCGCCAGGCCGTTCCCCGGGTAAAGCCCCGTTTTTCGCAAAAGCCAAAGGTATAAGCGTTCAAAAAGGGAAGAACAGGTTCGTTTGGCATGGCAGGCACCTCCGCATCCTCCGTCGATCCAAAGCGCCATAAGAGATATATTTATTATACCTGCTGAGTCCTTGAATGGCAAGCGTGCCTTTTACTGTTCTTATTCTAGATGAGGAACAGTATTAAGCGCTTGGAACAGAAAAGTACGGCATTGGCAAAAACAGCTTTTATGATACAGGGGCCGGTTTTGAAGCCGGCCCCGCGAAGTGTTTATCTTTTTCAGGAAAAGGCCGCTGCCAGCCTTTCCTGAATATATTGATACCATTCCTTTGAACGCATATACAGCTTTCTCGGAAGGGGGGCTGGGTGAACCCGCTCTTTGGCCTCCAAAGAGTGGGTTCACCCAGAATTACCTTATTCCCAGTTTAAGCGGCGGGCGCTTCCTCGGCTTCGCCGTACACGAAATCATAGATGGTCTGAGCGGCGTCCTGCAGCCGGGGGCCGGGCCGGGAGATTTCGTTGCTGTCGGCGTTCAGAATCGTATCGTTCTGAACGGCCTTCAGGCTGTCCCAGCCTTCGCGGGCTTTGATTTCCTCCACAGGGGTGGGGCCCTCGCCAAAGTACATGGTAATGGTCACGATGTAGTCGGGATCGCGTTCCAGCACCTGCTCTTCAGAAATGGCGGCCCAGCCTTCCACGTCGGCAAAGGCATTGGTGAGCCCGCACATAGCGGCCAGTTCGTCCATGAAGGTGTTTTTACCCGCGGTCCACAGGCCCCACTGGAGGGGGGACACTTCAAAGTACACGGTTTTGCCGGTGTTTTCGCTCTTTGCGGCGATGTCGGCAAAGGTAGTCCGCATGCCGGTCACCATTTCTTCCGCTTCCGCGTCCTTGCCCATGAGGGCGCCGATCAACCGAATGGCGGTGTACACGCCTTCAATGTTCTGGGCGTCGCTGACGACCACCCGGATGCCCGCGTTTTCCAGGGCCTCCACCTGCTCGGTGGTCTGCGCCATGGTGCCCATCAGCACCACCTGGGGCTCCAGGGCGATGATCTGCTCGATGTTGGTTTCATAGCCGCTCTGCACCGAGGGCTTTTCCAGCACGGAGGCGGGGTAATCGCAGTATTCACCGCGGCCTACCAAAGCGTCTTCGCAGCCCAGGGCGCACAGGATCTCGCAGTCCGCGGCGGTGAGGGCCACGATGCGGGTGGCGGGGGCCGTCAGGGTAATTTCCCGGCCCATCATGTCAGTCACGGTGACGCCGGTGCTTTCCGCCAGCGCGGGGCAGGCGGAAAGGGCCAGCACGGCGATGAGAAGCAATGCGGTCAGTTTCTTGGTCATGGTTTTTCCTCCTATGAATACATTCTGCCAAATGAAACAGCGAGGACGCTTCTCCGTATTCGGAAAAGCGTCCCCCCAGAGGAACACCAATAGACCGTGCATTCATATGCAAGGGTCAACAGCGTTTCCCATCCCCAGGGGTGCTTTCAGTGTAAACAGGTCTCCCGGCTTGGCTTCATCCTACTTGCGCGCCTTCCCACGGGCCGGGGAAAAATGCAAATGCCTGGCATTTTCCCGCCGCGCCCGCAGTGGCATCCCCGCGCGTTCGTCAGCTTCACGGTTACTGGGATAGCCCGGAAATTTCATCCGCGTTCCCATGACGGAAAGGCAAACGCCGGCAGCAGCGTTTTCCTTCCCGCCGCGCATTGCTGCGCAGATACACCGGCTATTCATTTGTCGGAAATTATTATACCCCCTTACGCCTGAGCCGTCAATCTTGCGCATGGCCGTCTTCCCTTCCCGCTTTACATTGCCCGGTTTCTTTGGTAAAATAGGCGTATCCTGGAAGAAAGGACGGGAAGCCAAATTGGAGCGACCCATTGACAATCAAAGCGCCCGGGATATCCTGCAGGGCTGTCTGCAATCCCTGATCCTGCCCGCGGGCATCATGGCGGGGCTGGATACCGTGCGGGACTGCATGAAGGATGAAACCATCCGGCCCTTCCTGGGCCACGCGCTGCTGCACGAAATCATGCCCAGCATGGGCCTGAATAAAGAAACGCTGGACCCGTTGGTGATCGAAATTTGCAATGAAATGGAAAACCCCACGGTGATCCAGCCCTTATCCCTGCTGCTCAATAACGCGGTGCGGGCCTGGGCCGCCCAGACACTGCCGCTTATAAAGGCTTATCTGGACCGGGAGGATGAGCTGCCTCCCTGCCTGTGCATGAGCCTGGCCATGCTGATCATGCTCTTTGCCGGTTCCCGGCGGGAAGCGGACCGGGATTACGCCATTCTGAAAAACGGAGAGCCCTGCCGGTTTTCCGAGGATGAGGACATTCTGTTTTCCTTCTCCCGGCTCAGCTGCGATATGCCCGCCGAGTCCCTGGCCTACGCCGTGCTGAGCGACCGGGCCATCTGGGAGCAGGATCTGCGGGAGCTTCCCGGCCTGGAGGATAAAATTGCTTCCGATCTTCGGGATCTGCAATTGCTGGGCCTGGAGGAAGCAATCAGCAAAACCTGGAAAAAATAAGACCGATTGGGGAAGATTGCCGCTATGCACGTCGTTTTATATGCGCCGGAGATCCCGCAGAACACCGGCAACATCGCCCGCACCTGCGCCGCCACCCGCACAGGCCTGATCCTGATCGAGCCCTTGGGCTTTCAATTGGCGGATAAGTATATGAAGCGGGCGGGCCTGGATTACTTTTCCATGGTGGATATTCAAGTGATGCCCAATTTTGAGGCGCTGATGGAAAAGTACCCGGGCGCTGCTTATCATTTCGCCAGCACCAAGGCCCCCCGGGCCTATACGGAGGCATCCTACGGCCCCGATGATTTCCTGGTGTTCGGCTGCGAAACCAAGGGCTTGCCCGAGTCGCTCCTGCAAAGGGTGTACGACCGCTGCGTGCGCATTCCCATGCGCAGCGACGCCCGATCCCTGAACCTGGCCAATTCCGTGGCCATCGTGGTCTATGAAGCGCTGCGGCAGCAGGGCTTCCCCGGCCTCTCCGCCGAGGGCAGCCTTACCGGACGGCAGGATGAGGCCGCGCCATGGATGGACTATTTGTAACAGAGTTGAGAGTTGAGAGTTGAGATGTATTTTGTTGATACATTTATTCGCTGGACCCACAGGGAAAAAAAGAAAACGACTGTATAAAAATCTTAACTCTCAACGCTAAACTCTCAACTCTGCACGCTGTACTCTATCCTCTAATTTTCTTTTTTATCCTTGTTAGATGAAGGGGGTTTTGTCTCATGATGCAGCAGCAGCCCAGCCGTCAGGAATATGAGCAGCGCAAGGAATGGGAGCGCCAGGAACAGCAGGATCATTTCCGCGTCGCCGCCAAAATGATGGAGTTTTTCGGCGTGGTGCTGGGGATCGTGAGCATTTTTGTGCTGCTGGCATTGCTTTTCAGCCTCGTTTCCTGGCTCACCCAGGATATTTCCAGCACATTTTCCATTTTGAGGACACGATTCCAGTAAAAGGAGAATAAAAGCATGTCCGAATACGGTGAGGCCCGATTTGAAGTATCCTTTTCGCCCACAAAAGAACTGATTCTGGAAATGCAGCGGGCTTTTCTGTTCAGCGGGCGGAACCTATGTTATTTGGCGCTTGGACTGCTTCCGCTGTATGAAGCGGGAAAGCATTGGCATGACGTTATTCAATGGAATCAGGACGGATTTGCCGAATACGCTGTCCAAATGATTCCTTGGGCTATTTACTGGACGGCGCTGCTTTTGGCGGTCGTGGCCGTTTGGTATTTCATGCCCGCGCTGTATGCCCGGCGCTATATGAATCAAGTGCGGGAGATGTACGGCGGGTTTAAAGAGGTCGCCATCGCATATCGTTTTTATGAAGACAAAATTCGTACCGAGGGCACGACAGGCACAAAAATGGAAGTGGAATACAGGCAAATCATCCGGGTAAAGGAAACGGAGCATCTGATCCTGCTCAAGCGGAAAAAGAATTTGGTGCATATGCTGGAAAAGGACAAATTCATCCGGGGCGATTTGACGGACTTCCGGGCGTTTCTCATGGAAAAAATGCCGGATGGGAAATTCCGTTGGCAGTAAAGCGGCCTGAAAGGGGCATACTAAAGGAGGCGGCTGCATGGAGGTATCCTGGGATTCTTTGCACGCGGAAATTGAGGCGTGCCAGAAGTGCGAGCTTTGCCGCCGCATCCATCATAAGGTGCCGGGCCAGGGCGACGGGAACGCTGATCTCATGTTCATCGGCGAAGGCCCCGGCGCGGATGAAGACATGCAGGGGCTGGCTTTCGTTGGCGCGGCGGGACAGTTGCTGACCAAAATGATCGCCGCCATCGGGCTTGGCCGGGAGCAGGTGTACATCTGCAACGTGGTCAAGTGCCGCCCGCCCCAGAACCGGGTGCCCCTGCCGGAGGAGGCCGCCGCCTGCCTGCCCTATCTGCGGGCCCAGTTTTCTCTGGTGCGGCCCAAGGTGATCGTGCTGCTGGGGGCCACCGCCGCCCGGGCGGTATTGGGCGATCAAATCCGCATCACTCGGGACCGGGGCAAATGGGTGGAGAGAAAAGGCGTTTGGTTCATGCCCACCTATCACCCCGCCGCGCTGCTGCGGGACGAAAGCAAAAAGCGGGACGCCTGGCACGATTTGCAGGCGGTGGAAGCGAAATTAGCGGAGATTTCTGGAAAGCTTCACGCCTGAATGAAGAGTTGAGAGTTAAGAGTTAAGAGTTGAGAGTTAAGAGTTGAGAGTTGAGATATATTTTGTTGAAATGTTCTATCCGCTGGATTCGCATTGAGAAAAAAACGACTATATAAATCTCAACTCTCTTACAGATTTAAAGTGTTTCTTTCTATCTATAATCAGCAAAAAGGAATGATGGTATCATGCCCGGACTGCAAACGGTATACAAGGAAATGACGGCCTTTTTTCAGCCCCTGTGGCCGGGAGAAGATAAGCCCCTGGTGCTGGGTGACGGCAAGGCGGATTCCCCTGTGCTGATGCTCATCGGCGAAGCGCCGGGCGAAACGGAGGTGCTCAAGCGCCGTCCCTTCGTGGGCAAGGCGGGCAAAAATCTGGATGAATTTCTGCATCTGGCGAAGTTGAACCGGGAGGATATTTTCGTTTCCAACGTGGTAAAAATCCGCCCCACGGAGATCGGCCCCACAGGCCGCACCCGGAACCGGGCCCCCAACAAGGAAGAGCTGTCCCTGTTCACCCCCTGGCTGCTGAAGGAAATTGACGCCGTAAAGCCCCGGGCCCTGGTCACGCTGGGAAACGTGCCCCTGAAAGCCCTGACGGACGGAAAATCCACCGTGGGCGACTGTCACGGCCAATGGCTGGAAAGCCGGGCGGGCGTCCCGCTGTTTTCCCTGTATCATCCCGCTTCCATCATCTATCGCCGTTCCCTGGCCCCCGTGTACGAGCAGGATGTGCTGACGCTTGCGGAAGCAATCAAATAATTCTTTTCCAGCAATTTTTGCGTTATCTGCCGATTTTGATCAGAAACACCGCGATATGCCGCCTGTGCCATTGCGATCCTGGCAGCCTGATCAGCCATGTGCCGAACGAAAAAGGGACGGAAGTGATCCCGCCCCTTTTTCGTTCGGAATTGATAATGATTGGCCGTTTTTTTACGGTTGCTTATTGCGCCTTTAATCTCCGTTCATCACCATGCCGAACAGCAAAGCGGAATTAACTTTCCGGTTGTTCGTGTCGGTGATGGTTCCCCTTGCCTCTTTCACGTCATAGGCGCATTTATCCGCGTACAGCGTTGTGCCGGCTGCGGCGTAAAGATCATATTCCGCGCCAACGCCGATGCAGTTGTACAGCCACACGGTGGCACCGCTCTGCTGCGCGGAAAAGTTCTGGCTGTAGCCGTCGTCACAGGCGGGTTGAAACGCTATGCAGCCCAGATTGACGGATTGGGTGTCTTCCTGCACGTCTGCCACGTTTGCGCCCTGGTTATCGTAGTATTTCCCATTGATGCGCAGGCATCTGGCCCCCAGGTGACAGGTGGAGCCGTTCATGGTGTTGTTGCGCGCGCCTTTTCCGTTCCCGGCGGCAATGCAGTCGATTTCCGTACCGCTCGCCGCCGCGCCGTGGTAGTTGATCCCGTCGCGCCCGCCGTCCAGCACTTTGCACCGATAGAAAAGCACATCGCCGCCGGACACATCCACGGCATTGTAGCCTTCCGCGTCGTGCCCGCAGAACCGGAAGGCGCAATGATTGAAGCACACCCGCAGATCGTACCCCGCCACGGGCTTATCGATATGCACGCCGCCGTATCTGCCGATCAGGGTGATATTTTCAAAGTAAACGTTTTTATCGGCTGCGGCGTCGGCGTTTGAAACGTCCAGCCATTTTTCATAATCAACCGTCACCAGGATTTTTCTGTTCGTGATCGACGCGGCGCTGTACGGGTGAACGTATACCGTGTTCCCGGAAATGAACACAGACCCCACCGCGGATTCCACTTCCGCAATGGACTGCGCTTCCACAAATTTGAGCAGCTTGTTTTTATTCGTTACATCGATTGCTCCAGTAGCCAATGGTCTGTTAGCGCTATAAACATGATCATAGCCGCTCACCTTGGAAAACTGGACGAAGTTACCATCAAAAATTGTTGTGTCGTTGCTTTTGCCGATGATATTAACGCTCTTATTTATAGCGCTATTCGCCGATCCGCCATCTCGTGACAGATCCTCCAGGATCATGATGGTGTCGCCGTCCGCGGCAATGTACAGCGCGTTGGAAAAGGATGTGGCTTTTTCAGGCGTGCTGCCGTCGTAGGCCGTGCCCGAATTGCCGCTGTTATCCACATAGATCACGGCCCCGCTGCTGTTCTTGAAATTCTCGGGGGCAAAATTCGTAGCGAATTGATTTCCGTCGGAATATACGTCGATGCGCGGCACATACTGGAATTCGGCGGGAAGATCGAATTTTTTCAGGCCCCGCAGCAGCGGGCTTGTCCATTCCTTGACGTTCTGCTCCACTTCCGCGTTGCCTGCGCTGACGGCCTCCGCTATGGTATCGCCCACGGTTTTCGTGATGCCGTTGATATAGCAGACGCCCGTATAGCCAATGTAGGAATTCAGTACGCATTTGGCGGTTTTCGGCGGCGCGATAATGGTCAAATCCGTTTCCTGCTGGGAGCCGGTCGCCGCTTTGAGCAGCTTGTTGTTCGCGTCCAGAAACGCCCAAAGCCGCGCGTTTGTCGCCTGGCCGTAGGCGGTAATAGTTACCTTGTCATTCTCCTGGCAGTCCAGGATCGCGTATTCAAAAGCGGCGTTGGATTTTGGCGACAAATCCACCGCACTTCCTAACGAAACACCCGTTTTGATATACGATTTCTGGACAAAGGTGAAAAGCTTCGCGCCCGTTGTGTCGTTCAGCGCGCTCAATACGTTATTCAGTTTAGTACCTTGAATTTCCAGTTGTTCCCGTGCCCCTGAATCCTGAATCGGTATTTCCTGGCCGGACAGAAACAGCTTGTCGATGTATTCACTCATAGGTTATTCCTCGCTTTCCTGCATCACCAGCGTGTGTCCATCCAAATAGACCCCCATTCCCTGGACGACTTGCATAGCGGTTCCCTGTGCCAGCACCCATTCCCCGGCGGGATTTTTTTGCCATACTCTGTTTCCGCCCGCTGTAAAAGCAACCGAGCCGGGATTGCAATCCGCCAAGCCCTGCAAATCGCTTGCCGATGACACGAGGATCCTGTCGGCCGCAATATTTTTGATCAGACGGCCGTTCTGAATCACGTCAATGAGCTTGGCTGACTTCAACAAGTCCCGATTCACATTTTTTCTTTCTTCCAGCATTTTGCCTTCCTCCTGAATTGTTTATTTCGTGACTGCGTTCGAAAGCATTTTCACGTCGCCATTATGACATAAACAATCAAGCGAAAAGAGCCCCCGCTTTGCGTCTGGGATTAACGAATCATCACGGTATGATCCTGAACAGTGATCCTGATTTTCTTTTCATCATCATATTCGTTTTCTTTCTGTGCTGAGGATTGATCCTCCAGCGCTCCTTCAGCGCGCGCCTTTGCGGGACAAACGTACGCCGCGGCCGTGCCCAAAGCGGTTTTTCCGATCAGGCACAAAAAGCGCCTTCTGCTCATTTTGCTGCTTTTCATAACTGCCAAGTCCCTCCCGATATCCGGCTGTGATCAATGAATGCCTGCAGGATGATTGTATATATTCGTACTGCTTCAAATACCATTTCATTATAGTAAATATGTTTACTAAAGTCAATAGTAAATATATTTACTGCGTATAATGAATTTGATCTTCATTGGTCAGGGCGAAGCGGGCGGAAAGGGAGGCGTTTGCGTGGATTACTGCAAAATCATGCGCGATTTGCGCGAAGACGCCGATCTGACGCAGCAGCAGGTGGCGGATATTCTGGGCACCTCCCAAACCATGTACGCCCGGTATGAACGGGGCGCAAACGAGCTGCCCATTCACCACCTGATCACATTGTGCAATTTGTACCGGGTTTCCGCCGATTATCTGCTGGGGCTCACGCCGAAAAGCAAAAAGGAATACCGCTGAATACGCGGCCGTCAAATTGCCGCTTGCGCTTCAAGCGGGTGAAAAGCCTGTTTCCTGACATTTGAGGCGCTTTTTTGTATTTTTCAGTCCTCCTGCTCTTTCCCGACCCCGATCCTTATGGTATACTGTGCCCGTAAAGCGAACCAAAGCAATCGAAACACAAGGAGGATGCAGTCATGTCTCAGTTTACCACCCCGCTTCACACCCAGAATGAAAGCCGCAAGGCGAACCCCAAAGGCGTAAAGGGCCTGATCCTGGCCGCGGTGGTGATCGTGCTGGCAGTCATCCTGTTCAGTCTGTGCACCGTGCAGATCGATACCGGATACACCGCCATCGTGACCACCTTCGGTAAAGTGGAGGATTACACCCTGGAGGCCGGCTTCCATGTAAAGAGCCCCTTCCAGGAAATCATCCTGATGGACAACCGGGAGCAGAAAACCCCCTTCTCCACCCAGGCCTTTTCCAGCGACATCCAGCAGGTGGACATCGTGGGCTCCATCAACTATGCCATCAATAAGTCCACCGCCATGACCTTGTTCAAGGAAGTGGGTATCGATTACTTCAACAAGCTGGTGAATCCCCGCATGCTGGAAAACACCAAGGCCGTTTTCTCCAAGTACACCGCTGAAAACCTGGTCAGCGCCCGGGAACAGCTTTCCATCCAGATCCGGGACAACCTGAGCCGGGAAATGGAGCGCTACGGCATTTCCATCATCTCCGTTTCCATTGAAAATATCGACTTCACCGACGCCTTCACCGACGCCGTGGAAGCCAAGCAGGTAGCCGCCCAGCGCAAGCTGCAGGCCGAAATCGAGCAGGAGCAGAAAACCATGGAAACCGAGCAGCAGGCCGAGCGCCAGAAGATCGAAGCCGACGCCAAGGCTCAGGTGGTGAAAATCAACGCGGACGCGGAGGCCTACTCCACTAAGGTAAAGGCCGAAGCCGAAGCGGAAGCCAACCAGAAAATCGCCGAATCCCTGACCGAAAACCTGATCCAGTTTACCCAGGTGAACCAGTGGAACGGCCAGCTGCCCACCTATGTGTCCGGCAGCGCCGCCGAAGCCCTGCCCGTGCTCAGCCTGAACGCCATCGACAGCGCTGATACGGACACGCTGCAAAATGATCCCGAATAACGGAAAAGGATCGGTTCACCTATCCATATAAAGCAGCCGTCCTTCCGAAAAAACGCCGGAGGGCGGCTTTTTGTGTCGGTTGGCAGGACGGAAAAACTGCAAACTGAAATTGGCAAAGCCAAAAGAGAGAACAGAGTACAGATTAGTCAGCCTTTGCTTTTTGACTGAGGGGATTGAAAAGCGAAGACTATATAAATCTGAACTCTGTACTCTGCACTCTGTACTCTTTTATAATTCCGGTTTTACAGAACGCTGCACCGTTTCCCTTTTGCTTTTCCCGGAAAAAATACACATTTCCCCTTGCGAAACAGGCAATGAATTGGTATGATGGTTCCGGAGGTGAATGGAATGAACGCGTTTAAGAATTTATGTGTGCAGCCGGGGACTTTTCTTTTGCCCTGCTCCCGGGCTGATATGGAAAAATGGGCCGTGGTGGCCTGCGACCAGTACACGGCGCAGAAGGATAAATGGGAGCAGGCGGACGCTTTTGCGGGAAACGCCCCCTCCGCCCTGCGGCTGATCATCCCCGAAGCGTATTTGGATGAAAGCGATATCCGGGTGCCCCAGGTGCAAGCCGCCATGGAGCAATATTTGAATGACGGCGTTTTAACGGAAGCGGTGCGGGGCATGGTGCTGCTGGAGCGCACCACCCAATCCGGCCCCCGGCTGGGCCTGGTGATGACGGTGGATTTGGAGGCCTATGATTTTGCCAAGGGCACTGCCTCCCTGATCCGGCCCACGGAGGGCACCATCGTTTCCCGCATCCCGCCCCGGCAGAAGGTGCGCCGGGGGGCCAAGCTGGAATTGTCCCATGTGCTGCTGCTGTGCGACGATGCCGAGCGCACCGTCATCGAGCCGGTGTATGCAAAGCGGACCGCCCTGCGGCCCCTGTATGATACGCCGCTCATGCTGAACGGAGGCCATGCCAGGGGCTGGGCGGTGGAGGACGAGGAAACGCTTTCGCAGATCGCTGACGCCCTTCGCGCTTTGCAGGCCAAGCTGCCCGAAGGCGGCATCCTGTTGGCTGTGGGCGACGGCAACCATTCCCTGGCCACGGCCAAGGCCCATTGGCTGGAAGTGAAAGAAACGCTGACGGATGCAGAGCGGGAAACCCATCCCGCCCGGTTCGCCATGGTGGAATTGAATAATATTTACGATGAAGCCCTGATTTTTGAGCCCATCCATCGGGTGATTTTCGGCAAAACGGGAGATGAGGTGCTGGCCCTGCTGAAGGACGCGGATTTGACCCCTGCAACGGAAAATCCCGACCTGGTGCTGGTCGCGCCCCAAGGAGAAAAAGCCTTCCGCATCGGCCATCCCCTCCACGCTCTGCCCGTTGGCACGGTGCAGCAATTGCTGGACAGAGCGGCGGATCTGAACCTGGATTACGTGCACGGGGACGACGCCGTTCGGGAAATCGTGCGCAGGGAAAACGCGGTGGGCATCCTGCTGCCGCCCATGCCCAAGGAAATGCTGTTCCCCGCGGTGGCGAAGGACGGCCCCCTGCCCCGGAAAACCTTCTCCATGGGCGAGGCCAACGAAAAGCGCTATTACATGGAAGCGCGGAAGATCGTGAAGGACTGAAACGGTTTGGCTGTCTGGATGGAAGGAACAATTTAGGCAGTGTGGAGTTTGGAGGGTGGAGAGTGGAGTTATATATAGTCTTTAGCCAAAAAACATTGCAAATCTCGTCTCTGACCGATTCATCTATCTATAACTCCACACTCCACGCTTCACACTCCACACTCTCTAAAATTCTATGGCCCAGATATGAGGGAAAAACATCAAGGTGGCAAAGAAAATGGATTACCGCATCATGGACATGACCCAATACAAGCGCCGCGCGCACTTTGATTATTTCCGGAAGCTTACGTATCCCTATGTGGGAACCACGGTATCCGTGGATGTGACGGATTTGCTTTCGTACTGCAAGCGGCAGAAGCGTTCCTTTTATTTGACGTTCCTTCACGCGGCGGCCCTGGCGGCGGACGGGGTGCCCGAGCTTCGGCAGCGCATCCGGGGGGCGGGGATCATCGAGTATGCCGAATGTCCCACATCCCATGTGGAGCTTTTGCCGGACGGCACCTACTGCTATTGCACGCTTCATCACCACATGCCGCTGGATGAATACTTTGTTCGGGCGGAGGACGCCCGGAAACGCTGCGCTGAAAACGGGATCACCGAGGACGATGACGCAGAAAGCCAGTATTTTATTTCCACGCTGCCCTGGATCCATTACAGCGCGCTCATCCAGCCGGTGGCGGGCGGGGACGAATCCAATCCCCGGATCACCTGGGGCAAATATGAAACGGACGACAAAGGCCGGGCCCTGATGCCCGTCTCCATCCTGATCCATCACGCATTGGCGGACGGCATGCAGATCGCCCAATTTTACAGCAATCTGGACGCGGAAATTCAAAAATATCAAACGCTGTTGTAATATTGTTTTTTCTTTTAACAGTCATGATGTAAAGGCTGAAAATAAACGAGGCGGGGGCTTATTCAGCCCCCGAG
>ERZ842401.4913-NODE-4913-length-15168-cov-5.742076_pt1 | contig 15168 bp, 13 predicted proteins | sample MGYA00521270_ERZ842401 | MGnify/ENA primary metagenome ERZ842401 (study PRJEB31892, sample SAMEA3878208) | bioreactor metagenome | biome: Moose rumen | place: Sweden | collected 2011-10 | study: EMG produced TPA metagenomics assembly of the PRJEB12797 data set...
CTGGCAGCAGTTTTTCACCCGCCAGCCTGAGGTGCTGACCTTGGCCGAAAAGAAGGAGTGGATAGCCCAGAACACGAAAGTGGCCTTGGGCAGCGATGCCTTCTTCCCCTTTGGCGACAACATCGAGCGCGCCCACAAGAGCGGCGTGGAGTACATTGCCCAGGCCGGCGGCTCCGTGCGCGACGACCATGTCATCATGACTTGCGACAAGTATGGTATTGCCATGGCCTTCACGGGCGTACGCCTGTTCCACCACTAAACGATATGCTATGAGTAAGGAATCTGACTTCGAGGACATCCTTGTCAACGGCATCTCATTCGGGCGAGGTGGAGGCCCCCGCAAGGAGGATGACAAGGTGAAGACCAAAGCCAAGAAAAAGAAGTACATCACCGGCGCCCACGGCTCTGGCTCGGCCCGTCAGAAGGCCAAGTACCGTGAGCAGCGGGCCAACCGGCATAAGAAGTAAACAAACATCAAGCACTATGAAACAGCTATTACTCATTCTGTCTGTCCTCTTGTTGCCCATCAGCGTTTCCGCACAGAAATATGTGGGTGGCGACATTTCCATGCTGCCCAAATACGAGGAGGCTGGGGTGGCCTATAAGGACAAGAACGGTCAGACTGTGACCGATGTCATCGGCTTCTTCAAGTCACAGGGACTCAATGCCATGCGTGTCCGCCTGTTCGTTGACCCCACTAAGGACTCTGACAAGGCGGTCTGTCAGGACCTCGACTATGTGAAGGCACTGGGCAAGCGCATCAAGGATGCCGGACTCGCCCTCATGCTCGACTTCCACTATAGCGACACGTGGGCCGACCCCGCCAAGCAGTGGACACCCGATGCCTGGAAAAGCATGACCGACACCCAGTTAGCCACCCAGATTTACAACTACACCAAGGAGGTGCTACAGGCCATGAAGGCTGCCGGTGCCACGCCCGACATGATTCAGACGGGCAACGAAATCAGCTATGGCATGATGTGGGGCACACAGGCTGCCGTGGGCAACAACAGCACCAACCGGTGCTTCACAAGCAGCAGTGCCGCCAACTGGAACCGCTTCTACACGCTCTTGAAACAGGCGGGCAAGGCCTGCCGTGAGGAGTGTCCTGCTGCCAAGATTATCCTGCACAGCGAGCGAGTGCCCGAAACGAGTGTGCTGACGGACTATTTCGACCGTATGAAGTCGAACGGCATAGACTATGACATCATCGGCCTAAGCTACTATCCGGCCTATCACGGCAATCTCGACCAACTGGAACTGGCCCTTCAGGCATTGGAGAACAAGCAGTACGGCAAGGACATCATGGTGGTAGAGACAGGCTACAGCTATGCATGGGCACTGGGGAATACGACCTTCAACTACACCGCCACCTATCCCTACACTGAGGAGGGACAGCGCAAGTTCACGGCCGACCTCGTGGCCAAGCTGAACGAGCACAGCAGCGTGAAGGGGCTGTTCTGGTGGTGGATAGAGGACAATGGCAACAAAAACGTAACCAACAATTGGTGGAATGCTGCCCTCTACAATCACAATACCGGGCAACCTTATGCTGCTTTCTATGAGTTGCAGAACTTCCGCAGCAATGATGACACGGGCATCAGCGGCATCATGGCAAACGGACAGTCTATGAACAAGGCTTGGTACACAATGGACGGTCGCCGACTGACGACGGAGCCTTCAGCAAAAGGTGTTTATATTCACAATGGCCGCAAGGTGGTGGTGCGCTAAACGGCATCAACGTCTGACTATCATCTTACGACCCTGATAGATGTAGAGGCCTCCCACTTGGGGGGCTTCTACTTTTTGGCCGTAGAGGTTGTAGTAACAGCCGTCCGTCCGAGGCACGGTGATGGTGGCTATGGCCGAGGGCTGAATACCCGTATAGCTGATGATGTCGCGCAACACGCGCTGGCTGCGAACGGGGAAATAGGTGGAAAGCAAGCGCTGCCGCTCTGCCTGATAGTGGTTGTCTACGGTGTACAAGTCACCACGCTTGGAGTAGGGGTGCACGTCACGACGATAGTCTCCCCATCGGGCAGCCTCATCATAGATGGCCAGGGAGATGGCATTGTAGAGACTGTCCCATAAGGCCACGACGGACTTAGTCCCTAACGGGCCGCCGTCAGACAACAGCTCGCTGGCCCGGTTGACATACTGGGTGGCAAAGTTCTTGTTCTTGAGCAGTGCCTGAAAGATGCCCGTGGGCGAGTCAATCCCGTTATTGAGTGCCAGCACATTGTCGTCAGTCCCCTCGAAGATTGCCTCTGAGTCCCAGCAGAGGAAACGGAAGCCCTGCGAGTCGGTGCCATGCCGACGGACGGCATACCAGTTGTGGTGCGCCCAGTCATTGTTGCCCGCATAGTGATTGATGAGCATGTAGTCGATGAAAGCCGGAATGTCTAACAATGTGTCCAACTGCTGATAATAGCTGTCAGCAGCAGCTCGCTGCACGGTGGCTGTCATGAGCTGCCAGGCATCAAGCGTTCCCTCACCGGCTTCAATGTGGTTGCCACCCTCCTCCTCTATCTTAATGACGTCAATGTCGCTTTTCTTGCCACCTAACCAGGTCTTGCCAAACAGGTCGTCCACGCGTTCGGCCATATTGTAGATGCCCCAGTACATGCCATTGAGAAACAGGTGAACATAAAGGGCATTGACACTGGTACGGCCCAGCTGACGCTGCATACGGCGCGCCCAGACATCACGCGTGTACTGCGCCTTTACACGGTTCTCCGGCTTCCAGTGCTGCCATGAGTTGCCGAAATGGCAGCGCAGCACCAGTTGGTCGAACTGCTGGTCGGGACCGTCGCCGAAGACGGGATATTCCAGTTTGCCCACTCCATACTCTTTCTTGAAGACAAGGCGGAAAGAGTGCTTGGGGTTCTTCTCTGCCAACCGACCGTGTCCACCATGCAGGCGCAAGCCACAGCTGACGGTCAGGTCATGCTGTTGTGGTCCGCCAAACAGTTCCACGCTAGCGGGACGTGTCCATCCATGTCCTGTGTTGTCACCCACGGGCGGTCCCGTGAAGATATAGATGCCGCCACGGTCTGGGTCGTTGACGTGGCTGAACAGGTAATCCTTGTCTGTGGCTATGCTGAGGACAGGCAGCTGTCCCAATCCCTCAGCAATCTTCAAGTTGAGCGATTTGTTGCCTGTCATCTCAGGGTCCATGCCATAGTCGGCAGTAGCCGTCCCCTTGATTTGCGTATAGGAGCCCCAAGTCGTGGGGTAGCCCTCCGGCCAGTCTGGCTGCGTCATGACGGAAGCTATCATCAGGTAACTGGCTGTGGTGATGTCAGAGGTGCGCTGACCGTCCTTGAAGTCGGCAGCCCGCAGGATGGTGCTGCCCGTCAATGTCAGGGGCTGTACGTACCGCGCACTCGTAGCCGTCGGTTCACTGCCATCCGTCGTGTAACAGATGACTGCCTCCGCATCGGCAGTAGCCATGCTTACGGTCAGCATTGCCGTCTCATAGAGTCCGTGAGGTTGTGAGAAGACAGGCTGAGCCACTGTCGCTCTGCCGAATCCCGCAAGCAGCCCTGCCATCATCAGCAGTCTGCTCACCCATTGGATATGAGTATTGCCAAAACCTGTCATCTATCCTTATGACGAAGAAGGGGCTCAAAAGTCCGCACCCGGTCTCATTTTTCTTTGCTTAAAAGTCCAAGTCACGACCGCGATAGAACTCAAGCAGGGCGGTCTGGTACAGATATTCATAGCGAGCCTGTACCAGATCGCTCTCCGTTTTCAGGTAGTTATTCTTCGACTCATTGAACTCCGTGATGTTTGCCTTGCCGTTCTCATACTTGGCCTGCATCAGCGCAAAGGCATCACGGGCCGAGGCGGTTGCCGCCTCACTGCTCTGGTATTTCGACTGGGCAGCACGGGCATTGTAGTACACTTGTTGGATTTCCTGATAGAGTGTCTTCTTTGCATTGTCCAACTGCAACTGTTGGTTCTCACGGTCGATGCGGGCCGAGCGGATATTGTTGCGTGTGGAGAAGCGGTTGAAGATGGGGATGTTGAGCGACAAACCGACATACTGGGCAAAGTTGTTCTTCAACTGAGTGCCGAAGCCCTCGGCAGCCAGTCCGCTAGTTTTATAGTAATTGGTCTGCAGCCCGCCGTTCAGCGAGAGCGAGGGGTAGAGAGCTGCCTGCGCTATCTTGATGTTGTTGTCGGCAGCCGAGAGGCGCAGTTGTTCAGCCTGTATCTCTGGCTTGGCCGTCAGGGCTTCCGCATAGATTGCATCAGGAGAGAGACCTGCTGGAGAAGCAGTGGGAATAGTCATGGTATCGGGCCGCACGATGGCGAAGCCTTCAGGGGTGGCCAGTTCCAACAACTGCGACAGAGCCAACAGGGAGAGCTGGCGGTTATTGTCTGCCTGCGTAGCCGTCAATTGACTCTGGGCCAGCGTAGCACGCTGTTGTGACAGGTCAGCCTCGCTGGCCTTCCCGTTCTGCACAAAGGCCTCCAAGCGAGACACCTGCTGTGAGTCGATGGCTATCTGGCGGTGTGCCACGTCGGCCATCTCCATGTCATAGAGTATCTGCACATAAGCCTGTGCCACCTGCATGCGGATGTCGTTCTTGGCTTTCTCCAGATCAGCCGTAGCTGCCTCCAGATTCAGTTCGTTCAACCGAATGCTATTGGGAATCTGGAAGCCCGTAAACAAAGGGACTGTGGTACCGATGGAAAAACCTGTTGACGAGGTACTGCGGTTGGTATAGGTGTTGTCCATCGTCAAGCCGCGGCCAAACGACATGCTCTCACTGGCCGATGCATTCAGGTCGGGCAAGCGGCTGTTCCGGGCCGTCGAGAGCCGCAGTTCCTGCTGGCGGCGCTGGTTGTCACGCTGCTTGATGGCGATGTTGTGGCTGACGGCATAGTCGGCACACTGGCGCAGAGTCCAAGACTGCTGGGCCGAGGCAGGAAGGACAAGGAGGGTGAGCGCTGCAGTCATACCACAGCATACGGAACAAACAAGACGGTTTGGCATGGCTTAGTCCTCCTTCGTATCGGTTACCTTCTGTGGTCCGCGCACCTTGTCTTGCTGCGTCAGCCCTTTCTTCACTTCTATGTTCACACCGTCACTGAGACCCGTGATGACAAGGCGACGCTCGTATTGCTTGTCGGCAGAACCGACCTGCACATAGACAAACGTACTGTCACCGCTGAACTCGATGGCACTCTCCGGAATGGTAAGGGCTTTCTCCACCGAGGCCAGCACAATCTCAGCATTGGCGGAATAGCCGGAGCGCACCTGAGCACCACCCGCCCCGGAATGAGCCATGCTGACGGGATCGCCTGTGTCCTTCTTCTTGAGCGAGGCCAGGTCTACGGCAGCCTTAATCTCAAACTGGTTGGCTCCATTGCTCTCGACAGCCTTCGGTGAGATATACTCCAAGGCGGCATCGAATGAAAGGTCCTGCAAGGCTCCGATGGTAATCTTCATGGGCATGCCACTGACCAGCTGCCCTACCTCTGTCTCGTCAATATTGCCACGGAAGATAAGGTCGTTCATGTTAGCCACCGAGGCGATGGTGGTACCATCGTTGAACGTATTCGAGTTAATGACGGAGTTACCCACCTTAACGGGAATGTCAAGGATGACACCGCTGATGGTGGAACGGATCAAGGTGCTGGAGGCTGAGGCATTCGACTTCGACACACCGTCACGCACCACCTGCAAGGCATCCTGGGCTGCTGCCATTTCCTCCTTGACTTGTCGCAGTTGCTGGGCCACTTTGTCAAACTCGTCGGCAGAGACGAGTTTCTGGTCGTACAGGTTTTTCTCACGGTCGTAGTCTACCTTGGCCTGCTGCAAGTTGATGTCTGCCAAGCGTACACGGGCCTCGGCAGAGGAGAGCTGGCCCATATCAGGAATCACTTTCACCTTGGCAATGACCTCCCCCTGCTGGACATAGTCGCCAGGCTCTTTCAGCAGTTCGGTGATGATGCCCGATATCTGTGGTTTGACACTGACCTCATTACGGGGCTCTATCTTTCCCGTAATGATGGTCGTCTTCTTCACATCGTTGACGGCAGGTGTCAGCTCAGAGTACTCAATCTCCTTGGGTTGTGACTTCTGCCAAAGGAACACGAAGGTCCCAATGAAAATCAGGGCTATGACAGCCGCAATGATTAGTTTACTGTACTTTCTCATATCTTTAACTTTTTACTTTTTTATTCATCACTCATCCCGCATGGCATCCACAGGCTTGATGCTCATGGCACGAACGGCGGGGGCCAAACCTGCCAGCACACCCATCAGGCTGACCACAAGGGCTGCAAAGACGGCCGTCCAAAAGCCCACCTGAAAATGGGCCATGATGATGCCGTCTTCCGTATTGCCTAACTCCAACATTTGGAGAATGAGCACGCCAAACAGAATGCCACTCATGCCCGCGACAAGCGTCAGCACGATGCTCTCGCTGATAATCTGCGACAGTATCATGCGCGGGGTGGCCCCAATGGCACGCCGGATGCCAATCTCCGTGGTGCGCTCACGCACGGTAACCATCATGATGTTCGACACGCCAATGGCTCCAGCCAGCAAGGTACCGAGTCCCACTAACCAGATGAGGAAGTTGACACCTCGGAACAAATTGTCTAACAACTGGAACAGTACCTCGGTGTTAAATACCATGATGCCCTGTTCGTCTGTCGGATCCACATAGTGGGCACGGGCTACGGTCTCCCGCATGCGCTGGGTGATGTTCGACATCACCACTCCCTCACGACAGGTAACGGCTATCATGCCGACCACATCACCTAAGTTGTAAGCTTGCTGCATCAGCGTGAGCGGCAACACCACCTTCTCGTCGTTCGAACCGCTGAAACTGATGCCTGCCGTATTGTAATCGACACCCACCACCTCATAGTAAGTGGAGTCGATGCGGATGCTGCACCCGCAAGGGTCGCCTCCCTCCTTGAACAGCGTCTTGTATATCTTCTTGCCGATGACACACACCTTGCGATGCTGCTGGATGTCCATGTCATTGATGAAGCGGCCATAGTACATCTTAGGCCCCACCACAAGTGCATAGTCTGGTGTCACACCCTGCACATTGGCCGAGATGCGGCGGTCACTGTAATAGGCTGTGCTACTCGCATTCCACGGCATGAAGACTACGGGAGCCACCACGTCCAACTCTGGTACGCGCTGTTTCAACCGGTCTATGTCTTTGTAGTTCATGTCCCACCAACGGCCCTTGCGGAATCCCTTGTAGGGTTTGGTGGTCTGCTGCGCCCATATCATGGCTGAGTTTGTGGCAAAGCCGTCGAAGTTCTTGTTCAGCATCTCCTTCAGACCTTGTCCGCCGCCTATCAGCGCCACCAGCATGAAGACTCCCCAGAACACGCCAAAGCCCGTCAGGAACGAGCGCGACTTGTTGCGCGTCAGCGTGTCAAGTATCTCTCTATATGCATCAATATCTATTCTCATGACTAATCAGCTCTTAATGCTTCTATGGGTCGTATTCTACTGGCTTTGAAGGCGGGAATGAGACCGGCAATGGTACCGGCTATGACCATCACCAAGGTGGCCTCGAAGCAGACATCAAGTCCCACGGTGGGGTCTACGAACATGGTGGCCTTGAACAAGCCCGTGTCTATCTTGTTGTGACCCAGCGTGGCATCCATGTACTCATTGGCCATGACGCCTAATACCATGCCAATGTAGCCGAAGAAGGTGGTGATAATGACACTCTCCACGATAATCAGGCGCAGGATGCTCCACGGCTTGGCACCGATGGCCTTGCGAATGCCAAACTCATGGGTGCGCTCCTTGACGGTGATGAGCATGATGTTTGAGACACCTACGATGCCCGACAGCAAGGTAAACAGGCCCACAATCCAGAGGGCCATCCGGATAATGCCGATGCCCTGGTCCATTTGCAGGTTCTGCGTGAAGCGGTTCCACAGATAGATGGCACTCTCGTCCTCTGGATGGGCTTGGTGATTCGCATTGATGCGCTGGCGGTACTGCTTCTCAAACTGCTCGTTGGCCTGCTCTGTAGGCAGCCCGTGAAACGAGAACTCGATACGACCGGCATCATCACCCTTGTTGTAGACTGCCTTCAACGTCGTATAGGGAATGATGGCATTGGCCCTTCCGTTCTCAGCTTCCTTCAGCAGACCCACTACGCGGAAAGCAAAGGAGCCGACATTGACATATTGTCCAATGAGGGATTCCAAATGGACTGCTGACTGTGACGTCGTAGTAGGCTGGACCTGCAGCAGTTCCTTGGCCTGCTTGTTGGTCAGCACGATGACCTTGCGCTTCTCGCGCAGGTCGATGTCGTTGATGAAACGGCCATAGAGCAGTTCTGTCTTGTCTATCTGCGTATGGTTGGGATAGACTCCTTGTAGCGTAGTATTGATGTACTGCTGATCGAGGCTCACCGTCTGGCTCCACTGGTTGAGCTGCGCACCTACGGCATCAATATGCTGGGGGAAATCGTGTGCCGTGGCAGCCACATCTTGGTCCTTCAGCGTGATGTCACGCCCCTCGGCAAGTCCCTGATAGGGTTTCGACGTCTCACCGCCGTAGACGACCATCGAGTTGGACAGGAAGCGGTCCGACTGCTGCAGTTGTGCATGAATGAGTCCGTTGCCCGCCCCCAGCAGTACGATGAGCATAAAGATACCCCACGCCACGGCGAAGCCCGTCAGCGTGGTGCGCAACTTGTTGCGCCGTGCCGTCTGCCATATCTCATTCAATAACTCCATCCTTGATACGAATAATGCGGTTGGTCTGTGCCCCCACGTTGGGGTCGTGGGTAACGATGATTTGCGTCATGCCCTCGTCGGCATTAAGTTGCTTCAACAGTTGCATCACCTCCACTGAGGTCTTCGAGTCAAGAGCACCCGTGGGTTCATCAGCCAGAATAATCTGGGGTTTGGTGATCAGCGCACGGGCAATGGCCACGCGTTGCTTCTGTCCACCACTGAGTTCGTTGGGATAGTGCTCGGCCCAGTCTAACAAGCCCAGACGCTCCAGATATTCTAATGCAAGGGTGTGCCGCTTTTTACGCGACACCCCTTGATAAAACAATGGCAACTCCACATTCTCCACTGCGGTCTTAAACGAGATGAGATTAAACGACTGGAAGATAAAGCCTATCATGCGGTTGCGGTACTCGGCGGCCTTGCTTTCGCTGAGGTTCCAAATAGGCACCCCGGCCAGTTCATAAGAACCTGAATCGTAGTTGTCGAGGATGCCGAGAATGTTCAGCAGGGTCGACTTGCCCGAACCAGAGGCTCCCATGATGCTGACGAACTCGCCGCGCCCAATGTCGAGCGTGATGCCCTTCAGCACGTGCAGCGGCTGAGCGCCCTGATAGGTTTTGTTGATGTCTTTTAAGTGTATCACTTTGTTTTTTACCTTTTTACTTTCTTACTTTTTATCCATTAGATGTCATAAGTATCGAAAAGGTTGCGAATCTCTACCTTTTTGATGCCTAAAAGTTTCATTTGGCGGAAAAGTTCAGGCAGTTTATTGTCCATGAAGTCGCGCCGACGCTCGTCCAGAATTTGCTCCTTGGCGCCCGGCGACACGAAGTAGCCCAGGCCCCGCTTATTATATATAATGTTCGCGCGTGCGAGCTCGTCGTAAGCCTTGACGGCAGTATTGGTATTCACCTCGAGCATCACGGCATATTCGCGTACCGAGGGGATGCGGTCGTCCTCGTGGTAGGTGCCTGCGAGGATTTCGTTGCACAGGCGGTCTACCATCTGGAGGTATATCGCTTTATCATTTGTAAAAGTCATACGTTCAACCATTTATTATTAATGACCTGCATGCGGCAGAATATCTTGTAGGAAAGCCAGTAGTGGAGGGCAATGAGCCCATAGCCCACGACCAGGATGAGGTAAACCGACCAGTGGATGCGCCATACGCCGTCATGCAATGCCATGAATTCGAAGTGGCTATTAACGCCTGGCACTAATGCGAGGGTGTGAGCCGCCCAGACAAACAGGAAGAAGCCGATGACGATGGCTATGCTGGTCAGCAGGAACTGCTGGCGGCGGAATAGCGAGCCACCCAGGATGTAGAGGGAGTGGAACCACAGGTAGCTGCCGACGGCGAAGGCGGTCAACTCCCATGGTTCGCTACCGTCGAAGGGGCTGGAGACGATGTTCCAGAAATACGGTGCGCCCCAGAAGACTACGCGTCCCGTCGACCAGTCGAGCAGTACGCGCAGGGCATCGGCCAAGTGGTAGGCCACGAGGGTGCCGACGCCCAGCAGCAGGATGTTGTGGACGAGTACCACGAGGTATTTCTCCAGATTCGAGACGGGCCACATCAGGTAGGTGGTGCGCTGACGCGTCTCCTTCATGTGCGAGAAGAGGAAGCTGGCACCAAACAGCATGGCGATAAAGAAAAAGACAAGGCCAAAGATGGCGGTACCCTCCACGTAGCCCGTGTAAATATCAATGGCATTCTCCAACCCCCAGTCCTCAACCACATCGTTATAATTACTTCCTTGTATACGGGTAAAGAACAGGTCGGCCATAAACAGGACCAGCGTAAAGATGCCAAAGTAGCGCAGCCATGTGCGGCGCGACGTCATGAAGTAGCACTTGAGTGCCTGCGTGAATCTATGTAAATCGAAATTGTTCATAGCTGTTTAAGTGTCGTTAATGATTCTGGGTTTTGTAGTTGAATAGCAGTTCGAGATTGATTTGCGTCTCGGCATCACCTGCCTGTCGACGGGCGATGACGGCATTGCCTTGCAGGGTGGGCTCGGCGTAGAGCACGGCATCGTCCATCTGCTGGGGCGTACGGTATTCAAACGTGTACTGCTCCGAGATGTCCTGCACCGAGGCATTGAGCAGCACCCTGCGCTGGTCCAATATCAGAATATGGTCTAACAGTTGCTCCACGTCGTGTACCTGATGGGTAGAGATGATGACGGTGCGCTCGTCGGTCATGTTCTGTGCAATGACGCGACGGAATTGCGACTTTGACGGGATGTCAAGGCCATTGGTCGGCTCGTCCATTAACAGATACTTGGTCTGGGTGGCCATTGCAAATGCCATGTGGGCTTTCTTCCGCTGACCCATCGAGAGTTCGTTGAGATGGATATCACCCGTCAGTTCGAAGTCGCGCAGGCAGTTCTCAAGTACTTCTTCCGAAAAACGGGGATAGAACGGACTATTCAGCCTGACGTACTCTTTCAATGATACGGGTGGTAGGTCAAACTCCTCTGCCACCAGAAAGATGTCTTGCAACAGGGCGGGCTGTCGTTTGTATGCTGTGACACCGTCACAGTAAACGGAACCTGCTGTAGGACGCAAGAGACCGGCAAGCAGGTAGAGCAGCGTAGACTTGCCTGTGCCGTTCTTGCCTAACAGACCGTAGATGCGGTTTTCCTCCAGCTGGAGGCTGAACCTGTCGAACACAAGTGCCTTCTGGCCCTTGTAGTGGAAACTGATGTTCTGAACGTTAATCATAATTGTTTTTTTATTTGTGTTTATCTTGTTATGGGTCTCTTTTTGTGTACTACTTTAATAGTATACTACAAAAGTACAACAAATAATACTTTCTGCCAAACTTTCCGTCATCTTTTTTCGCATTTAACACACATTTAACAATTCCACCTTATTTATTAGTAAATGTACAAATCAAGATACATGAGAGCACTTTTGCGGGACAAGAGTTTGGTGCTTTCACACACATTTTGTACCTTTGCAGCCATGAAGATGGTATATTTAACACTGCTAACGGTGCTGCTGGCCAGTTGTGCCACCACACACACAGGGTTCGTCGAGACGACAGGCGATGGACACGTATATTACGAAGAACGCGGACGAGGCGAGCCTTTGCTATTGTTACACGGCCATTCACTGGACCGCCGCATGTGGGACGAACAATGGAAACCATTTGCCAAATACTACCGCACTATACGTCTTGACTTCCGCGGCTACGGCCGTTCGTCGGAACAGCATGAGGACTTGCAGATGACACATGCTGACGATGTCATCACGCTGATGGACTCCCTACACATTCAGCGGGCACACGTGGTGGGCCTGTCCATGGGGGCGTTCGTGGCGGGCGACCTGTTGGCTATGTACCCCGAACGGTTATTGAGCTGCACCATGGCCAGTGGCGGTATCCGCAATTCCAAAGGGCCCAGCGAGCCCATGGACTCAGCCGAGCGTGCCAAGCGTGACGTAGAGATAGCGGCCTTGCATGAGAAGGGCATCAACCAGATGAAAGCAGAATGGATAGAAACGCTGATGGGCAGCGGTGGCAGCCAGCGGGAATGCATGCGGAAGCCACTGACACAGATGATCAACGACTGGACAGCCTGGCAACCGCAACACAAAGAGGTGCGCCTGTTTTACGGACGTGAGGCATGGGCCCGACTGCGTGAGCGCGGCAAGGTCAACGTGCCCGTGCTCATGATACGCGGTGCCAACGAAATAAAAGGCAAGCGCAATGCGCCTGCCGAATTGAAATATACCACTGACGGGCGGTTCGTTGTCGTTGAAGACTGTGGTCACATGCTGAACATGGAGCAACCGCAAGCATTCAACGACAACGTTCTACAGTTTATTAATAGTTGCCAAGGGCACTGATGCTCTGCGGCATCCACACCTCCATGCGCCCCGGACCGCGGTGGTTCCAAGCATAATAGGGAATCATGAGCAGTGTGGCAGGACGCATAAAGGCCTCCCCCTGCTTGTTCTGGTCGATGTACTGTCCACCCACCTCAATGGCTTTCACGCCGAACTTTGCACCGCTCTGAGCAGTGATGTCGTTGTCTACGATGTTGAAGTGCGGGTGACGGGGCATCAGGAAGTTGAAGATATTAAAGTCATAGTTGTCAACCCCCTCTGCACAATACACCAACGGACCACGCTCCACAGCAATACGTCCTCGATCGTCAGTCACCTTGGCATTAGCCCGGACAGTGCGCACGGGCATGTCGAAGTGCAACTTCACGACATCCCCCTTTTTCCACAGTCTGCTGATGGTAAAGTATCCGTCGGCTGTTGGGTGGACGGCGATATTCTCACCGTTTACGGAACAGGTAACCATGGGCAACAGGTCGTCAGTATAAAGATAGAGGTCAGAGGGTACGGGGGCACCCTGTGCCCACTCCGGGATGCGCAGTCTGAGGTCGAATGCCTTGGCTTGGTTTTTCTGGATACGCAGCGTAATGTCGCCGTCCCACGGGTAGTTGGTCTCCTGAGTTAGGACGACATCCTTGCCCCCCACCTGTATGGTAGCCGTGTTGCCAGTAAACAGGTTTACATAGAGCTGCCGGTCCTTGACAGCATAGACATAGCCAGGGAACGATGGGATGAAGCGGCTGAGGTTTGACGGACAACAGGCACAGCCAAACCATGGCTGACGCTCAACGGTGTTGTCGGCATTGAAGGCATACTTGCCATCACTGGCCAAGGGATTCGGATAGAAGAAGCGGCCACCATCTACCGACATGCCGGAAATGACACCGTTGTAGAGAGTGCGCTCCAGACAGTCAATGTACTTGGCATCGCCGTGGAGCAAGAACATGCGGTGGAACAGGTAGACCATCGAGATGGCAGCACACGTCTCGTTATAAGACGTGAGGTTCGGCAGTTCATAGTCGGCACCAAAGGCCTCGCCAGCATGGCGGGCACCCACGCCCCCCGTGATGTAATACTTCTTGGAGACAATGTTCTCGCAGATGGTGTCGATGGCCTTCAGATAGGCAGAGTCGCCCGTCAGGGCAGCCACGTCGGCCATGCCTGCATACATATAGCCAGCACGCACGGCATGTCCCCATGCCTCAGTCTGATCCACGACGGGTTTGTCACTCTGCGAGTAGACATCATGGCGTTTCGTCTTGCCCCGATAGTCAAGCAGGAACTTCGCCTCGTCTAAGTATTTCTGCTCACCCGTCAGCACATAGAGGCGGGCCAGTGCCATCTCTGCAATCTGGTGACCGGGTACGACACAGGCCTGACCAGGATTAGGTCCAACCTCCTTGATGACGCAGTCGGCATAGCGTTTGGCGATATTCAGAAACTTGTCAGAGCCCGTGGCCTGATAGTGGGCACAGGCGGCATCCACCATGTGTCCCAAGTTGTAAAGTTCGTGGCTCAGGATTTCCTCAGTCTCCCAACGCTTCTTGCCCGACCACTGGTGCGGGTGCTGGGGATTGATGGTACGGGCCGTGTAGAGATAGCCGTCTGGCTCCTGGGCGGCAGCCACCACATTGAGCACAGAGTCGATATACAGTTTCAGCTTCTGGTCGGGATAGGTCTGCAGCACATAGCTGGCCCCCTCAATGGTCTTGTATACATCAGTGTCGTCAAATGAAAAGCCCATGAATTTCGAGACGTCCCACTTCGGGGTTTGTAAGCCCTCATGGCCGGGGTGCTGCAACGTATAGGCCGCCATCGAGAAGTTCTCATAGCGGTGCTCGCTCTCGCACTTCGAGAAAGCTAACGGGATGGTCACTTCGCGGGCAGCCCGTATGCGCTCGCCCCAGAACGTCTGGGGAGTTACCTTGACAGCCGTAAACGGCACTTGGGTGATGGGGTAGCCGTTACTCCGTGCCACCTCTTTCTTTGCACTGATGCTCAGACACAGGCTGATGCCGAGCAAAAGAATAGTCAGTCGTTTCATGTTATTTGAAATAGGATTGGTTTTCTGCGCACAAAGTTACAAAGAAAAAATGAATTAGTGACAAATCACGCTATTTTTCGTCTTAAAGACAGATGTTTTTTATTTTCAAGAGAATATACAATCACATACTAAAACCACTATTATGAAACAAACCTATCCTAAAATTGGCATCCGCCCGACCATCGACGGCAGGCAGGGTGGCATTCGTGAAGGCCTGGAGGAAAAGACCATGAGTCTGGCCAAGGCTGTGAAGAACCTGATAGAACAGAACCTGAGGAACGGTGACGGAAGTCCCGTGGAGTGCGTCATCAGCAACACCACCATCGGCCGTGTGGGTGAGAGTGCCGCCTGTGCTGCCCAGTTTGAGCGCGAGGGCGTGGGCTCCACGATTACCGTCACCTCGTGCTGGTGCTACGGTTCGGAGACCATGGACATGAACCCGACTTACCCCAAAGCCGTCTGGGGATTCAACGGTACGGAGCGCCCCGGTGCCGTCTATCTGGCTGCCGTACTGGCTGCCCACGCCCAGAAGG
>ERZ842401.4914-NODE-4914-length-15168-cov-5.170780_pt1 | contig 15168 bp, 1 predicted proteins | sample MGYA00521270_ERZ842401 | MGnify/ENA primary metagenome ERZ842401 (study PRJEB31892, sample SAMEA3878208) | bioreactor metagenome | biome: Moose rumen | place: Sweden | collected 2011-10 | study: EMG produced TPA metagenomics assembly of the PRJEB12797 data set...
CAATCCCCAATTAAATATTAAAAATCGATATAATTTAACTATATTATATTCATACCTATTAATTATCATTTATTTATTATTTATTAATAACATTAATTATTCCAAAAAATTTTTAATAATCAATTTGTTCATTTTTATCATCTTCATCGTCATCTTCTATATTATTTCCCGAAAATTCTCTATATTTATCTTCTCCGATACTTTCACTAAATTCAATTCTTGAAATACTTCCAGAGCTTCTAATTTCATTATTAATAATTTCACTCAAAGTGCTTCTTTCATATATATCATTAGTTTTTTCAATATTATCAATTTTTTTTAAATTTTTATATTTATCAGTGAATTTCATATATTTATTATTAATTTCATCCAGTAGGATACTATCCCCCCCTAGGTAGTCATACAATTTCAGAGCTTGGGAAATTTGTATTTCACAGTTGGCAAATATAATATTTATTTCATTTTCGATATCATTTTCATCGTAATTATTCGACCATAATTCCGCTTTTATTATATAACTTTTTAATAAATTTTTCGGATTTATATTTTCTTCGCTTTTTCCTGATAAATAACGCGATAAATATTTCCTTATCGCAGAACAAAGGTCCAATTTAGTTATAACAAATTCATCTCCTTGAACTTCGTCTCTATTAGGGGCTAAATCGTCGAAGAATAATTTCATTTTATCAGTAATATTCTCAAAATATTTTTTGTCTAAATTATTCCTGATATTCTCCCAACAAAATAATTCAACAATTTCGATTAAATTAATTAAACAATTAATTGTTAGATAATTATTGTTTATATTATTATTAATATTTTCGCTGAATTCTTCAAAAGTTTCGAATTGCTTTATATTTTGTAAAACACCTTTGAAAAAATTTTTATCGATATCAATATAAGGTAAATTATCTTTTGTTTCTAAAATGGAATATAAAGCTTCGTTGATACTGGGACTTTCGTCTAAAATAATATCCATTAAAACTTGTAAAGAAATAAGGAAGTTTTTCATATCGAATTTATTATTGTTTTTATTACTCATGATATAATAAATCACAGCGTTTAATTCAATCTCAGTTAAATCTCTTTGTTGATATTTATCCATAAAATCTATAATTAAACTACTTCTTTCTCCAGAAAGACATTCATATTGATAAACAACTTTCCTTATTTCTTCTTTAAATCCTTTTATTTTAGTTAAAATAAATGAAGCTAATTCATCCTCGATTTCATCATAATTATAAACAACTTCATTTTCTTTCCTCATTGAATTATCTACTATCATCTCAAATAAAGTCGCGTTTTTATCGTTTCTTAAAACTATTTCACTATTGAAATTAGGCAAATCTAAAATATGTTCTAATTCGCAATCTTGTATCATTATTTTCGAATTAAATAAATTTTTATAATTTTTTAATTGAATATTTTCGGAATTTGTTACCTCATTAATAAAAGCATTTTGCCAACTGGCTAATTCTTTATACATAGCTAACAGCACTAACCCAAATCCCATTTCACCTGAATCGACACATAAGTCATTTAATAAGACATTATTTATATTTATTTCTTGATATAATTTTCCGAATTCATGACAGCCTTCTTGTGTTATATATGGTCTTATTTTTTTATATATAGGTATAAATTCTGTTAATAGGGATATAAATTCTTCATCTTTGATTTCTTCTTTTACTAAAATATTTTTCGCCTCATCTCGGGAATATTTAAATGAAACGAAGTTTATCATATAATTTAAAACTTTATTTATTTTTGGTAAATATTTCAGTAGCTCTAATTTTTCCCTTATTTCTTGGTTGTTTATTATGTTATTAAGAATGGGATATTTATCCTTATTTTTATCTTTTGAATTAAAGTTTTTAATAAAATGTTCTTCAGAAGGGAATTCAAATATATAAAAGTATTTAAAATCAGGGAAATTATTTTCATTATATTTAGTATACGGAAATGCTTCTTTTATTATGGCATTATCTGAATTGGGATTCATATTTATTACATTATCGTTTAATTGTTTGAAAACAGTTATTAAATTTTGGTCTTTTATTTTCGCATTAATTATATTATTTATTTCTTTCTCGAATTTTATAGCTTCTTCTTTCCTGTTAAATTTCTGACAATTAATTAATTTTTCTATCACTTCATCAAATATTAAATTTATAAATAATTCCACTGGTGTTTTATCTAATAATGTTTCCATAATTTCCCAATCTTTTTCTAAAATATTAAAACAGCTCATATTTTCAAAGCAATAATTGGCCAAATTTTTTTCTTTAATAAATCCAGATATATTTCCATATAAAATAAAAGAGTATAAAACAAAATTTAAAAAACGATAAGTGATATCGTTCATTTCTCTGATTTTTTCATCCTTAGTTAAAAAGCCATCTATTCCTATATCAGTTGCTTTAATACCTTTTATCAATTCTTTTTTCTGTTCATTAATTTCATTCTCAAATTGTTCCAATAATATATTAGGTACGTATTTATCCTGAAATTTTTTTTTGGATAATTTTGTCGTTCTTGATTGCTCATCAAGGAAAATTCTCATATGTCCTTCTCTTTTTACTAAATTAAAGTGTGTTCCCCCTATTAATTTCTGACAAATCGGACATTTAAATTCCCGAGTGGGAAAAGTGCATTTATCTATCGTATAATGATATCCACAGGAACAGATATATGCTCCATATTTTAAAGGATCTCTTTTAAGATTTTCTTTTATTTCTGGTAATGATTTCATTTTTAGATTGAAAAATTGGAAATTACCCGGCATGTAATTATTATCTATAAATGAGGAAATATTTTTTGTTGTTAAATTTTGGTAAAAGTATTCAACGTTTGATTTATTTTTATTTTTCGGGGAATTTATTATTGATATGACGAATAGAAGTGAATAATATAATACTTTTATTTTTAATAATTTTTTTTCTTCATTTTCTTCGGAGGAAAAACCTATTTTTGAAAATATTTTTTCGTTTAAATTTTTTGATTCGAAAAAGGTAGTAAAAAATGTTAAGATATCTTTATCTAAATTTTTTTTTTCTGAATTTAGATAATTAATAGCTTCCTTAATTAAATGTTGTAAATTTTTTTTCTTTTTTTCGTATTCTTTATCTTTATTATATGAATAATACAAAATGGAAACATTGGATAAAAATATAAAAAGATAATCAAATTTTTTTAATTTAATAAAAACATTTTCAAATGAATTTTTATTAAATCCTTCAAATTCGAGTTTTGTTGTGTATTGATTATATTCTTCATCTTCTCTAATATTATAGCAATGTAATAAAAACGGAGGTTGAATAAAATTTTGACTTTGTTCTAATTTTAGTATATTATTATGTTTATGAAAACTAAATATATCATTATTTTCTTTTGTTATATCATTATAATAATTAACAAATGTTTCCCAAATTGGAAATTTTTTCGCTATTAATTTAACTAAATAATATTTAACAACATTTTTTTGTGGAGTATTCGATAAGAATAAAATATCATTAACATCTTCTCTTTCAGGGAATTCTTGATATTTTTCTTTATCGGATATTATATCAACATAATAATTAAGATAAACTTTAATATAAGCGATACAATATAATTTATAAATATTAGATAAATATATATTTGATATATTTGACTTTTTGTAATAACTATCAATTGCATCTTTTAAATATAATTGGGATAATTCTCCACATAATTTTTGTGATATTTTTTTTTCTTTGTCTTTATTTTTATTAATAATATTTTTAAAATATTTTTGACATAAAATTTCGAATCGATAAAATAAGATATCATTTATTTTTAAATCGTTTTTATTATTAATTAATTTTTTAATCGAATTTTTTTCGTTAAATAATTCCAAAAATTTTATTTTTTGTTCTTTTTCCAAAGGTAATTCCATCGAATTGAATCTAAATATCAATTTTAATATATGATAAGAATGTTCCTTTAATTCCTTTCGATGCATCATTTTATCTTCCAAAATTATTTCCTTAATTATTTTTTCTCTTATATCAACATCAAATTCGCTTTTATAAATATTATATAAAATTTTGCTCATTATGTGTCCATATTCACCGGTATTACCCCCGAAAATTTTTAATAAAATCATATCTTCTTCAGCTAATTTTTGTATTAAATCATTTTTATCACTTTTAGATAGAAAAACTTTTAAGAATTCTAATGATAAATAAAACAAAGTTTGACTTTTATTTTTTATTTGAATTTGGCTTATTAATTTCATTAAAATATCCAAAGAAAAAATTTCTTTACTAAATAATAATAATCTTTTCTCGAGTTGAAGTATATTTTGTACTAAATATTGCACTGATTGGAAATAATTGGATTCCATATTAAAATCTTTTTTTAATTTTAATATATCATATATTTTTTCTTTTAATATTTTACATAAGGATTCCATTAGGTAAAAGAAACTAAATTTATTTATGCGATTATAATAAGAATTTCTTTTCGAATTTTCCATGGAGATTTTTTTATCTTGAATCATAGTAGCAATATCGTCATAAATATTGGGACAATCTTCTATTAAGAAATAATACAATTCTAAAATGGTATAAATTTCATTTGAATAACTTTTCAAAAAATTCATCACACTTATAAATATATTAAAATAAATACTATTATTATTTACTACCATTTCATTCATATAAATATTGTCTTCTTTGGTATTATCTTTACTATCATCTTTAAATTCTTCTTTTATTAATTCTAAAAATGATTCTTTTAATTCGATTTTTTCTTTTTCGATAAAGGCCAAATTTAATTCGTTATTAATTCTGGTTTTAAGTCTGAGTTGAATTAATAAATTTAAAATTTTGGATAAATCGGAATAACGCGATTTAAATTTATCATTTTTTTTTATAAAAGCGAAAAATACATCCTCGAATAAATTAGAAATTAATTCTTCATTATAGGAATTTAGTATATCAGATATAATTTTATTCTTTTTTTCTTTATATATTTCGAATTTTAAATTTTCGTCCAATTTTTGAATGAACTTGAAATAATCGTCTAATTCGCGTTTAATATTTTGATCTTTTATACTCATTGTAATGAAATAAGTATCTTTTTCTAAAAATTTAGAAGCAATATTTCTTTGAATAAAAGTGAATAAATTATTTATTATATTTTGACAAAAAGGAAATTTCTGTTCTGATAAAATAGTTAAATTTACTTTTTTATTTAAATTTTTGTCTTTCCATTTATACTTTCTATTTTCTTCGTTGTTTATATTAGTAATAAAATCATTTAAATAATTTTTAATTAAATCAGTTTGACATAATCTTTCATTAGATATTATTGCTGTAATAATTTGCTCTTTTTCTAAAATTAAAATTATTTTTTTTAAATTATCCCGTACTAAATTAATTATATAATTTTCTAATAAAAATGAAAAATTATAATCATCCCCCTCGATGTTATCGATGGGGGATAAAATATTTATGCAAATATTAAAAAGAAAATCTTCTTCATTATCCGCGAAATTCGAAAGACACTCAATTAAAACATTTTTCGCATATTTTGAATTAGATATATTTTTCGCCAATGTTTTTTTATATGAATTATTTTGTGTTTCAATAAAATTATATAATTTAAAATTAAAGTATCTAAGCGAATTTTCTATTTCATTCGATATCATTTCACCAATATTGAAAAAATTATTTTTTATTATTTCTTTATTTGATGATTTTAATATTTCTGGGAAATTCGAAAATTTATTATTTAGATTAGTTATTATTATTTGAGGACAGTTGGATAGGAATGAAAGATAAGTTTTGATTTTATTTATTTTTTTCATATATATAATGAAAATTATTTTTTTATTTAATTTTGTCAAATTTTTATTTCTCATATTTGATTTATAATCGTCGATTAAATAATATATATTATTTAATTTATTTAAATCTTCTTCTCTGAATTTCAATATCATTAAATTATTTTTTTTATTTTCTTCTTCATAATTATTTTCATCGAAAATAAAATCCATAATTTCTTTATTTATTTGATCAATTGAAGTTATATTCGTTATGTTTATTTCAACTTTATTCGATTGGGAATATTCTGGGTTATTAATATTTATAGTATCAAAAATAGAAGAAAAAGTATAAACTATAGATATATTATTTTTCGACTTAGTTAAAAAGTCATCGAAATTATGGCAATATTTATCCTTATAGCATTCGTATATTATTTTATAATACGAATTAAATTTTTGTTTAAAACCGAATTTTGTTATTAAAACCATTAATTCTTCGGAAAAGCATGGCGTCATTCTTTCCAATACGAATTTTATTATTCGTGATTTATCCATTTTTTTATTTTCTTCATTTGATGTATTCGAATAATTTAATTGTTTCGAACCTATATATACTAATCCTTGAATTTCTTCTTTTTTTATGAAATTTTTATAATTTTTAAATCTGCTTTCTAAATTCTGTGTTTTGTGTTTCTTTTTTAAATCGTTATTATTAATATTAGAAATTTCGTTTAATGTATAAAATATTTCTTCCGCTAATTCTTGCAATTCTTCACTTAATAAATTCGAAAAATTTATAATATGTTTTTCGAACCTGTTTAAGAAGGGGGGTTCCTGGTTTTCTATTTGATCTTCCTCGACTAGGACTATAACCTTAAATTTATTGTTGACTAATGATAAAGATTTTGATTCACCCAAATGCACAAATTTTTTCCCGTTTAAATAAATATAATTTTGATTGAATAATTCATATAAGGCTGGATATACTGATTCTAAATCTTTGAGAATTAAAATATTTTCTGTTTCCATTTGTACTCTTATCTTATTTAAAATATCGTTAGAATAAACTACATTATTTTTATCTGATTTAAACATACTTCCGATATAATATTTAACATAAACTTCTTTATTTTCTGATATTTCATTATTAAATATTTGTATATCTTTTTCTTTATTTTTATCACTTTTATCATTACTTTTTATATTTATTATTTTTCTTGTCTCATTAATTTCTTCTAAAATATAATTCAATAATTCTTGACTTAAATTTCCGTTATTAATTAAAAGTAAATATCTACTATTAATATCATTTATATTATCCTGAATACATTTTTTAAAATCATAATTATAATTTTGATTGATTAAATAATTCATTTCTTCATAGCCTTCTAAATAATATGATTTAAATTCATAAACAGATTTTTCCAAACCTCCGAAATTTCTTGATATATGATTAATACAAATTTCACTTAACATTTTTTCAGATTCATTTTCCTTCCCTTCTAAAAGATAATTATCAATAGTACTTTTATTTTTAATAATATCACACATGATAGATTTAATTAAACTATAAAAATCTCTCGAACCATGGAAAAACTGGTTTTTATCATTAGTTTCTTGTTTTTTAGTCATATATTTATAATAAGCTTTAGACAATCGTAATATTAAATTATCGTATTTTTGTGCAATAAAATTTTCTTCAATTTTTTCATATGATTTTGCTATTTCTTTTCCTGTTTGAATTAAATCTTCTTCTTCATCGTCTTGTACAACGTTATAAATAACTCGGTTCATTTTGGAAGCATCGATGAACCAATTTGAAATACCAACAAATGCGATTTTATCTATTTCTTTTTCCAATTCAGCGTGCATAACTTTTAAAGGATTATTTTCACTTATTTCCGCCAAGCCCATTTCATCCATGAAAATAACCGATAATCTATCACTATTTTTACTTTGGTATTTTCTTCCTTTATTAAATACATTTAATATTTCTTCAGATGTGGTATTAAGTGAACCTTGAATTTTAAACGCGGTTAAAGGAAGATATTGTCTACAAAATTCTGTTTTAGATGAAGGACCTTTCATAGAGTCTTGTAAAATTTCAAAACTCAAAGTTTTACTCTTACCAGGTTTACCACAGATTATTACTGGGATTTTATTAATTATACAAAAAAATATTAAAAAAATATTTTCTTTTAAATTTTTATTTTTCGCGATACCCACAGGTACCTCGAAATTATCTAATAAATAATCTTGCTCCATTTTAGGTACTCTTAAGAAATCACCATCGCTAAAATATTTTTTTTCGTTTAATAAATTACATATCTCTATTCGAGATTGCTTATCTGGAATACGTAAATAATAACAGATAAATAAACTTAAATTGACTGAACATAATAATATTTCTAAATCATTTTTGGAATAGTAAAAATTAATTATATCATTTTCTTCCAAATTATTTTTCATATTTTTTCTATTGGTTAAATAATCAAAGAAAAAAGAGACAAAAGCATTAAAACGATTTACTTCTCGAAGACTAACGATAGAAACATCGTTATTTTTTTTCATTAAATTTTGACATATTTGAACACATTCAGTTTCTTTTTGAATAAAATCATTTTTTTGTTTCAAAATATTTTCATCTTTTATTTTTTTAAATAAATTATTAGTCACTCCTTCAATCATACTTTGAATATAAACATATTCGTCTTTTTCTTTCAAATTTCCGAAATTAAATACGAAATTTAATAACGGTATTGGTAGGGGATTAACGGTATATACTAAATTTTTTCTTTTTTGATTTTTTTTGTATAAGACATTCAAAAGTTTATTTTCTTTCTGCGAAACACGATAAGGATTACAAGCTGCAATATAAATAAATCTATCTGATAAAGGTTTTCCATGAATACTATTTTTACACATGATTTCAATGAATAGTCCCATTGAATTAGAAGTATTTATTTCATCAAAGAAAACCCATATTTTTCTTTTTTTTACTTCGTTCTCAAATCCGGCATATATTTTTTCTATAGTATTTTTTTTTAAATAGGCTCTTTTATTTTCTTCGGATAATTCTTGGAATTCATTTTTTTTAGCATTAATCATTCTTTTATCTTCTGCGTTAACATTATCTTGAACATTTTTCATGAAATTAATAATATCTTCATCAGTTATCCCAGCATGAACATTTAATTTTTTTAAAGATATTTTTCCTTTATTAATTAATTTTGATGCCATTTCAATTAAAGTTGTCTTCCCACACCCCGTCTCCCCCATCAGTATCACGGGTACCCCCACCCTTACCCTCATCAGAATTAAAACAACCTTGATGAAATTATCCGGGGTGTAGACATATGTTCCTAAAATTTCATTTCTTTGTTCCTCGGTGAATCCACTCACATTTAAAAAGTTTAATAAATTATCTAAAATTTCATTTCGTGATAATTCACGAAATGTTCTTAGTTTTTGATATTCTTTTTTTTCTTTTGGTTCTTTAGTATTTTTTCGATGAATTTTATCAGCGAGTAATTCTAAATTCTGAGAACGATATAAATTTTGTAAATCTTTAAATTCAGGATCCTTCTCTGAACAGGTTGTTATTATCGTACAACTATTTCCATCTTCGTTAAATACGATTAAACTAGGTTTAATTTCATCAAATGATATTGAATCTATTTTTATATTTAATTCATTATTTATTAAACGTTCTTTTTCTTCATCTGTTTCGTTCATATATTTTTGATTTATTTCCTGATTCTTTAAAAGACTTTCATAAGGTCCGACTAAAAATAATTTCGTAACTTGAATTAATGAGTTAATAATAAACTTCCTTAAATAAACTAATTTTTTCGCGTTTTCTTTTCCCATTCCTGAGTTAATACCATTGTTTATTAAAGTTTCTGCAAAATATCCTGGACAAAAATAGAATTTCATTAATTCATCTGCTAAAACTTTTATAAAAATATTTATTTGATAAAAATTGGGATTGTTTATATTAATATCTTTTAAACATTTCAAAATCATATTACTCATTTGTTCATGAGTTACTTTTAAATTTATTTTTTTTAAATCAGGTTTTTGCTTTTTTAATATATCATCTGTTTCGTATAAAAATAATATTTTCGCGACATTATTTAAATCAGTAGAATAATTAATATTTGATATATTATTTATATTTTCGCATTTTAGTTTAGATAAAATTTCGATATCTTTTGTATAATCAGAAAATTCGTTGGGTATTTCAATGATAATATCAACATTAGTTCCGAAATATCTCGCAGATTCATTCACATCGAATTTTCTAAAAATTATTAATTTAAAAAAAAATTCTTTTAATAATTCAATTTCCTTCGTTAAAGAAAGGTCAAAATGTATCGCGAATTTTTCATTTAAATTAGTCATATCAGGTAAATTTAATAATCTATCCACAAGATTTTTCCTACTAAATTTACCTCCAATGGGGAAATAAATAAAATTAATTTTTTGCTTTTTTTTCCCAACGGTAATTTCACTATTATTATTTTTTATAAATTCGCTTTTGCCTAAACCACAACTGGTTGATTTGACAATATAGTCTTTATATATGAAATAATCACTAAAATTAAAATTGTGATTAAATAAAGTGGGATCAGGGAATGGTCTTATTGTTTTTATGCGCATAAAAATTTTATGTAAATCATCATCTTTTGAATTGAATGTCATTACTAAACAACTTTTAAGTTTATTTTCATATTTATATGAACTTTCTTTTAATAAAGAAATAAATTTATCTCTTAATTCGTTGTTTAATAAATCTATATTTATCATTGCAAATAAAATATTCTCTTTACAATTTAAAAATCTTGATAAAAAGCATTGTAATTTTTCCAAAGGTAAATCTTTAGTACAATATAAAAAACAACCATTAATAGGAAAATTCTGTGTCATATATATATACAAATTTAATATTTCCATTTCTTGATTTTTCTGGGAAGCGTAAAAGAATATACCTTTATATTTATCTTCCGGTTTTTCTTTTTCTTCTTCTTTATTTTTATTTTTTTCATTATTATTAGTATTAATATTATTATTATTTTCATCATTACTTTCTTTAATATTAATTTTATTTTGTGAAAAAATATTTTTAATATCAATTTTATTAAAACTGAATTGTTTTTGAATATAGTTATAAATATGATTAATTATTTCATAATATTTTTTCAAGACTTCTTTCGTTGTTAATTTATATTCAACATTTTCTAAACTACAATCTTTGAAAATGTTACCAAAACTTGCTCTTAATAATTCCAAAATTTTATCGTTTTTTTTATGAATAATATTTATATAAAGATAAGTTAATTGTCTTCCATAGAAGAATCGCATAATTTCATAAGATGAATAAAACAATTTTAAAATTCGATCAATTTCATTATTTAACATTTCGAAATTTTGAATTAAAATTTCGATATCAAATTTTTGATTCAAATAAAAGCAACTTATAATTTTATCTTTAAAATCAATTTGGACTTCAAATTTTTCTTGATAACCTTTCGAATAAAACGCGTTAAATAAATTTATTAATTTATTCGCGTTTTTAAAAAATTTAATATACAAATCAGCACTGGCTTCATATTTCTGCGGAACTTTTGAAATGTAAACTCTTTGAAAAAGAGATTCTAATTCTTGATAAAATATATGCTGATATTTTTTAGTCATGAATCTTGATATAACATCATCTTCTTTTTGTGCGATTGTTTTTATTTTATTATCTTTTTTTTGGTCATTAAATGAGCCTTGAATTGTATAAAAACTATTAAATAAAGATATATCATTTATTAAAATAGTAAAATCAGAGTCGTCCAAAATTTTTTCGATTTTTTTTATACATCCTTCAGAATGCTTTAAATAGTCATTAAATAGTGTTTGAATATGATTATATTTTTCTATGTAATTAAAAATACTTTTATTCATTTTTTTATCGCCCGAAATTTTTTCTAATATTTTTTTCAAAAATTTATTGAATATATCAAATTCCCCTTTTATTGAAGAAATTATTTCTTCCAATAATTTAACCACATTGATAAAATCATTTATATCAATTTCAGTTAAATATGTATCATCACTTTCTAATAAGAACTGGATTAAATTATTAACTTCTTCGAATTTTTTATCTTTTATAAATTTCATACTATCTGGGTATTGATCAATGGCTAAAAATAATTTAAAAAATATTTTTCGAGTTGTTGCATTTAAGTCAAAATTAAATTCGATAAAATTATTTATTTCTTGTATTTCGTGGATTTTTATATCATTATTATCAATTAAATTAGTTTTATAATTTAACATTTTTTCATATAAGGAAATATCTTCTTTATTTGTTAAATTAAGAATGTCATTATAAATATCAAAAAATTTAATCATTCCTGATATTATTGAATAAGTTGATTTTTTATTAATTATTGATTTAATACTATCGATTAAAACTGATTTTAATTCGAAGTTTTCTATTTTAAAATAATTTAATAACCAATCGACTTCTTTTTCGATATTATTTTCGTTTTTATATCCTACATTAATTAAATATTTAATTTCTTCATTGTTTTTTAATTTATTCTCCATTTTTTCTTTATCATTCACAAATATATTTTTTATATTATTAAATCTCTTTAAAGATTTATCGATTGGATTTTCTTTTATAAATCTTTTTAGACTATCATAAAATATACTTACGAAAACTTCGCTTTGTCTTAATTCATCAATTTTTTCCGCCATTTCATAGTCTTTTGTATATTTAGAAAATTCTTCTAAACCTTCTTTTGAATTTAAATATTGTAAAGTTGAGTTATGGATTTTCACACTGTAGTCATTTTGTTCGTGAATTAATTTATTGTCTTTTAAAGTGAAGGAATAATAATTTTTTATTTTTTCGATTATTTTTATTTTTTCTATCCATGTATTTATTATTTCATTTATTCGAGAATAATAAGACCCTGCTAATATAAATTGATCATCTTTTCCTAAACATTGAATTATTAGTGATATTCTTTTTATTATATCTTCTTCGTTTAATATTGAAAAAGAAGATTTTATGGTAATAAAAATAAAATTTAAATTTTTTAAATTTTCTATAATATTATTACATACTTTTTTCGTGTTTATCCAAAATTGGTAATTTTTATTGTCATTATTGCCTAATAAACTATAATCTTCTAAATTTAATAATTTTTCAAAAATAAGAAATTTAGTATTATTAAATTCAATGAATAAATCCTCTTGTGTAATACAAATACTTTGGATATTATTTAGAACTATTTTTACTATTATTTTATTCGGTTGAACTTTTTCTATAAAAGTATATAAATTATTTAATTTTACTTCTTTTTCGTATTGTTCTTCCTCTTCTTCTTCCTCGTCAAATAAAATATACTTGATCATCATTTCCGCTTCTTTTTGATTTAAATTTGCATTAAATTTATTTAATAAATAAATAAAAATATCAATATATTCTTGTCCCAAAGTTTTTTTAAGTAAATCTATTAAATTGTATAAAATTTGATATTTAGTTTTTTCGTTTAATATCGAGTAAAAAGTTTCTATATCTTTTAAAAAATTAGGACATTCATTAGAGTCATAATTAGCCATAAATTCAGTTAATTTATTATAAACATAATTCGCTGTTTCTTTATTGTGTTTTTCTGGAGGTAAGATTTTAAAAAAAAGACCGAAATGTTTTAAGTTATTTATTGTAGAAAACATTTTAAAATATTTAACATAATCTTCTTCAAAGTAAGAATAAACTTTAAAACTATAAAATTCTTTAAAAAATTTATCATCCATTTTATCAACATTAAAATACTTTAACACTTCAAAATTTTTAAATTGTCCACTGGTATCTTCTTTATTACTATAAACTTCATCATTTATTAAAAAATTTAAAATTTGGTTATTATTTTGTTTTCTTTCTTTAATTGATTTCAATCCCATAGTATGAATTAATACATTTATTTTTTCTTGGAAATATTTATTAGGAAAAGCTGTTAATTCTGTCATATATGAATTCTTCATTGTAATTAATTGTGTAACGCTATTTAATTTATCCACGAAAAAATTAAAAACATCAGAAAAATCAAAAATGAATTTATTTTTTTTCTTTTGTTCTTTTAATAATATTTCATAAAAGACATTAAACTGTTCGAAAACAATTGGAGGTAATTGACTCATTTTCGGCTTAAGCTTAAATCGTTTATTATCGTTTATTATTATTGATAATTGATAAATATTTTCTAACTGTTGTATTAAAAAAGATATCACTTTAATTATATCGTTTTTATTTTCGATTAAATTAAAAAATAGTTCTTTTACATTTATTAATTTTTGTTTCGGAATTTTATTTATATTGGTATAAAGCATTAGATAAATGATTATAAAATCTTCGAGTAAATTTTTATATTTTTCTTCTGGGGGGATATAATTTTTATCTTCTTTTGTTTTTTCTATTATTTTATTCTTTTGAATATTTTTGAAAATTTTTATATTTTTTTTGAAAAATGAATTTATATTTTTTTGATATTTTAAAACGATGTTTTTAAATTCTTCATTATCTATTGTAGGATTAAATACTATATCTAATTTTGGATAAGTATCCAAAAAATTTGTGATTATTCTTTTTTCGAAAGAAATATTAAATAATTTAATTAAATCATTAAAATAAATTTCTTCTTTATCTTTTAACAATGATAACATTTTTTCTGCAAGTAAAATTTTTAATTCATCTTTATTTTTTTGGGCTTCAAAACAGTTTAAATATAAATTAAATTTATTACATAATTTTATATATTTAATTACATTTGGACTTTTGATAAATAATTTTTGATCTAATTGATTTATAAAATCAGTAAGTATATTTTGATTTATTATTAAATCATCCATTAAAATAATTGTTTCGTTATCTGATTTAATTCTAATTTCGTTTAAATCATAATTTTTTTTTGTACTATTTTTTCGAAGAGCTAAATTTAACTTTTTTATTCTTTTAATTAAACTTATTTCATAAATGCAAAACTCGTAATTGATATAATATGGTAAAGCTGTTTTTAATAATATTTTAAATGAGCATACTTCAGTGTTTTTGACAATTAAAGTAAAAAGATTATCTTTTTGAATAATCGAATTAAAACAGGAAATGCAATATATATTTGTTTTTGAATCTTTTTTATTTGATTTATTGATTTCTTCGCTTGATTCTATTTCTTTTTCTTCCGCTTCTTCTTTGTTCTCTTTCTCATTTGAATCCATTATTTTTTAATTATTAATATATATATTAATTCAAATTGTTTAAAATAATATTGATATTTATTTTTATATCTTTTTATATAATATTTATTATATAAAAAATT
>ERZ842401.4915-NODE-4915-length-15167-cov-3.733854_pt1 | contig 15167 bp, 15 predicted proteins | sample MGYA00521270_ERZ842401 | MGnify/ENA primary metagenome ERZ842401 (study PRJEB31892, sample SAMEA3878208) | bioreactor metagenome | biome: Moose rumen | place: Sweden | collected 2011-10 | study: EMG produced TPA metagenomics assembly of the PRJEB12797 data set...
CCTGCATCTTCAAGATGTTTTGACGTTTTTTGCCTTTTGTGCGCGCCAAAGTGTGACTCAAATCTTTCTTTTGCTCAATCGGCGGCTCGAGACTTTTAAAATTCCCCTTCACTTCGAATCGTTATCGGAATCGATACTGCCAAACATATCCTGCATCTTCAAGATGTTTTGACGTTTTTTGCCTTTTGTGCGCGCCAAAGTGTGGCTCAAATCTTTCTTTTGCTCAATCGGCGGCTCGAGACTTTTTGAAATCACTTCAATCTTTCGCTCGAACAGCAAATCCGTTACCTGTTGAAAGTCTGCCAAACAATTTGCATCAAACATCTGTTTGTGCGCAAAATTGACGAATGTAAGCGTAAATGTGTCATTCTCGAAAATACTGCTCTTCAAATTACGGAGCATTGACGAGACGTTAAGTTTTTTCTCCGCCTGAAAATAATTGATGAGAGCTCCGATTACTTTTGATCCGTACTCGACAGCCGCCGACGGTTCTCCGATTTCCTTCTTCAAATCGCCGAGCTTGTCAACCGTTTCCGACGCATTCATTTTTTCCGATTCATGCAATTGAGCCGATTGCGCCGTTTTCGAGGCGGTTGATTGCAGAGTTGCGATTTGAACCGCTACCGCGTTCGAAGTCAATTTTAACAATGTCGTTTCGAGAATAATGTCGGGGATTCCGGAAACGCGCATTTCCGTCGACGCCTTACGAAGCAAGTCGATCATTCGCTCGTATTCGGCAAATTCTTCCGATTGAGATGAGTCAAGTTTCGTAAGCAAATCGCGAAGCCGCATGATGATCTCTTCATTGAAATTTACTGCCGTAATTCCCGATGCGAATATTTTCGACGTAAGCTCGGTGATTTTCCGACGATCTTTGTTGCGAACGGCGGAGATCAATTCATCCAAATCCGAATCCGCAATCAAACCGAGCGTATCGTCGACGAGCTTCAGCGTCAATCGTTTTTCGTCAATCATCGAATAGCACTGATCGAGCAACGACATTGCATCGCGCATCGAGCCGCGAGCCAGTCGCGCCAATTTCCGCGCGGCGGCTTCATCGATTTCGACATTCAACAAATTCTCGAAACGCCGAAGATATTCTGCGATTTTCTCTTGCGAAATCAGCTTAAAATTCAGCACTTGACAGCGCGAGCGGATCGTCAACGGCACTTTGTTGTACTCTGTCGTTGCCAGAAAAAAAATGACATTATCGGGCGGTTCTTCGATCAATTTAAGAATCGAGTTGACGGCTTCAAACGACAGCATATGCACTTCGTCGATGATGAAGGTTTTGACGCGCGCTTGCATGGGGGCGAGATACACAGCAGACAACAGCCGCGTAATATCTTCGACGGAGCGGTTTGACGCCGCGTCGAATTCGACATTATCCGGCGAGCTGTCGAAATGCAGGCATGAATCGCATTTGCCGCATGGAATTTCTTTCGACGTGAGCATGCGATTTTCCGCGCGGGCGGCGGCAACTTTATCGCAATTGACAGCCTTCGCCATCAATCGGGCGGTGGAAGTTTTTCCGGTGCCGCGCGTGCCGACAAGCAAATACGCATGCGCGAGGCGATCCAGATTTACGGCGCGAGTGAGCGGCAGACTGATATGTTCCTGCCCGACGAGTTGCGCGAGTTGTTTCGGTCGCGTTCGTGTGTAGAGTGCTTCATACGCCATTTTTTTGATGCCCGCCTCTTTCTATTTTCTGATGTTACTGTTAAAAAAAGAGTACGTTTGAAGGCGTACCCTGATATTGATCGCCAACTGTCAGCACAAAGGATCAGTCCGCAATCCGAAACAACCGAAGCGCAAGAAATTCCCGTTGCTGCATCAGCCCTGGCGAGATTGCCGGTTCGGCATTATTGTTCGGCAAAACCGATCCTCTGTGCTCACAGCTGAAAGACAATGCATAATTCTTAATTCCTAATTCGTAATTAACCATGCATTACGCATTACGCATTACGCATTACGCATTACGAATTATTAATTGCTTTTTCTGGCGGAGAGCAAGGGATTCGAACCCTCGGTACGCTATCAACGCACACACGATTTCCAGTCGTGCTCCTTAAACCACTCGGACAACTCTCCGCTGGATCGGTTAACAGTCTACACTCTTGCCTTGCCTGTGTCAAGAAAATTTTTCAATCGAAGTGTCAAAAAATCTCCCGCTCGTTGATGTAGACGTAAAAAATTCCGACGTCCGTCATCAATCTGAAACTCCGAATATCGCCGCTCAATTTGCCGTATCTCGGCGGTACCGGCTCGGACTCGATGCCGTGCAACATTGCTGTCTTCACCGCGAAATGCCCGATAAAAATGTTGAGCAACTCCGCGATCGCATCAAAACTGTCTTCGAGCGATTCGGTTAAATCGTTGTAACGCACGGCGAGATTGAAAAACGTCTTCGGCTCGGCGAAAATGCCCGTCACGACAGGAAGTGCTCCCGAGAGTTTCACGCTTGCGCCGAGTTTTTCGTCGTGATTTTCGCTCGACGGCGGCAGAATTACTACCGATACATTGAATGTTTCGGATAAAAAAGTGTGCAAGCCGCGCATCAGATCGATTGCAAACGGAAAATCCGCAGTCGGCAAATTCTTCCAGCACTCGTAATATACCGTCATCATCGACTCGAGCGGCGGCACCTGTTGCGATTGATAAGCATCCAAAATCCGTTCGAGTTTGAAAAAATTCGCGAGTCCGTTGTCGAGCATGGCTTGCGCGAGTCGAATCGACTGACCGTCACGCAATTCATTCGCGCGGTTTGCCTGCCGGATTGTGATCAACGTCCGAACGCTCTCGTCGATTGCCGCCTTCCGATATACCGACAGCATGTTTTGAAAATCCGAATTGCTTTCCCGACGATCCGGGCTTGTATTCAACACTTGCTCGTCGAATGACAACTTTCGATTAAACCGCAGAATTGCAGTCAATTCTTCCGCCGATATCAATTGCAAAAACAATGCTTCGACCGCCAAAGTCGGCTCGGCATTTTTCGTCGCTCTCATCAATTGAGACAACTGAATTTCATTGAGTCGCTTGCTGTTAAGCAGAAATTGTCCCAGATCATGACTCTTCATTTTTTCGTCGCCTCGCGTCTTTGACGTTCGCGCCTGACCGCTTCAATCACTTTGACGATCTGATCTTTCATATACGGTTTTTGAATGAAGTCGAGCGCGCCCATCTTCAGAGTTTGCATCAATTTTTGCGGCGTGCCGGAAGACGACAGCATCACAATCGGAATTTCCGGTTTGGCTTCTTTCATCAATTGAAGTGCCTCGATGCCGCCGACTTCGGGCATGACGATGTCGAGAATCACTCCGTCGAATTCGTCTTTCAGAAAGAGCATGACGGCGTCTTTTCCGTTTGCAGACTCGATGACTTCGCAACCGAGTTCTTCCAAATCCGCGCGGAGCTTGCGACGCAACATCTTAGAGTCGTCCGTAATCAGCATTTTCAATTTTTGTTCCGCCGATTTATCTTCAACTTTATTTTCCACAATAAACGCCTCCCCAAAAATTGATACACATACCGATTGCACTTTAGCAAAACTCGCCCGCAAAGTCAATAGTTGCAGTGTCTCATTCGTTGGTCTATAATATCGACGGATGAATGGAGGAATACAATATTGAGTGATGTCAGATTGAAATTGAATGCCGCGCGGCGAATTGTGATAAAGGTTGGGACGAGTACCTTGACGCATGCGGCGACGAGCGGGCTGAATTTTTTTCGCATCGATCATTTGATCCGAGAGCTGGCGGATTTACACAACTCCGGACGCGAGATCATTCTCGTCTCGTCGGGAGCAATCGCCGCCGGCATCGATCGCATGCATTTGAATAAAAAGCCCGATACAATTCCCGAAAACCAAGCCTTGGCGGCAATCGGTCAGGGCGTCTTGATGCACGCTTACGAAAAATCTTTTGCCGAATACGGAAAGACCATGGCACAATTGCTGTTGACGCGCGCGGACGCCGACAACGCGCATGCTCGCGAAAATTCTCGAAACGCGCTGACGGCGATTTTGAAGATGGGCGCAATCCCCGTCATAAACGAAAACGATGCGGTTGCCGTCGACGAAATTCGGATCGGAGACAACGACAATCTCTCGGCGATTGTGGCGACGCTGATTGATGCCGATCTGCTGATCATTTTGACGGATATCGACGGCTTTTACACCGACAATCCGAAACTCAATCCCGCCGCGCGGCTGATTGATGAAGTCGAAGAATTGACGCCGGAGATTGAAAAACTTGCGGGCGGTGCCGGTACAAAACTCGGAACCGGCGGGATGTACACGAAAATTCAGGCGGCGAAGATCGTCCTCGCCTCGAAAATTCCGCTCGTGATCGCGCCGGGCAGTGAGCTCAACGTCCTTCGCCGATTAATCAACGGCGAGCGGATCGGAACCGTTTTTTCGGCAAAAACTTAAGGAATCCGAAAATTTTTAATCAAATTTTAATGAAGTCTTAAAGATCGATGAAGAAATATACATTATAATAACAAAAAGAAACGGAGGCGAATCCGAATGTTGAAGTCGTTTTTAATCGGATTGGCGTTCATCGGGCTTGCGAGCGGAAATGTTCCGACGGCGCAAGCGGCGATCGATGATTGCGACCGACTGATGTATCGTCCGCCTGCGCTTCGAGAACATGACAGATACCGCTTCCCGAATTACGGGAGACCGGCTCCCACCGAACGGAATCGAAAAGTAGTTCGGGTAAGCGGATATAATAAAAATCAGCCGAACAATCCGAGGCATCCGAGGATCAATTGACGGCTGAACAAATCCATAGATGAAGGACGATTGATTGAGATGAAAACAACAGCGAAGACACTGTTGTTGACTGCGCTGACCTTGAGTACCGTCGTCTTCGCTGCAGAGGAACCGAGGACGGCGACGGCGAGCTCCGAGCTTCAGATTGTAAGCGCGATGTTGCCGTTTGAGCAACTCGATTCGGACGATCCCGAATTCTGGGATAAATTTCGTGACGCGGTGACGAAAGACAAACCGGCACCGGCAGAACCGCCGAAGGTTGTCGAGCGCAAGCCGACAGAACCGCCGAAAGAAGCGGAAAAGCCGAGAGTTATCGAGCGGCACGCGGTCGCGATGGCGATTAACAATTCCAAAAAGCCGCTCCCAAACAATCAAAACAATCCTTCGCCGCCGTATCAACCGGTGAAGCCGCCGTATCAAAATCCGGCTCCGCCGTACAACACCGGCAGTACTCCTCCGCCCTGCGCGAAGTGAGTTGCCGAATTACGATTGCATTTTCAATCATTGCCATAGATTTTGAGCGCGCCGCGCGGAGCGGCGATTTTTTTTTGACATTCGATCGGCAGGCGCATATAATAATTCGACAATCACAATGGAGGACTGATGCATTTGAAATACATGACCGGCAACGAATTGCGAGAGTCATTTTTGAAATTCTTCGAGCAGAGGTGCGGGCATTTGCGTCTGCCGAGCGCGTCGCTTATTCCCGAAAACGATCCGACGCTTCTGATGATCGGCGCGGGCATGGCACCGTTCAAGGCGTTTTTCACCGGCAAAGTGAAGCCGCCGCGTGTTCGGGTGGCGACGTGTCAACGCTGTGTTCGGACGGGCGATATCGAAAACGTCGGACGCACCGCGCGGCATCAAACATATTTCGAGATGCTCGGGAATTTTTCATTCGGCGACTACTTCAAGGAGAGCGCAATTCCTTGGGCGTGGGAATTTTTGACTGAAGTGTGCGGATTGCCGCGCGAAAAACTCTGGGTGTCGATCTATCCGAAAGACGACGAAGCCGAAGCGATCTGGCTGAAGCAAGACGGTTTGACGCGCGATCGGATCGTGCGGCTCGAGGATAATTTTTGGGAGATCGGTCCCGGTCCGTGCGGTCCCGATTCGGAGATTTACATCGATCTCGGCGAGGAGCGCGGTTGCGGCAAAGATACATGCGCGCCGGGCTGTGATTGCGATCGCTTTTTGGAGATTTGGAATCTCGTCTTCACGCAATACGATCGGACTGAAGACGGGCAATACGTTCCGCTCGCGAAGAAAAACATCGACACCGGCGCGGGGCTCGAAAGACTTGCCTCGGTTCTGCAAAACAAGATGTCGAATTTCGAGACCGATTTGCTGTTTCCGATCATCGAATACACTTCGGCAGTGAGCGGCGTGAAATACGGCGTCGACGCTCGAAAAGACGTATCGCTGAAAGTGATCGCCGATCACGCTCGGAGCATGTCGATCATGGTAATGGACGGAATTTTGCCGTCGAATGAAGGGCGCGGCTACGTCTTGCGTCGTATTCTTCGTCGTGCGATCCGCCACGGCAGAATGCTCGGGATCAAAGACGCGTTTTTGGAAGGCGCGGTTGATGCGGTCTCGAAGATTTACGACGGCGCGCCGGACTTCGACGGGCTTGCCAACAATCGCGAGTATATCAAAAAAGTCATTCGCCTCGAGGAAGATCGATTTGCGGCAACGCTTGCGCAAGGCATGGATTTACTCGGGCGCGAGATCGATGCGGTCAAAGCGTCGGGCAAAAACATTCTCGACGGCGCGATCGGTTTTCGGCTTTATGACACGTACGGCTTCCCGTTCGATCTCACGGACGAGATTTTGAATGAAAACGGCTTGACACTCGACAAAGACGGCTTCGATCGCGCAATGAACGAGCAACGTCAACGCGCTCGCGCCGCCCGCGCGGAAAATCAGCGTTTCGACGTACCCGATCTTTCCGGAGTCGACGTCAGCCATTTGAAAGTCGATGAAAATGCAACCGAGTCGAAAGTCGCGGCGATTTGGAAAGACGGCACGCTTGTCAATGAATTGCATGACGGCGAAGAGGCGGGCATCATTCTTGACACGACGCCGTTCTATGCCGAAGGCGGCGGGCAGGTCGGCGATGAAGGCGTTTTGATCGGCGAGCTCGGTCGGATCAAAGTTTCAAACGCAAAGAAATTGCCGGACGGCACGGTGTATCATATTTCTTACGTCGAGGAAGGGCAATTGAAGGTCGGCGACGCGGTGAAGATCGTCGTCGATCGCGAAAAGAAATTGAGCTCCGCGCGGAATCACACGGCGACGCATTTACTGCAGGCGGCATTGCGAAAAGTCGTCGGCGATCAAGTGCATCAGGCGGGTTCGCTGGTAACGCCGGAGCGATTGCGTTTCGACTTCTCGAATTTCGAGCCGGTGACGGATCAACAATTAGCGGATGTCGAGGAGCTCGTCAATGAAGAGATTTTGAAGAGTGACGATGTCGGGATCGCGCACATGCCGATCGACGAGGCGAAAAAGCTCGGAGCAATGGCGTTGTTCGGCGAGAAGTACGGAAATGTTGTCCGCGTGGTGACGGTGCCGAATTTCAGCTGTGAATTGTGCGGCGGCTCGCATGTCAAGAATGTCGGACAGATCGGTCGGTTTAAGATCGTGAGCGAGACGGGAGTCGCGGCGGGCGTTCGGCGAATTGAAGCGATCACCGGCCGCGAGGCATTGGCGGACGCGAATCGGCAATCGGAATTGCTGTCGAAAACGGCGGCGATGCTTAAATCAACCGTCGAAAACGTGCCGAATCAACTCGAAAAACTGCTCGTCGACAATCGCGCGATGAAAAAGCAACTCGACGAAGTTCATGCGATCGAAGAAAAAGCAGACGCGCAAAAATTGCTGATGGGCGTCGAGGAGATCGGCGATGTAAAATTCGTGGCGGGCAAAGCGAATGCGAAAAACATGGATGAGTTGCGCGGCATGGCGGATTTCATCAGTGACAAGCTCGACACGGGCGTTGTCGTTCTCGCTTCGATCAGCGACGGCAGGGTGAGTTTGGTCGCGAAGGCTGACAAAAAGGCGATCGGGCTCGGGGTGCATGCCGGTAAGATCGTCAAGGAAGCATCGAAAGTGATCGGCGGCGGCGGCGGCGGACGCCCGGACATGGCGCAAGCCGGCGGAAAAAATCCCGACGAATTGCCGAAGGCATTCGAGACTGCCGAAAAAATTATTCGTCAACAGCTGAAGTTGGAAGGATGATCCGTATGGAAGAAAAAATTCCACAGATCTCCGTGATAATTCCGATGTACAATGCGGAGAATTATATTGAGCAATGTCTTAACAGCGTCGTCGCGCAAACATTTGAAGATTACGAAGTTATTGTGATCGACGACTGTTCGACGGATCGATCTGTCGAGATTGTCGAAAATTTCGTGATTCCGACACACACACACACAAGGGGCGTCAGAAGATCCGACTTGTCAAGTTGCCCGAAAACTCCGGAGGAGCCGCATTTCCTCGCAACATGGGGATTCGACTCGCAATCGGCAAGTATGTTACTTTCGTCGACAGCGACGATATGATCGTTAACAATGCGCTTGAGATTCTTTTTAAAAACGCCGAAAATTTCCATGCCGATGTTGTTCATACCGAAAAATATTTCGGTTATATCGGAAATCCCGAACAGAAAAATGCGCAACCGAAAATTTTCGTCAACACTTTGCAATCGCCGCCGTTTGTCGACAAGCCGACTCTCGAAACGACCGATCTCGGACAACGCATCATTCGCTTTTGCCAACGCGGATATTTATGGTCGTCATGCGGCAAACTCTATCGCCGAGAGTTTCTCATCGAAAATCAATTGGAGTTTCTGTCTATCTACTCCGAGGATTTACTTTTCGTTGCATTGTGCATGTGCCGGGCGAAAAATTTTGTCCGCATTCCCGATATTCTCTACGTCTACAGATACAATCCGAATTCGCAGACCAATTCGCACACGTTGGAAAAAGACATGCGCAAGATGACTTCTCCGTTCGTCGGAATTATGAAGAGTTGGAATAAGCATTTTGCCAAAATCAAGTTTTTCGACGAGCATCCCGATTTCCGATTTATGTTGATCAACTTCTTCCTGCAACTGATAGTTTGGTTTGAAGGGCGCGTGTATGAGCAGGTGCCGCCGCATTTGTTCGAGCAGTTCGTGTATAAAAATCTTGCACTCATCGACAAGCAGGACGATACAATGGCAATGACGCACCTGTTCAACAGCGCGGCGATCAATTATCGTCAAAATCTGCAACTTCAACAAAAGATCGCGCAACTTGAAGCGAGACTTCAGAAATTAAAATCAATGTCGACGGCGTTGCTGACCGAGTTGCAGAAATAATCGCTTTTGGAGGATCAATCCATGAAAGAAAAAATCCCGGCGATCTCCGTGATCATTCCGATGTACAATTGCGAGAAATACATCGTGCAATGTCTTGACAGCGTCGTCGCGCAGACATTTGAAGATTACGAAGTGATCGTTGTCGACGATTGCTCGACGGATCGAAGCGTTGAGCTCGTCGAAAACTTCGTGAATCCGACACACACACAAGGGGCGTTTGAAGATCCGACTTCTCAAACTGCCCGAAAACTCCGGAGGAGCCGCATTTCCCCGCAATCAGGCATTGAAATTGTCTCGAGGAAAGTACATTACATTCGTCGACGCCGATGATTTGATCGCCGGACATGCACTCAAAGCCATGTTTGACGCGGCAGAAAAATTCAATGCCGATGTCGTTCACTCGGAAAGATTTTTTCTGCCGACCGGAACCGGCGACCAAGTCAATCAAAAAACAAAAATGACAATCCAATCCTATCAATCGGGAACATTCGTCAACACGCCGACACTTGAAACAAATGACATTGCAAAACGACTTATCGATTTTTTTCAACGCAAATACATCTGGTGGGCTTGCAACAAACTCTTTCGTCGCGATTTTCTGATCGAAAACCGAATCGAATTCGTCAACGCCCGCAGTGTCGAGGACATGATCTTCATGTTCAGCGCATTGGTTTGCGCGAAGAATTATGTCCGCATTCCCGACATTTTTTACGTCTATCGACAAAATCCGAATTCGATTACGCATTCGACGCTCACGCCGGAACAGCAGGTCAAACGTTTCGTGCCGTCGCTCGCGCGCGGCATCAAAGCTCTCGATAATTTCTTAAGTCGCCTGCCGTTTTTCAAACAGCATCCGGAATTGAAGATGATGTCGATCAATTTCCTGAACGAACTGCATTTCGGCGGAGAAGTCGGGATATATTCAAAAGTGCCGCCGCATTTGCTCGAGCCGCTCGTCCGTCAAGAGTTCGCAAAAGAAAACGGCGCGGGCTCGGAGATCATAACGGCTCATTTCTTCGGACTTGCAAACGTCATGCGCCTGCAACTCATTCAATCGCAACAGACGATCGCCAATCTGCAAAAACAACTTCAACAATCGAAAAATCCCATGCCTTATCAACTGTTTCAAATCCCTTGACATATCGGCTTGCAATTTTCCGCGTCGAAATATAAACTATTGCAAAAATGAGAGGTGAAGATATTTGACGATATTACAGCTCTTGCACCGCGCGACCGAATTTCTGTTGGAAAACGGCATTGATGACGCCCGACTCGACGCCGAAGTTCTTCTCGCGCATGTGCTCAAAATGCGCAGGCTCTACCTCTACGTTCATCTCGAACTTAATCTCGTAGACGAAGACATCAACGCTTACAAAGAACTTCTGCATCGCCGCGTGGCGCACGTTCCCGTCGCGCAATTGATCGGTAACAAGGAATTCATGGGGCTCGAGTTCAACATTACGCCGGACGTTTTGATTCCGCGCCCCGAAACCGAGATCATGGTGCAAATGGCAATCGAGATTCTCGGACCGATCAAACAGCCGATCACCGTTGCCGATATCGGAACCGGCTCCGGCGCGATTGCGGTCTCGATGCTCCACTACCTCGACAACGTCACTGTCGATGCCGTCGACATCAGTGCCGCCGCAATTGACGTTGCCAAATCCAATGCCGAAAAACTCGGCGTCGCCAATCGTCTCAATTGCTTTGAAGGCGATCTGCTCCAACCTTTGAGCGGCAGAAAATACGACGCGATCATTTCAAATCCGCCGTACATTCCAACGCCCGTCATTGCCGAACTCGCGCCCGAAGTCGCCGAACACGAGCCGCGCCTTGCGCTTGACGGCGGAGACGACGGGCTTAAATATTATCATCGCATTATCGACGACGCGGTTGCTCTGCTCAAGCCGGACGGATTCCTCGCACTCGAAGTCGGGACAGATCAATCCGCTCCCGTCAAACGCATGCTCGAATCCTCCGGACAATACGATCCGATCAATGTGATTTGGGATCTGATCGGCATCGAGCGCATCATCCTCGCCTACAAGAAATGTTCACCCGACTGATCAAAATTTCTGCCGTCGACGATCCTGCAATATCCGAAGCCGGTGAATTAATCAAACGCGGAGAACTCGCGGCGTTTCCGACAGAAACCGTTTACGGACTCGGCGCGAATGCCTTCGATCCGATCGCCTGCAAAAAAGTCTTCGCCATAAAAAAACGTCCGAGCGACAAACCGTTAAGTCTGCTCGTTTCCGATATGGAAATGATTCGGCAACTCGCGTTTATATCGCCGAAGGCGGAACGATTGATCAAAAAATTCATGCCCGGACCGTTGACGTTGATCTTACCCGCACGCTCGGAGAAAACGACAATCGGAATCCGAATGCCCGATCATGCGATTGCACTTGCATTGATCCGCGCGGCGGGCTTGCCGATTGCGGCTCCGAGCGCGAATTTGTCGGGGCGTCCGAGCCCTAAGACGGCGGCGGAAGTTTTGAATGATCTGGGCGGCAAAATTCCGTTGATCCTTGACGGCGGCGAATGCAGACTGGGAATTGCGTCAACAATTGTCGACGTTTCGACCGATGAATTAAAAATTATTCGCGCGGGAGCGATTGATCGACGTGCGATCGATGATGCCGTTAACAATGTATAAGGAGTTGGATTTTATGAATGAACTGAAAACTGTTGATCCCGAGGTATATTCGGCAACAGAGGGCGAACTCAATCGACAACGCTGCAAGCTCGAATTGATCGCATCCGAAAATATCGTAAGCCGCGCGGTGCTCGAGGCGCAAGGCAGCGTTTTGACAAACAAATACGCCGAAGGATACCCCGGCAAAAGATATTACGGCGGTTGCGAATTCGTCGATGTGGTTGAGCAATTGGCAATCGATCGGGCGGAAAAACTTTTCGATTGCGAATACGCCAATGTTCAGCCGCACAGCGGAGCGCAGGCGAATATGGCAGTCTTTTTCGCATTGCTTCAACCGGGCGATACGGTAATGGGAATGAATTTGACGGACGGCGGGCATTTGACGCATGGTTCGCCCGTCAACATGAGCGGCAAGTATTTCAAGATCGTGCCGTACGGCGTTTCGCGCGAGACCGAGACGATCGATTACGATGCGCTCGAGCAAAAAGCGCGCGAGTGTCGTCCGAAGATGATCGTCGCGGGAGCTTCGGCTTATTCTCGAGTGCTCGACTTCGAGAGACTTTCTGCAATTGCGAAATCGGTCAACGCGTATTTGATGGTTGATATCGCGCACATCGCGGGCTTGATCGCGGGCGGGCAACATCCGAGTCCGCTCCCCCACGCCGACGTCGTGACGACCACGACTCATAAAACATTGCGCGGTCCGCGCGGCGGCATGATCCTCTGCAACAGTTTCGAGTTCGGCAAGCAATTCAACAAAGCCGTCTTCCCCGGCATTCAGGGCGGACCGTTGATGCATGTGATCGCGGCAAAGGCGGTTGCACTCGGCGAGGCATTGCAACCGTCATTCAAAAAATACGCCGAGCAGATCGTCAAAAACGCGAAAGTGCTCGCGGCGGAGTTGCAGGCAAATGGCTTCCGAATTGTTTCCGGCGGCACCGATACGCATTTGATGCTCGTTGACTTGACGAGTAAAAACATCACCGGCAAGGAAGCGCAGAATTGGCTCGACGAAGTCAACATCCCGGTCAACAAAAACACGATCCCGTTCGAGCCGCGTTCGCCGTTCGTGACGAGCGGACTTCGGCTCGGCAGTCCGGCATTGACGACGCGCGGCTTTGTCGAATCGGACATGAAAGAAGTCGCCGACATCATTGCAATGGTGCTCGACAATCCCGAAAATGAAGAAACGAAATCGGCAGCGAAAGATCGCGTTGCCGCACTCTGCAATAAATATCCGATTTATTGATCCAAACGCAATCGAAAGGGGAGGCTCATCGCCTCCCCGCTTTTTTATTTCGTCTAACTTCGTCGGATTATTGCACCGACAGAACGAACATCGGATCGTGGATCGCATTCGACAGCATCGCCTGCGACGCATTCAAAGCCAAATTATCTTTCATGTATTTCGCCATCGACCGCGCCATGTCGGCATCGCGAATGTGCGAGTCCATATCGGTCGTGTTGTCGATTTGCGTTTGAATGTTCTGTCCGGTAAAGTCGAGCCGCGCCACATACGCTCCGATCGTCGACGCCGTATCCAGCGCATCGTTCAATGCACTCATCACGATCTTCATTGCCACGTTTGCATTGTGAATATTGTCGATCTTTGCATCCGCAAGTGTTTTGCCCGCCGCATCTTTCAGAATTTCAACCGCCTCGATGTCTTTTGTCGATTCCGTCGATTCTGCAGACTCTTCCGAATCGGATATCGGGTTGCCTTCTTCATCGAAATTGCGCTGACTCAAACCGTCGAGCACCAACTGTTCTTCAATCATCGGCTTCAAAAATTCGTATTTGTCCAAGTTCTCGATGACCGTGTCGATACCGTTCGTTTCGATATTGAGATATTCATGCATCACGGCGTGTTTGATGTTGACTTCTTTTGTGTCGTCTTCTTCATTCGACTCATCGGATGCCAAACCGGTTATGACGCCCCGCAAACGAGATTGAAGATTTTCGTCTTTCTTCAAAACCGTCGTATCTTCACGCAATTGCTGAAGCTGTTCTTGCAAAGCCGTGAGATTTTTGATTTCGACTTCCGTGCGGCTGTCAAGGAACTCGCGATTGTTGAGCAGATCTTCGAGATCCTCTTTGCGAACAACAGAGCCGCCGAGTTCATTCGTATACATGTTGTCGATATAAAACCGAACCGATTGCCCCGCTTCACTGCCGTGTTGCACGGTCAAGCCGAGTGCTTCATTGATGGTGGCTTTCGATGTTTGCGAGTCATAGCCCAAGTGAAATCTCTGATACCGTCCGTCGATGAGTCCGTTATCATTGAAAGTCGTAAGTTTGGTAAGCTCGTCGACTTTGTCTCGGAGCTGATCGAAAGTCTTTTGCAGGATTCGGCGATCAACATCGGTATTGTGCCCGTTTGCGGCATTGACGGCGAGTTCTTTCAAATTCGTAAGATCGGTGACGATCGCTTCGATGCTGCCTTGCGCGACTTTGAGGATTGCCGATCCGGTCTGGACATTTTGACTGTCGCGTTCGAGCGCGCGGAGTTTGACTTTCACGCCCTCGCCGATCTGATATTGCGAAGAACCGTCCGTCGGATCGACAACCTTCTGCCCGCTCGAGATCTGTTTGAGATCCTTGCCGACTTCGGAGAGATTTTCATCCATGTTGTGCTTCGCCTGAATTGTATTTGCATGCACTTCAATCGGTGCGGAGTCGTTCGAGAGCACCTGCAGAACTTTTTCCGAATTCTGATTTGCCTGCGCGAGCATCGATTGCGATGCCTGATTGAGTGCCTGCCCGCGACTGAGTTCGGTCATTTCTTTTGCCATATCGGCATCGCGGATTACAGATTCCGCCGCCTGAATGTTATCGCTGCTGTTCTCGAGATTGCTCGTCGTAAACTGTACTCTCTGATGGATTGCGCCGATATCGGCTTGATGCTCCAAGAGAGTTGAAATCAGCCGCTCGAGGACGTTGATAGCTTCCTTCGCATTGCCTTGTGTCGTGATCTGAAGACGTTGACCGTTATCGTCAATCAAGCCGAGTCCGTACGCCGACATATTGAACAGACCGACATTCATCTTATCGTTGGCGGAAGTTCCGATTTGGAATTGGAAGCCGCCGCCGGAATCGGCCGTTGCAACGTACTCCTGTTGCCAAGTGATCTCGAGCCCGCGCGTGAATGTCGTGGGCGAAGAAGGCAACCGCCAGTTTGCCGGAGTGCTGACTTCGCGGAGTGCGGTTCGCGCATTTTTCGTTGCACCGCGTCCGGTATCCGAGCCGCTGATTGCTCCGATATCTTCGTTGTCGAGAATGATGCCCGCTTCATTTTCCAAATTGTTTTCGTTAAGAGATCGGAAGAGCACACGTCTGAACTCCAGTCACGGCTACATCTCGTATGC
>ERZ842401.4916-NODE-4916-length-15164-cov-18.542789_pt1 | contig 15164 bp, 15 predicted proteins | sample MGYA00521270_ERZ842401 | MGnify/ENA primary metagenome ERZ842401 (study PRJEB31892, sample SAMEA3878208) | bioreactor metagenome | biome: Moose rumen | place: Sweden | collected 2011-10 | study: EMG produced TPA metagenomics assembly of the PRJEB12797 data set...
AGGCGTTCCTCTCAATCGCCGACTACCCGAACGACTACGAAATCATCACGCCGTCGTTGAGCATTTTGGCGCAGCCGTCGGTTGCGGTCGTCGATGAAGTCGTTGACCGACGCAAAACTCGTGAAGTTGCAACGGAATATCTCAATTATCTGTATTCAGAAGAGGCACAGCGCGTGGCAGGGAAGAACTTTTACCGCCCGTCGAACCCGCAGATTCTTTCCGAGTTCAAGGACACGTTCGACTTGAACATCAACTTGGTCACAATCAACGATTTTGGTGGCTGGGACGCCGCTCACGAAAAGCATTTCAAGAACGGCGGTCTCTTCGACCAGATTTACGACAAAAAATAGGCACTGTTACAAAATTATGCTGCCACAATGGTGGTTGAGCTTGTCGAAACCACCATTATCTCGTTTTTTGTGGTTTCGATACGACATTCGGTCTACTCAACCACCGCTCAACTTCGGTCGAGGTGGCATGAAAATCAACAAAAGGAGCGTTGTATGGGTAAAAAAACAAAGCGTGTGATTCCCGGATTTGGCGTTTCCATGGGCGTCACGATAAGCATTTTGAGCCTTGTAGTGCTGATTCCGCTGGCATCGCTGGTTGTTTACTCGGCAAAGCTCGGTCCAAAAGAATTTTTCACCGTCATCACCCGCGACCGAGTGCTCTCGAGTTTTTGGGTAAGCTTCATCACCGCGTTCGTCGCCTCAATCGTAAACGCGATTATGGGAACGATTATCGCCTGGGTTTTGGTGCGCTACACTTTCCCAGGCAAACGAATCATGGACGGAATCATCGAGCTTCCGTTCGCGCTTCCCACGGCAGTCGCGGGCATTTCGCTCACTTCCCTCATGGCGGACTCCGGCTGGGTCGGCTCAATCTTCGCAAAAATCGGAATCAAAATCGCCTATACAAAAGTCGGAATTACGGTCGCGCTCATTTTCATTGGCATTCCGTTCGTCGTCAGAGCCGTTCAGCCGATTCTTGAAAAACTCGACGCTACTTACGAAGAGGCGGCGAATGTGCTCGGCGCGAACCGCCGAACGATTTTCCGCCGCGTGATTTTGCCCGAACTGCTCCCCGCTTTGCTCACCGGCGCGGGTCTTGCATTCGGCAGATGCCTGGGCGAATACGGAAGCGTCGTTTTTATCGCGGGAAACCAGCCGTTCAAGACGGAAATCGCCCCGCTCATCATCATGTCGGAATTGCAGGAATACGACTACCCTGCCGCAACGAGCATCGCGCTTGTCATGCTCATCTTCTCGTTCCTCATCCTTTTTCTCGTCAATCTGATGCAGGCGCGAAATTCCAAAATCTTGGGAGGCAAATCATGAGCGAGCAAAAAATCAATCCTAGCAAAAAAGAAGCGATTTTAAAGGAAAAAGACAGAATCAGAAAAGACTCTGGCGCGGTCAAGTGGATTTTGGTCGGACTGAGCGCGGTTTTTCTCTTCGTTCTTCTGATTCTCCCGCTCGTCACCGTCGTGGTCAACTCGCTCGCAAAAGGAATTTCGTTCTACGCGAAGTCGATTTCTGACCCCTACGCAATCAAGGCGATGTGGCTCACGCTCGAAGCGACGCTCTGGGCGGTGGTCATCAACACGGTTTTCGGGCTTTTTGCCGCTTGGTCGGTCACAAAATTCCGCTTTCACGGAAAAAAAGTTCTGACCACGCTCATTGATGTTCCCGTCACGGTCTCGCCGATTATCGCGGGTCTCATTTTTATCCTGATTTTCGGTCGGCAGAGCGCGATTTTCCCGTTTTTGAAGTCGCACGGAATCCAAATCGTGTTCGCAGTTCCAGGAATCATTCTCGCCACGGTGTTCGTCACCTTTCCGTTTGTTTCGCGCGAACTCATTCCCGTTTTGGAAAGTCAGGGAACGGACGAGGAGGAGGCCGCCGCTCTCATGGGCGCGAAGTGGCACACGATTTTCACGCGGGTCACTTTTCCGCACATAAAGTGGGCGTTTTTGTACGGGGTCGTCTTGTGTACGGCGCGTGCGATGGGCGAGTTCGGCGCGGTCTCGGTGCTTTCGGGCCATTTGCGCGGCAAGACGAACACGCTCCCGCTCCACATCGAGATTTTGTTCAACGAGTTCCAGTATGTGCCGGCGTTTGCCGTGTCTTCGATTCTGGTGATTCTCGCAATCATAATCCTGATTCTCAAGAGCACGCTCGAAAAGCTCGGTCAGAAAGAGCTGGAAGTGAACAGATAATGCGTTTTGGTCATTGAGCTTGTCGAAATGACCATTCAAAGAACACGGTGGTTTCGACAGGCTCAACCACCACAGTTATGCGGAGAAAAATTATGTATGTCGAATTGAAAAACATAAACAAGAACTTCGGCAATTTCAAGGCGTCGGACAACGTGAGTTTCGGCGTGGAGAAAGGAAAATTGGTCGCTTTGCTCGGACCTTCGGGCAGCGGGAAAACGACGATTTTGCGCATGATTGCGGGACTTGAAACGCCCGATGACGGAGAAGTGATAATCGACGGAAAAGTTGTGAACGACATTCCCGCCTCAAAACGCGGAATCGGCTTCGTGTTCCAGAATTACGCGCTTTTCCGCTACATGACGGTCGAAGAGAATGTGGCGTTCGGTCTCAAAGTGCAAAAACTCGACAAACAATTCATCAAAGAGCGCGTCGAAGAGATGATTGAGCTGGTCGGCTTAAAAGGCATGGGGAAACGCTACCCCAGCCAGCTTTCAGGCGGGCAGCGGCAGCGCGTCGCATTCGCGCGCGCAATCGCGCCGAACCCGCATTTGCTCTTGCTTGACGAGCCGTTCGCCGCAATCGACGCGAAAGTTCGGCAGGAGCTTCGCACCTGGCTCCGCTCGATGATTAGCAAACTCGGCATCACGAGCATCTTCGTCACGCACGACCAGGACGAGGCGGTTGAGGTGAGCGACGAAATCATCGTCACGAACAAAGGTCGCGTTGAGCAGGTGGGCACTCCGCTTCAGATTTACCGAAAGCCAGAAACCGCTTTTACGGCGAAGTTCTTCGGGCAGGCGGGATTTCTCAAGGACTACCACGCCTTCAAGGAATTCGACGACATCCCCGGCTACGACAGCGCGTTCACGCGGCCAGAGTTCGTCAAAATCACCAGGAAGGACGAGGTGGAGAAGTACACAAGCTCCTCCTACGAGGGCGTGGTGAAGGACGTGTGTTTCCGAGGCACGCACATAGAGCTTCGCGTTTCAATCCACGACTCCGAGGTGATTGCGTCGCGGCGGCTCGACGAGCAGCCGATTGAGGCGGGGGAGACCGTAAACGTGTTCCTCTACCGCGTGTTCGTGACGAAGGGCGACGAGGTGCATCAGCTTCTGAACAAGGCGTTGGGCGAGGACTACGTGTTCATCTAGCGCGGTGGCGGCTTTTCCGCCAGCATAATGGCGCAATGTCAGCCATTACAATGTCGGACACCGCGTCATTGTAATGGCACGCAAATTGCCGCCGTCATGTTGAGCGCGAATGCCCCCGCGTCATGTTGAGCGAAGAGCGAAACATCTATGGATTCTTCGGGCTATGCCCTCAGAATGACGGGCAAATTTCGCCGCTTTGGGCGATTTTGACGAGCGTACAAATGATATTTTGCCGCTTTGGGCGATTTTGGCGAGCGTACAAATGATATTTCGCCGCCTTTGGCGATTTTGGCGGGCGTACAAAATATTTTTCGTCGCTTTGGGCGATTTTGGCAAATGTACAAATGATATTTCGTCGCTTTGGGCGATTTTGGTGAGCGTACAAATGATATTTCTTCGCTTTTGCCGCTTTTGGCGAACGTACAAATGATATTTCGCCGCTTTTGGTGATTTTGGCGAATGTACAAATGATATTTCGTTGCTTTCGCCGATTTTGCCGGGCGTACAAATGATATTTCGCCGCTTTTGGCGATTTTGGTGAATGTACAAATGATATTTTGCCGACTTTGCGTTGGGGCGGGGAAAACGCTGTGCTTTCTTGCCGATTTTGGCGAATGACGGGCAAAAAGTTTTTTTGAAGGGCGATTATTTTGCAAACAAATCCGAGTGTGTGCCAGTTCGCGAAAGTTCAAGAATGAGAAGACCTTCTTTTTTCTGATAAATCAAAAGCCAGTCGGGGCGGATATGAAGTTCGCGATGACCCGCCCAGTTGCCTTCAAGGTTGTGGTCGTGATAGCGTTCTTCAAGAGGTTCATCGCCAGCAAGTTTTCTTACAACTGAATATAATTCCTCCATTTTGTAATTGCGCTTTTTGGCAAGTTTTACATCTTTTTTGTATTGATTTGTCCATCGAACTTGATAAACATGCTTCTCTTCTACCACGACTGCATCTCCGTTATCGCTTCGTCAACGGTATACGTTGTTACTGATGCAGGGTCTTTTCTGTATTTTTCAATGAGTTTGTCGCCTTCTTTCATTGCCTTGATTGTCTTGCGGTTTGGTTTTTCAATCCCAATTTCAAAGGGGATTCGCCCTTCGCGCAGGACAGTTTTTGTGAACACATTGTAAAGTCCTGAAACCGTCATTCCGATGTAATCGCAGAATTCTGAGATGCCTTTTTTGTCTTCATCGTCCAAAGTTATTGTTAAATTTGCCATACCATGCCTCGCTTATGTGTGGATTACACTTAATTATCACACATTTTTCACCACAAAGCAAGTGTGGGCTTGCCCTTTTGCTGATTTTGCTGAATGTACAAATTTAGGTGGTGTTACGAAAAGGGTGTTGCCACTACGGTGATTGAGCCTGTCGAAACCACCGCCTTCTTACTTTTTGTGGTTTCGATACGACCTTCGGTCTACTCAACCACCACTTCCAGCATACATTTGAGCTAGAGCGTTGCCCGCGAAACATCTTTAGGCGCGGACGGCGCGGACTTTTGCCGCGCTGCCCAATCACCGTTTCCAAACACCTGTTGCTGAACGGAACGTGTTCGTGTCGGTCTTGTCGATGAGAATGCTGATTGTTTCGTCGCAGGGCTGGTCAATGGTTCCGATATGGAGAGTCGTAAATCGACAGTATGCCACAACCGCATTCCGCTCTGTATAAGAACCAGAAAGCTCCGTGTCGTCTATAGAAAAAGAAAATGTATTATCCGCCTTGTTGAAAGAAAATATGTTTTGGGGGTTGTCAATCTGCCGAAGAGTGCCATTGACAGGAGCACCTTCTTTCTGAATATCGCCCTCAAAACTCACGGTTTCGCCGGAAGGCAATGTGATGTACGCCTTTTTCTTGTTGTATTCAACGGTAATTTCTGATGTTCCTTCCCCAAAACTGAGCGTTAAGATTGATGCTTCAAGCGTTCTGAAAACACCGTCCCTACGGTCAATACCTGTATTCAGCCAAACTCTGGCCGTGCTTTCGTCAAATGTAATCTGCTGTCCAGATTTGCTTCCTTTTACAGCCGTCCAAGTTCCGCTGATTTCGTATGTTTTTGTGCTGCAAGACAGAAAAACACCGCTCACAGCCACCGCAACAATCGCCGCGATTGCAGCCAAAACCGACTTTCTCACAAAGAAGGCTTTTGCTTTTTGACCGATTTCGTCTTTTTTGCCAGTTTCGTCCTGAATCTTTGTCCCAGAATCAGGCTTTGCGCTCTCCGTCTTCTCCGACAGGGAACGTCCGCAATTCGGGCGGAATTTTGCCCCTCCTTCGATTTCTTTTCCGCGATTTTTACAGAACATACGTTTCTTCTCCTTTATTTTTAGTTTTGTACGAACCCCTGCCATTCAGAGAGCGAAAGGACGGTTGGATTTTTTAAAGCGGGCTGTTTTTCGTTGTAGCCCGTGTGCCATTCTATAGAGTCGATTCGGGGTGTAAGGGAGCTTCCCGTGATGTCGTTGATTTTGACCGCAGTGAATTGAAGCGGATAATAGTGCGCATTGTCAAAATACTTTTGCTGGGATTTCACATTGCTATTCACAATGTATGAGTCTCCACCAGAGTAATCATAATTAAGATAAATCACAAAAGGCTTTGCATTTGCGGCGTTTTCAAGTCGAGCGCCGTCGTCATTGTACAATCTTGCAATGACATCATAGGAAAACTTCCAGTTTCCCGGCGTAAAGCCTGACGGCAGCAAGGTTCTGCACCAACTCCAGTTTTCCCTGTCCGCATTGATTTTCTCCCATTCGTCCATAACTTCCTTCCAGACGATGACGGCTTTTCTTCGCGGAACGACTTTTACGCCCTGTCTAATCTCAATGTTCGCCCAATTTCCGCTTATTGAGTCTTTTTCATCGGAAAAGTCGTAGACGAAAATCGCTAGTTCGCGCTCAAGATACACCTTCAAGTCCTGAAAGATTTTTTTCCATTTTGTTTTCTGCGCTTCATAAAACGCCGCCTTTTCTTTAATGCTTCCAGTGGGAATCGTGCCGTCGAGTATAGCCTGAGTGTTTTTGGCGGCTTCCGTGCGCTGTACCCCGCCCGTTTCTGCGTAAAAGGCGAGCGCACCCACATAATCGCCCGATTTTTCTGCCGCCGCGCCTTTTGCAAGGTTCTGCGCTGATTTCAATTCCGTAGGATTTGACTTGGAGAGGGCAATCTTTTCTTTTTCGGAAAGTTCGATTCCCAAGCCTCCAAGAAGATTTTGAGTCACCTCGCCGATTGCCTTGCCGTTCTCAATTTCCGAAAGAGAGTAGCGGCCGTTTGAACTCGCCTTAACTTCGTTCGTGCTGACATCATTCACGCGGAAATTCAACTCATAAGCGCCGCCGATTTGCTGAATGCTTCCCGCAACGACAAGCTGCGCGTTGGTCATCTGCCCGATTTGAGCCGCATTTTCCTCACTGTAAAATCCCGACTCGGAAAGTTCCTGCTCCGCCTTGATGAGGCTTTCGTTGGCTCGGTCGAGTACGGTCATTTTTGAGTATTTTGCGAGATTTCCCGTAAGCGAGTCCTGAAAAAACTGCGGAATCCACGCGATATTCTGACTTGCGTTGCGAATTTGGGGTGAAGTGACGGCGATTGCAATTCCCGCGCCCTTGTACAGAGTTTTGTCGCCTTTGCCTGCGTTTGCAGAAATTGCGGGGGAAGATTCTTCTGCCGTCTGTGCGGTTTTTCTCGCCTGTGAGGTTGTGCCGCACGAGGCGAGAAAAAGCGCCGTCAATATGATAAAAATAAATCTCTTCATAGTCTTTCCTATTGAGGTGTTTGAGCCTGTGCGTTCGCAAAGCAAACTGCAAACCAGCGTATTGCGGGGCATTTCGACAGGCTCAATGACCGCGTATATTCCTAGTTGAACAGAATCGCCGCCGCGAGGGCTTCCGCGTCTGCCCATTCTTTGTCCGCCGCCGTTACGCTTGCCGCCGACTGATAGACGGGATTTCCAGAAAGGTATGCCGCTTTTGTCGCATCGGCTTCTATCTCCGCCTTTTTCACGCTCGTGTCCGCCGCGATTTTTGTGCGCTCGGTCTTTCCTTCCTGCATGATTCTTGCAAGCTCCTGCTCCGCCGCCGCTTTTTGCTGTGCTGGCGCGAGCGAAGCCTGTACATCAGCCATCTGCTTGTTGGTCTCAGCCCTCTGCTTGGCTTCCTCCTGGCTCATCACCGTGGGGAAACGCGCGTCGTGCATCATTTCTGAGACAACCCCCTTTACAAAATCCTGCTCTGGCGTAAGTTCATCGGCAACTCCGCCGAGCACTTCCTTGACATATTTTGCCGTCGTCTGCGCCCAAGTGTTCGCCGGAATCTGATAAATCTGGTAGACGATGTAGCTTGATTTTTTCTCGCCGCTTACAGGGTCAACTTCAACGACCTGCTGCCAGTATTCGGTTGCCTTCTGATGCCCCGTGATTTCCGCGTTCGACTGCGTTTTGGTCACTTCCTCAATTGCTTGCCTCGTCGCGTCGGAAATGTTCCCTGCGCGGGCCTGTTCCGCCGCGAACACATTGATTGACTGCTGCAATTCCCGTGCGATTGTGCGGGCATAAGCCATGTCGGCGCGCATGGTCGCGGTGCGCACATCCGCGCCCGTTCCCGTTGAGCGGCGGTAGACGTCGCTGTCCTTTTTCCTGAAAGTCGAGATGTACGCCGAAAAATCGCCCCGAACTGCAGGAGCGAGCCATGACGGCGTGGCTTCCGTTCCGAGCGTGCGCCCGTCCCAGTCCACCACGGTCGTTTCCTTTCCCGCGATGGTTACGCCGCTGTTTGAGGCGGGCTTCGTCGTTCCGTTTGATGTCACATTCCCCGTGCTTCCGCAGCTTGCCAAAAGAAATGCCGCCGAAATAACGGCACAGCCAAAGATTGTTTTTTTCATAGATTCCTCCAAAATATTTTTACGCCTTAAAAAGGCGCGAATTCTGAGCTGAGTGTCTGCTTCACCGCATCCGCAATCGCCGTGAATGCCCGTTGCTTTGCCACGCCCGCGTTTTTTGCCCCGACTTTTTTGAGCTGCTTTCCGCCCGAAAAAACTGCGTTTCCGTCCTTCGTGATTTCGATTTTGAACGACGGCGTGAAGAATGTGCCTGCCGCAAGCGACTGGGCGTTTTCCGTCACAAAAATCGTGCATTCGTAGCCTTGGGACGGGCTTTTCTGCACGGTGAAGCCGAGATTTGAGAAAAAGGAAGTCGCGCTCTGATTCACGCGGTTTTCGTAGTCGCCCTCACAGAACACGGAAACCGCGCACTGCGAGCAGAGCCGTTTGATTTGTGCGCCGAGTTCGGAAAGTTTTTCCCGTGTTGACTCGTACCGCTCGGCCTCGTCGGGATTGAGAATCGTCGCAAAGTCGCATTTTTTTGAAAGCTCCGTTTCCGCCGCGTTTTTCTGCGCCCGCACGAATCCGAGAATCCTCTGAATCGTGTCGCCCGTGCCTTGCGCGTCGGCATAGCGTTTCTCAAAACTGCGCACGGTCTCGTTCAGCCTCGGCTCGTAAATCCGCCACGCTTCCTCGCGGTCGATGTAAGCCGTCACTTCGTATATTTTTTGCTTTTTGTCGAATTTCGCCTTCGTGTAGCGCACCGCAAAAAGCTCGACCTCCGACTTCACCGAAACATCTTCCGTTAGGACACTGCTCGACTTTGCATCCGTGACCGTGGTATGCTCCCGTGCCTCGACCGAAATGCTCTGCTGGAAGAAGCGCGAGAGCGAGGCCAGCGCGTTCTGCTCCGCTTCCGCCTGCGAGGAGCCGATTCCGCCTTGCGCGATGTACGAGGGATTGTTCAGATAGTCTTCAGAAGAAAGAGCCGCGGAAAAAAGCGAAATGTATAGAAGAAAAAGCAAAAATCGTTTCATGCGCTCTCCAAAAAAAAGCGATGTAATCTAATCACTAGATTTGAAAACTGTTTAGATATAATCACTTTGAAACGATAATACAATCTTAATAAATTAAATTCAACAACTTCGCTAATCTTTTCAGATTACTATGCTATCATGGGTTTTAAAGAGAATTTGCGTGAGGAATTGAAGTTTCAGGACATCAGGCAGAAAGAACTTTCCGAAAAGACAGGAATCAGCGTGAACACTTTGCGGAACTACATCAACGACCACAACGCCCTGCCGAACATTTATTCGGCGGTCAAAATCGCAAAAGCCCTAAAAACCACCGTCGAGCAGCTTGTTGAAGGCACAAATCCCGCCTATTCCGACTCCGAAAAAAATTGCATAGCCCTGTTCAAAAAACTTTCCGAAAACGACCGAAAATCCGTCATCGCCCTGATGACAGAAATGAGCAAGCATTAAGGGAGCGCAGGGGAAAGGCTCAATGGGCGATGGCGGGCAAAAAAAAATCCACGGAAATCAGTTTTTAGGCATACTGCGGTCATTGAGCCTGTCGAAATGACCTTGGAGTCTGTCTAGCATGTCATTCTACACCCCCGCACGGAATCGAGCGTTTGAAGGACTTTGCGCAAGGAACTTGAACAGACGGGCGTTTTTCGGTACAATAATTCCCAGTATTTCGCTAGGATTAAAAAGATTTTATGAAAATTGAAACCATACACACCGACGTTCTCATCATCGGCGGCGGCACGGCGGGCTGTTATGCGGCAATAACGCTCGGCTCGCACGAAGATGTCTCCGTGCTTGTCGCCGAAAAGGCGAATGTCTCACGGAGCGGTTGCCTTGCGGCGGGCGTGAACGCGCTCAACGCCTACATCACGAGCGGGCATGTTCCGCAAGATTATGTCGATTATGCCTCAAATGATGCCGAAGGAATCGTGCGCGAGGACTTGCTTCTCACAATCTGCGAGCGGCTGAATTCCGTGACGGCGGATTTGGAGAGGCGAGGGCTTGTCATTTTGAAAGACGAGAACGGAAACTATGTGAGCCGTGGCTGGCGCAACATCAAAATCAACGGCGAGAACATAAAGCCGCTTCTGGCAAAAGGCGCGGCATCGCAAAAAAATGTCAGAATCATAAATCACCTGAACATCACCGACCTTGCGACCACACGCGATTCCGACGGAAAAACGCGAGTTGCGGGCGCATACGGCTTTTCCGTGAACGAAGAAATTTTCTATTATGTAGAAGCAAAAGCCGTGCTGATTGCGACGGGCGGGGCGGCGGGGCTTTACCGACCGAACAACCCCGGATTTTCGCGGCACAAGATGTGGTATCCGCCGTTCAACACGGGCGCGGGCTACGCGATGGGAATCCTCGCGGGCGCGGAAATGACCACGCTTGAAATGCGGTTCATCGCGCTCCGCTGCAAGGACACGATTGCCCCCACGGGAACGATTGCGCAGGGAGTCGGCGCAAAGCAGGTGAACGCGAAGGGCGAAATCTACGAAACGAAATACGGCTTAAAGACGAGCGAACGCTGTTGGGGAACGGTTGAAGAAAACCGAGCGGGGCGCGGCCCGTGCTTTTTGGCGACGAAGGGAATCGGCGCGGAAGCCGAGCAGGACTTGTACAAAGCGTACTTGAACATGGCACCGAGCCAAACGCTCAAATGGCTTGAAAATGGTGTCGGTCCTGCAAGCGAAAGCGTTGAGGTCGAAGGAACGGAGCCGTACATCGTGGGCGGACATACGGCGAGCGGATTTTGGGTGAACACCAAGCGTGAAACGACGGTCAGCGGGCTTTTTGCGGCGGGCGATGTGGCAGGCGGCGCACCGCAGAAATATGTGACGGGCGCGCTTGCCGAGGGCGAAATTGCGGCGGAAAGCATCGCCGAATTTTTGAAAAATTCGATGGCAAATACGGAGGTTTCGACAGGCTCAACCTCCACGGTTAATGCAACACCAAATTCGGAGATTGAGCCTGTCGAAATCACCACATCTGATAAATTCGCCGAATACGAATCGCATTTGTCAAGAGATGAGATTTCGACTAGCTCAATCTCCGCGTTATTTTCAACCGAGCAAATTGAAGAAGCCATGCAGAAAGTCATGGACGAGTACGCGGGCGGAATCGCGACGGGCTACCGCTACAACGAAAGCCGTCTCATTCTCGCCTCACAAAAAATCGCGGAGCTGCAGTCGCTTGTTCCGAATCTGAAGGCGGCTGACATGGACGATTTGCTCAGAATCTACGAGGTGCGCGAACGGCTCATCGTGTGCCAGTCGCTCATTGCCCATCTTCGCGCCAGAAAGGAAACGCGCTGGCACAGTTTCGGCGAACACGCGGACTATCCCGAAAAAACGTCGGACGGCTTGTGCTATGTCAATTCCGTGCTGGAAGACGGCGAAATCAAAATCATCACGCGACCACTCGTGCAAAAAGGAGAGCAGTATGAGCATCAAAATCAATAAAAACACCTGCGTCGGTTGCTCAGGCTGCGTGGAAGTCTGCCCTGGAAACCTCATCAAACTGAACGGCGACAAAAAGGCGGACATCAAACACGAGCGCGACTGCTGGGGCTGCACGAGCTGCGTGAAGGCTTGTCCCGTGCAGGCAATCAGCTTCTTTTTGGGCGCGGACATCGGCGGTCGCGGCGCGGAACTCACCGTCAGCACAAAAGGCTCAGTCCGCACCTGGACGGTCACAAAGCGCGACGGCTCGGTTCAGCAGATTGTCGTTGACGGAAGCGTGTCGAACAAGTATTAGCGAAAAATTGGAGGAGATATAACCGTGAGTGAATTATCCCACTTGGACGAACTTGAAGCGGAGGCGATTTACATTATCCGCGAGGTGGCGGCGGAATGCGAGAAACCCGTCATGCTCTACTCAATCGGCAAGGACAGCTCGGTCATGCTGCACTTGGCTCTCAAGGCGTTTTATCCCGAAAAGCCGCCGTTTCCCTTTTTGCACATCGACACGACCTGGAAATTCCGCGAGATGATTGCGTTCCGCGACCATGTTGCCAAAAAATACGGGCTTGACATGCTCGTCTACACGAATGAAGAGGGCGTAAAGGCGGGAATCAACCCGTTCGACCACGGCTCGGCGTACACGGACATCATGAAGACGCAGGCCTTAAAGCAGGCACTCACCAAATATCAGTTCACGGCGGCGTTCGGCGGAGGAAGGCGCGACGAGGAAAAATCCCGCGCGAAGGAGCGGATTTTCTCTTTCCGAAACGCGGCTCAGGCATGGGACCCAAAAAATCAGCGGCCAGAGATGTGGAAGCTCTACAACACGCAGATTCACAAAGGCGAAAGCATTCGCGTGTTCCCGCTTTCAAACTGGACTGAAAAGGACATTTGGCAGTACATCAAGCGCGAGAACATCGAAATCGTCTCGCTCTATTTTGCGGCGGAGCGACCTGTCATCGAGCGCGACGGCTCAATCATTCTTGTTGACGACGACCGCTTAAAACTCCGCGAGGGCGAAAAAATCCTGCACAAGTCGGTGCGATTCCGAACGCTCGGCTGCTATCCGCTCACAGGCGGCGTGTACAGCACGGCTGCCACGCTTGACGGAATCATCGACGAGACGCTTTCTGCCGTCACGAGCGAGCGCACGAGCCGCGTGATTGACAAGGACGGCGGAGCTGCGAGCATGGAAAAACGCAAGCGGGAGGGCTACTTCTAAGCCCCGTCACCCCGAACTTGTTTCGGGGTCTACGCAGCGACGAGATGCCGAAACGAGTTCGGCATGACACATTTGGAGTTTATTTTTATGAAAGGACTTTTGAAATTCATCACCTGCGGGAGCGTTGACGACGGAAAATCAACGCTTATCGGGCATATTCTCTACGACGCGAAGCTTTTGTACGCCGACCAGGAGCAGTCGCTCCAGCTTGAATCAAAAGTCGGAAGCCGCGAAGGAAAAATCGACTATTCGCTTCTTCTCGACGGACTTATGGCGGAGCGCGAGCAGGGAATCACGATTGATGTGGCGTACCGCTATTTTTCGACCGAAAAACGAAGTTTTATCGTCGCGGACACGCCTGGGCATGAGGAGTACACGCGAAATATGGCGGTTGGCGCGTCATTTGCCGACCTTGCGATTATCCTTGTCGATGTCGTGCATGGCGTTCTTGTGCAGACGCGCCGACACGCGCGAATCTGCTCGCTCATGGGAATCAAGCACTTTATTTTTGCCGTCAACAAGATGGATTTGGCAGGCTACAGCGAGGCGCGATTCAACGAAGTCACCGCGCAAATCAATGAAATCATCACCGAACTCGATTTGCAGGATGTCGTGGTTATCCCCGTCAGCGCAACCGAGGGCGACAATGTGACGCACAAGAGCGACAAAATGGGCTGGTACGCGGGAAAGACGATTCTTTCGCACTTGGAAACCGTTGAGACTCAGCACGCCGATGACGAATCAGGCTTTTACCTTCCGATTCAGCGCGTGTGCCGACCGAACCACGAATTCCGAGGCTTCATGGGGCAGATTGAGCGCGGACAAGTCAAAATCGGAGACGAAATCACCACGCTCCCAAGCCGCGAAAAGGCGAAAGTCAAAAAAATCGTCGTTGGATTTGAAGAAAAGGACGGGGCTTCGCGTGGAAAAGCCGTGAACATCGTGCTTGACCGAGAAGTTGATGTGAGCCGAGGATGCGTCTTCACCAAAGACCTTGAAATTCCGATTGCGACCAGTTTCACTGCAACGATTCTCTGGATGGACGACAGCGAACTTGAAACAGGCAAGAATTTCTTCGTCAAAATCGGCACGAAGCAGATTCCGGGACTCGTGACGCACATCGACCACGCGATTGATGTGAACACGGGCGCAGAGCGAAAAGTCAGCTCGCTCAAAAAGAACGAAATCGCCGTCTGCTCAATCAGCGTGACCGAACCGATTGTGGTCGATGAATTCAAGAAGAACCACACGCTCGGCGAATTGATTTTGATTGACCGAATCAGCAACATGACCAGTGCCTGTGGCGTGGTCACAGCCGTTTCTGAATCAAACAAAACCGTTTCGCTGGTCGTTGACAGAAATCGCCGTGCCGCCCTCAAATTGCAGACTCCGCTCGTCGCAGAGTTCATTCTTGGGCAGAACGGCATTACGGAAGAATTCGTGTCGTCGGTTGAAAAGAAACTTGCGGACTCTGGTCGCCACACCTACCGCTACATGCCAAAATCTGACGAGGATTACATTTCCGTCGCCCGCCATTTGTACGAGGCAGGACTTATCGTGCTTCTTGAACTCGACGAACGCCAGAAAAAAGAACATCCCGAATCAGAAAGCAGTGCATGGTACACAGGCTGGCAGAAAAATCTTTCAGGTGCGAATGCAAGCGATGTCGCGGAAACGCTCCGCAAAAAGACCGCGTTTGCGCATGACGTGGAGTATTCGATTTAGAAAGGGTCGCAAACTCAATCTCCGAAGACTCGCTTGTCTTTTTTAATGAAACCTGTTCGGAAAGCACAGTTTTTAGAACAGGTTTTTTGATTTTTATGACCTTTCGTTTTGGTTCATTGCCGAAGTATGAAAACCATGCTATACTAAAATCAAAATGACATTTTTTTGATTTTTGTCACACAAAGACTCGAAAAGGAGATTCGTATGTCAAAGTACGCGTTTTTGTTCCCGGGGCAGGGAGCGCAGGCACCCGGCATGATTAAGGATGTTGCGGAGGGCTCGGCGGCGGCGATGAAGGTCATCGATGACGTTTCCTCAATCGTCGGCCTCGACATGAAAAAGCTCATGTGGGAGTCCGACAAGGAGGCGTTGAGCCGCTCGGACAACTCGCAGATTGCGATTACGACGGCTTCCCTCGCGATTATGGCGGCACTCAGGGACAAGGGAGTCGAGCCTGCGGCGGCGATGGGGTTCTCGCTCGGCGAATTCCCCGCGCTGTACGCCGCGGGAATCCTGAGCTTTGAGGGCGTGGTCAAGGTG
>ERZ842401.4917-NODE-4917-length-15164-cov-5.246608_pt1 | contig 15164 bp, 10 predicted proteins | sample MGYA00521270_ERZ842401 | MGnify/ENA primary metagenome ERZ842401 (study PRJEB31892, sample SAMEA3878208) | bioreactor metagenome | biome: Moose rumen | place: Sweden | collected 2011-10 | study: EMG produced TPA metagenomics assembly of the PRJEB12797 data set...
CCCACCCTTAACGGAAAAGCCCTTCCAGATTATTCTGGAGGGGCTTTCTGGTTTTATGCCACGGCTTGGCTTTTGTTTCAGCCTTTTCACTATCTTTGCATTCCATTTTGTTGTTATGAAAGAATTATCGACACGCACGGTTTCTGGTTTGGTGTTTGCCCTTGTGGTGATTGTATGCGTTTTTGTCGCGCCTTGGTCTATGGCAGCCTTGCTTTCCGTTGTCGTCGGCATCGGCGTGTTCGAGATGTGTAGGCTTCACGGAATGGTTCAAGCGCGACAAGTGCTTGTTGTCGAAGCGATTGCCTTAGTTGCATTCCTTGTGGGTGCTTTTGTCGCCTTGAATTGGCTGTCCGCTCGGTGGCTTTTGTTGGAATTGCTCTTTATGGGCTTGCCTTTCCTCTATGCCTTGTTTTCCAACTCCATCCGTCATGAAACGGTTTTTTCTTGTTGCTACGCCTCGCTTACTTTCCTAAGCTTGCCTTGTGCGTTGATGCTTTTCATGTATCGTCCTGATTTGTTTGGCGACATGGCTGGCCCGTGGCTCGTGATTTCGGTATTCTGCCTTTTATGGGTCAACGATATTTTTGCTTATTTGACGGGAAAATTGTTGGGCAAGCATAAGCTTTTTGAGCGGATTTCCCCTGGAAAGACCATCGAAGGCAGTCTTGGGGGCTTGGTGTTCACCGTCGTTGCAGTCACCATTTTCAGTCATTATGCTGATTGGCTGCCGATGAATGCGGCCATCGGCATGGGTGCCATTGCTGTGGTTTTTGGCACGTTGGGCGACCTGTGCGAGTCGATGCTGAAACGCCAAGCGGGTGTCAAGGATTCTGGTAAACTGATTCCGGGTCATGGCGGCATTTTGGACCGTTTCGACTCGGTTTTGTTCAGCGTACCGTTTATTTTCGTTTATTTGCTGCTGCTATGAAGATCCATAAAAGAATACACGAAGAAGGCACGAAAGCCATTTTGGTTACTTGCGCCATAGTTGCAGCAATGGTTGCACTTGTCAATTTGCTTTGGCCTTCGCAAACGGTTTGGCATTACCTATTGTATGCTTTTTTTCTTATCGTGTTGGTGCTGACTATTCGCTTTTTCCGCGTTCCTATTGAGCGCAAGACTACTCTTGTGGAGGATGCGGTTTTGTCGCCTGCCGATGGCGAGGTGGCGGCCAACGAAATCGTGATGGAAGACGAATATTTCCACGACCAGCGGCGACAGGTTTCCATTTTCATGTCGATTTACGACGTACATATCAACTTCTTCCCGTTTGATGGCGAAGTGACCTACTACAAGTACCATCCAGGGAAGTTTTTAGTGGCTTTCAATCCCAAGTCATCGTCTGACAATGAGCACAATACGATTGTGTTGAAAGACCGAAAAGGTCGTGAGGTCATGGTGCGTCAGATTGCGGGATTTGTGGCACGGCGCATCGTTTGTGGTTTGCAGGCGGGCGACAAGGCCGTTGTGGGCGAGGAACTCGGCATGATTCGTTTCGGCTCGCGTGTGGACGTGTTTCTGCCCTTGGATGCCGACGTCAAGGTGAGAATCGGCGACAAAGTGGTGGGCAAGGTAACGGTTTTGGCGGGGTTGCCCTAATCAAAGTATCTCCATAATCTCCAACAAAGTTTTGACTTCAAACGTACGGCTGCCTTCAACGGCTGCTCCGCTTGGGTTGAAGAAGATGGTGTCCATTCCAGCGGCTCTTGCCCCATCGATGTCGACGGCCATTTCGTCGCCAATCATGAGGCCTTCGTCGGCTGTGGCGTTGGCCTTGCGCAAGGCGTAACGGAAAATCTCAGGGTTGGGCTTTTTCACGCCGACTTCTTCCGAAACGGTCAGCGTCTCGAAATAAGGTTTCATGCCCGAACCGCTCAACTTGGTATGTTGCACCTCCTGAAATCCATTGGTAATCAGGTGCAAATGGTATTTTGGCTTCAGGTAGTCGAGCAGTTCCATTGTGCCGGAAACCAACCTCACGATGCGCGGCGACCAATAGACATAGTCCTCGCTGAGGTGGTCGGCAAGGGCGATGTCGTGGATGCCGTAGTGTTCCAACGGCAGCACAAATCGGGTGCGGTTCAGGTCGTCTTTGGTGATTTCGTTGGCGCGATATTGCTCCCAAAGCCGTTCATTCAGAGGATGATACACTTCGTGAAACTCGTGGGCGTTAGGTATGCCGAGGCTTTTCAGGTCGTATTTTTCGTAAATGCGCTCAAAGGCGACTTCAGCGGCGGCATCGAAGTCCCACAGGGTGCGGTCTAAGTCGAAAAAGATGTGTTTGTATTTTGATTTCCCAAGCATTTGCCTTTGCCACTCAAACAGGGCCACCGCCGCGGCGTGACTGACATTGAGCGAGCGCGTGGGACCTGGCACGGGGATATACACCGTCATGTCGCATTGCGACAAGATTTCTTCCCTAATGCCTTGCCTTTCGTTCCCAACGACAAACGCAATGTTTTCAGGGAGTTGCGTGTCGTAAATACAAGTCGCCTCATGGCTCGTCTCGATGGCGACGATGGTCTTGCCTTCGGGAACGATTTTGCGCAAGTCGTTTTCTTCGCTGAAATACCAGCGGATGTTGTCGCGGCTGGAGGCGGCGGCACGGCGCACCTTGCCGAGGCGGTGCTCGTCTTCGTTGCCCAAGAAGCACACTTCCGAAGCCCCGATGTTGTCGGAAAGGCGGATCATGGCTCCGATGTTGTCGGGGGTCAGGAGGTGGTCGGCGATGACGATGGGGCGGGGAATGCGCTCAAAAAGCCGCTCGGGGGCAATTTTGGAGAACAAGTCGTTGGATTTCAGATAGGTCATGGTCGTTTATTGAATGAGTATTTTCCTTACGAGGACTTGCGATTGGGCGGCGATTTGCAGGAAATACAGCCCTTTGGGCATGGCGTTGCACTGTAATTGCGTCTTCCCAAAACTCTCGCCTTGCATGATGATTTGCCCCAAGCTATTGAAAACGACATACTTGAACGGTTGCCCAAGGTCGATGTGGAGCATGTCGTGGACGGGATTGGGGAACACTTTCACTTCTTCTCCCGCTTCGTCTAAGCCTACTGAGGTGACTTCCACTGTGGCAAAGGCAGGAAGCGTACACTGATGTGTGGCCGTGAGTGCAACGACGCTGTAAGTGTGTGTGCCTATGCCAATCAACTGGGTGAATGAAGTGCCCGATTGGGTGGAAACGATTTCACCGTCGAGGCGGATGACATAGCTTTCGGCGGCTTCCAATCCTGACCAAGAGAGCGTGACCTCGTTGAGGTTGACTTGTGCTTGCAGCTCAAGCGCGGGCAAGAAGACGACCTGCTCCGATGAGGGGAATTGCACGTCGTCGAGCCAGCAGCAGTCGTCGCCGTAGGTGCCGTTGCTGTCTTTCATGTAGATCCATTTGAACTTGTGGGTGCCGGCGGTCACGGGGAAGGCTTCGCGACTCCAGTCCACTTCGCCCGACCATTCGCCCATGGCGGCGTTGTCGATGTAGAAGGTAAGTTTGTCCTTGTTGGCCTCGGTCGAGAGTTTCTTGAAGAAGCTGATTTGTCCGTTTTCGCTGACTTCGATCTCCACTTGCAGCGTGGTGAGGTTGGCATGGCCGATGGCTCCCGACCGTGCGCTGTAGGTGCCTGTGTTGGCCGTGCTGCCGTCGACGAACCAATGGGCGCTACCTAAGCTTTCCCAGTTGAAGGCTGAGAAGTCGCCGGTCTCAAAGGTCTCCTTGGCCGCGCCGATGTTGAGCAGTTCGATGCCTTCCAACCCGTAGTTTTCGGCCTCGAGGAGATAGAGCACTTCCAAGGTGGAGTTGTTGGGCAGCTGTGATGAGGTGGTGAATGAAGCCGTAACGGTGGCGGTGTTTCCGGCAGGGATGTCGCCAATGGAATGTATTACAGTGTTGAAATGCAACTCGTTGGTACTGCTGTAGAGTTGCAGCCAGGCGTTATGGGCATCGGATGAGCCGATGTTTCTGATGCCGACGAGGAGTTGCCCGTTCTCGCCTGGGTTGACCGTAGCAAGCGGTCGGAAGTCCGTCAAAATGAACGCAGGAGCGTGGAGTGTCATTCGGAATTGGCTTGTCCAGACGTGGCTGCCTGCTGTGCAAGTGACGTTGAAATAGGCTTGCGTTCCGTCGGCAACTGTTTCGCTGACAGCGATTTGGAACCCGTTGGCGATGGTGTATTCCGTCATGGCGGCGAGGCTCGGGATGGTGGCCGTGCCGCTAATGATGTCCACATCGGGCGAATCGGTGCCGAGTGACACTTGCACATTGGAAGCGGCTTCGTTGCCTATGTTCTTGATGGTCAAGTCGATGCCGAAGGTTTCGCCGTAGTCGGCTTGGCCGTTGGCATCGTTGATGGCAAAGTGGTCGTAGGTGAGGAACGGCCCGTTGGCTGGGATGATCTCGATGTCGCGTACTTCCGTCACTTTGTTGAATCCCGTCACCACAAGCTGTGCCGTTCCCGTTTCCTCGGGGCTTTCGAAGCTGAGCGTCCCCTCGCCGTTGACGATGGGTGTGCAGCATAGCACCTGCCCGTCGACCGAGAGGGTGGCCAAAGCGTAGTCGGCCTCAACAGAAATGTGCAATTCGCTCTGTCCGAGGAAGATGGCTTCAGGTTGGCAGATGATGTTCAGCTCGGAGGGGGTGTCGGTGCGGAGCATGAGGCTTGGGTCGCCGAAGAGGATCCATGTGTTGTGGGTGGCGCCTTGGTCGCTGGGGAAGAGGTCGAGAATCTTCATGTTGCCGTTGAGCGAAGCCCCGCCAAGGGTGTGGTGGTACTGGTCGGCGGAGCGCCATTCGCAAAGCACGTCGACCATCTCGTCCTGTCCTGTCATGGGAGGTTGCCACGGTTGGCTGGTCCAGCTGAACATGCCGCCGATGGCACCTGTGGGAACGCCTGTCGCGTTGTTGACGGCACGCATCCAAGCCTCGGCGAAGCAGTCGACGTCGAACTTTCCGTTGAGGCAGGCCGTCGACCAGATGAAAGGCCATTTGTAGTCGTTCACCAAGGCGTTCACATGGCTGTTGGTGAAGCTGCCCACATACCATCCCGTGGTGGAGCCGTGGTTGCAATAGTTGCAGATGCCTGCGCCCGCGTTGAAGTTCTCGCTTAGCATGGCGGCATTGGTGCCCACGCCCACGCCTTGGTAGTGTTGCGAAACCTCGCTGTAGGTGTAGTGCAGCAAAGTGTCGCGGATGTATTCAATATGCTGATAGTCAGACTCTCCGCCGTTGTGTCCGCTGCCTGCGCCTTCGGTCGAGCCAATGCCGATGCCTTTGCCGAGCCAGTCGGCACTCGTGGTGATGTCGCGCTCGTAATAAACCACCTTTTCGACTTGATGCTCCACGTCGGCCACGCTTTCGGCGGAGAAGCGTCCGACAAGGATTTCGGGATAATAGTCGTTGCCTTCGAGTTGGCCAAACCAGATGTCGGAGGCACCGCCGTTCATGGCTTTGGGCGTGAGGTCGTTGTAGTCGCCGACGAGCAACACATAGCAAAGGTTCTCATCTGGGGTGTTGTAGCGGCTGAGAATGAACGACTTGATTTGTTCGGTGTTGTTGCCGCCAATGTCGGAAAGGCTGACTATCGTGGTCGGGCGGCCCGATGCGTTTTTCCAGTCGACGAAAGGCTGCATGGACTCCAAATAGGGGTCGGCGCAAATCACTAACATCTCACCCTCGTCGGCAATGAAAGTGTATTTTGCGGCATTTTCCTTGAAGTTGAGGAAACGATGGCTGTACATGGCCTCGGTTTCGGGTGCGAGGCGGATACGATTCGATTTCCGACTTGCCTTCAGGTTGCTTCCGCTGTTGCCTATTGTCTTGAAACTCAGCGTTAAACTGGTAAAAACGCGCAAGGTTCTCGTGACGGCGTTGTAGGCGAAAGGATACACTAAGATGTTTTGTCCACGGAAGTCGCGGAGGATGTAAGGTGTGTCCAATAGGGCCTGATGGCAGGGGAAGAAACGGTTTTGGCCATAGGTCTCGCCGTAGCGGAAAGGCACCGTCGAGGGGTCGGTTTCGCGGCTGAGGTTGCCTTTGGACGGGGCAATCTCGATGTTTTCAAAGTCTTGATATTGAGCGTCTTTGACTTGAATTTCCATCTCGGCCATGTCGTCGATGAGCATAGGGATGGCAAACAACGGTAGGTCGGGTGCGCCTTCCACAAGCATCGAGGCCATCTTGGGCACGGTGATGACGTATTGCGTGCCTTGGGGCGTGGCGACCTCCTCCTTGAAGAAGCCGTTCAGCTTGAAGCTGACGATGGATTCTTGGCCCGACGCGGAAAGCAGTTTTGCGGTTGGGGCAACGGGGACGGCACTTCCTGTGGCAACCCATTCTTGCGCGAAGCCATTGAAACTCAAAAGGATAAAGGTCAGTGTAAGCAGTCGTGACAGCGTTTTCATATCGGTCTTGTTTTGGGCTTTTCAGCATTTTGCTGCAAAGATAAACCAAAATCGCAAAACCCGCCGTGTCGGGGGCGGGTTTTGCGATAAAAAATCAAATAGTCTGTTACGATAAGGTCTGAGGCTCAGGTCGATGACCGTCAGTCGACATTCTTGTGCAGATAGGAATTCTCGTTGCTGATGCCGTTATTGGAAGTCGAGTAGTGCGACATGTCGCTGCTTTCATTAGCTTGGCTGATTTCCACATTGCGGCGCAGGTAAGCGGGTTGGTTTTCAAGCTCCTCCAATCCGCGAGTGGTCCTAAAGTTCATGCTCAAGGCGCGGAGACGTTGTTTCTTCAGCTCCTCCTTGGGGTCAACAATCTTGACTTTCTTCGCCTCAAGCACGGCTACTTCCTGTTCCGTCTTGGTCTGCACTTCTTCCTTGGTGATGATGCGCGAGGTGATTTCGAAGCCATCGTCGTCGTTGCCGTTGGAACGGAAAGGATTGTCGAAGACCCTCACGTTGGGACGCTCCTCTTCATAATAAGAGGTGTGTTGCGTTTCTTGGACGGGGATGAAGGGCGTCGGCTCAACGATTGGCTCGACGATAGGCTCTTCCTCGATAGGCTCTGCTTCTTCTACAGGCTCAGGCTCAATGTACGTTTCGGTTCGCTCTTCCACATCAAACAAGGAATGCACGGTCTTCTCCTCGTGCGCGACTTGCGGTTGGGGAGCAGGCGTTTCCTCATGCTGGATGGAGGGCTGTGGTGTTTCGGCGACTTTGGCTTCCGTGTCAGGTGTCGTTGCTTCGCCTCTCACGTTGCCGTTCAGGTCGTAGACCTTCTTCGGCTGCACTGTGGGAATGGTCTGTTTCTCGTTCAGCACGGCGGTATAGGGACGGGCGTCGTGGTTGAAGCCGGTGGCAATCAGGGTGACGCTGAGGGCTTCGCCTAAGTTTTCGTCGGTGCCGTTGCCCCAGATGACATCGGAGTTGTTGCCGCAGGCGTTTTGGGCGATTTCGAGGATCTCGTCCACTTCGTCTAACGACACCTCGTTGGTGCCCGAGGTGATGTAGAGCAGGATGTTTTTCGCGCCCTCGATGTTCGAGTCGTTGAGCAAGGGCGAGTGGATGGCGTCCTTGATGGCCTTCTCGGCACGGTTTTCGCCTTCGGCGGTGCCCGAACCCATGATGGCCTTTCCGCTTTCCTTCATCACGGTCTTGACGTCTTCGAAGTCGACGTTGACATAGCCGGGCACGGTGATGATTTCGGCGATGCCGCGAGCAGCCGTGGCCAACACGTCGTCGGCTTTCTTGAACGCCTCGGAGAGTTTCATGTTGCCATACTGGTCGCGGAGCTTGTCGGTGCTGATGAGGATGAGCGTGTCGACACATTTCTTGAGTTCCTCTATACCGTTGAGGGCCTGCAACTTGCGTCGGCGGCCTTCGCGTTCCATCGGCATGGTGACGATGCCCACGGTGAGGATGCCCTTGTCTTTGGCCAATTTGGCCACGACGGGTGCCGCGCCGGTGCCGGTGCCGCCGCCCATTCCGGCGGTGACGAACAGCATCTTGGTGTCGTCGTCGAGCAGGGCCTCAATCTCGTCGCGGCTCATCTCGGCGGCTTCGCGCCCGATGTTGGGGTCGTTGCCGGCGCCCAACTCGCGCTTGCCGAGGTGGACGGTGGTTTTCACGTTGCTTTTCAGCAAAGCTTGGTGGTCGGTGTTGCAAAGGACGAAATCAACCCCTTGGATGCCCTCTTCCATCATGTGGTTGACGGCGTTGCCGCCGCCGCCGCCCACACCGACGACTTTGATATAGTTGGGCTTGGCCTCGTCGACGGGCTTGAACATCTCGTCTTGTTTGTTGATGGTCATGTAATCTTCTGCCATAATCGTTGATTTTATAAGGGGTTAGTCAATGTCGTCGGGATTAAAGATCTCGGTGAAAGAAGTGACGATTTTCTTCAAATCGAGAACCTTTTTCTTTTTCTTCCTAGTGGTGGTTTCTTCAGTCTCATCGTTGGTCTCGGCAACGATGGTTTCTGAAGCAGTGTCTTTTGCCATTCCGGTGCCAACTTCAGGGCTTGTTTGTCCCATTTCGATAGGTTTGATGGCATTCAGATGTTCGTCGTGTTCCATGCGGGCGATGGTTTCGATGACAAGGCCGATGCCAGTGGAATACATGGGGCTTGCCATCTCTTTCATCGTGGTGCTGTTGAGGTGTTCGCTGGGGTATCCGATGCGCACTTCCAATCCGGTCTTGAATTCGGCCAGTTGTTGGATGTAATTCATCAAGGCACCACCACCGGTGAGGACGATGCCGGCGATGAGTTGGTTTTCCGACTTTGCCTTTTGGATTTCATAGTTGACCAATTCGAAGATTTCTTCCAATCGGGCTTGGATGATGTTGGCTAAGTTCTTGAAGGAGATTTCTTTGGGCTCTCTGCCACGGATGCCAGGGATGGAAACCACTTCGTCGTCGCGGTTTTTGCTGGCTAAGGCCGAGCCGAACTTCACCTTCACCTCTTCGGCATAGTGCCTGATGATGGAGCATCCCGTGCAGATGTCTTCCGTGATGATGTTGCCGCCGAAAGGTATCACTGCGGTGTGCTGGATTTTCTTGTCCTTGAATATGGCGATGTCGGTGGTGCCTCCGCCGATGTCGACCAAGACCACGCCGGCGTCTTTCTCCTCTTCGTCGAGTACGGCTTGTGCCGAGGCGATGGGCTCAAGAATCATATAGTCCATTTCGAGACCGGCTTTCTCGATGCACTTCAAGATGTTCTTGGCTGCCGAGGTCTGGCCGATGATGACATGGAAATTGGCTTCGATCTTGTTGCCCAACATGCCTACGGGATTGGAGGCCAGCTCGCCGTCGACGTAGGTGTCTTGGCGGATGACGTCGATGATTTCTTCACCTGGGGTCATGTTGATTTTAAAGGTGTCGTTGCGCAGGCGTTCGAGTTCAGCCTCAGTGATTTCGGTTTCGTGGTTGTCGCGCATCAATACGCCGCGGTGCTGCAGGCTCTTGATGTGTTGGCCGGCAATGCCGACGCTGACGCGGTTGATTTCCACGCCCGATTGTTCGGAGGCTTGCTTGACTGCCAGTTTGATGGCTTCCACGGTTTCGATGATGTTGGTGACTACACCTCTTTTCACGCCCGTGGAGATGGTTTTGCCGTAGCCGAGAATCTCGATTTTCCCGTTTTCGGCTTTCTGGCCTACGATGCAGGCCACTTTGGTGGTGCCGATGTCTAATCCGACGATGATTTTTCCTTCGCTCATAGCATTATCGTTTTGTACAGACTATTTGATTTTTATAATTCAGATTGATGATTTTCGTTGCTTTGGTCTCAGGGCTTTTGATGCGCTGTTTCATGAAGATTTCCAGCCGATTCAACTTGTCGGCGGCGAGGCAGGTGTCGCCAAGGATGATGCGTGCATCGAGTCCTTTCACGGTGAGCTCAAATTGGTTGCGGTTGTTGCAATAGAGCTGTCCGGCGCAATTGGCGATGAATGGATTCTTTTCGATGGCCTCAAACCAATACAAGGCATTGAGCGCGTTTCGGTCGCCATCGAGGGTGTCGCTGAGTCGACGTGTGGTTGTGTCGTTGCCGAGGTCAAAATTGCCGCTGGCAATCAGCACATAAGGGGTGTAGCTGTGGCTCGATGGGAGCACGATTCCGTCGTGGGTGACGTACACCGAGTGGCCGTTCTTGCCGTATATTCTGAATTTGGGCTGATGTTCTTGGAAGGAGATGTTCAGGTTGCCGTCGAGGTCGATGTAGGCGGTGTTGCTCTCAATCCAAGGGTTGGCGTCGAGTTGCCGCTGGATTTTGACCATGTCGACGGTGCCGATTTTAGAGTTGCCGTATCTCTGCTCCATCATTTCGTGCAGTTCGTGCCTTCTCACAAAGCCGCTGTCAGGCTCAGCCGTGATGTTGATGGCCTTGAGAGGCGTTTCGAGGTAGTCTTCCCTTGCGAAGATGAACAAGACGACCAACGCTGCCGCCGTGACGACCCATAATACGATGCTTAATATCTTCTTTACCATGTCTTTATCAGTTTTTCCAAGGGTTCAACAAAACGGTCGATGTCGCCGGCACCCATCGTGACGAGCAGTTCGGGTCTTTTGCTGTCCATCAAGGCGATGAGTCCGGATTTGGGGCAGACTTGCTTGTCGGTCATCTGCACCTTGCCCAAGAGTGCCGTAGAGGTGATGCCTTCGATGGGTAGCTCACGGGCGGGATAGATGTCGAGCAGGACAAGCTCGTCGGCCATGGCCAAAACGGTGGCAAACTCGTCCATGAAGTCGCGGGTGCGGCTGAAGAGGTGAGGCTGGAAGACGAGCGTGAGCCGTTTGTCGGGGAACGAGGTCTTGACCGCCGTCAGGCACGAGCGGATTTCTTCGGGATGATGCGCGTAATCGTCGATGTAGCAGTGCTTTTCGTTGTTGACGCGGACATCAAAGCGACGCTTCACGCCTTTGAAAGTGCCCAATGCGGCTGCGATGGCCTCAGGCTCAAGGCCGGTTTGCCATGCGGCGATGAAGGCTGCCGTGGCGTTCAGCACATTGTGGTCTCCAGCCATAGGCAGGCGGATGGCGGTGCAGGTGCCTTCGCCCTCGATGGTGAAGTCGGTGACGCCTTTCTCCGACTTGACGATTTCGGCCTTGAAGTCGCAATGTTCGCCAAAACCGAAGCGAATGACATGCTCGGCTTGGATGTCCAAGCCTTCCTTGACGATGACATTGCCTTGGGTGAGGCGGGCGAAGTCGTTGAAACTCTGCACCAAGTGTTGCCTGTCGCCGTAGATGTCGAGGTGGTCGGCGTCGATGGAGTTGATGATGCTGACGGCGGGGTGGAGGCGCAGGAAGGAACGGTCGAACTCGTCGGCTTCGACGACCAAAAGGCTGTCGTCGGCCCTGCCGAGTAGCAGGTTGCTGCCGAAGTTGTTGGCGATGCCACCGATGAAGGCGGTGGTGTTGGTGCCGCAGGTGTGCAGGACATGGGCCACCATGGCCGTGGTGGTGGTCTTGCCGTGGGTTCCGGCTACGGCGATGGTGCGATGTTGCGCCGAGATGCGTCCCAAGGCTTCCGAGCGTTTCAGGATGGGGACGTTGCGCTGGCGGAGGGCCTCAAATTCCTTGAGGTCGCTTGGGACGGCAGGGGTGTAGACGACAATCTCGATGAGGGCAGGCAATAGGGTGGGGTTGTCTTCATAATGGATTGCCATGCCCTCATCCTCCAATTGTTTGGTGAGCGGTGAAGGAGTGTGGTCGTAGCCTGCAACGGTGTAGCCCTGGCTGTGGTAATACCTTGCCAAGGCACTCATGCCGATGCCGCCGATGCCTAACATGTAGATGGTATGTCCTTCTCCTTTATTCATGTTCTTAACTCTAAACTCTCAACTTTAAACTCTCAACTACAACCTTAACAATATCATCAGCGGCATTCGGTCGGGCAAACTTGCCGATGTTGGTGCTCATTTTGGCCTGCAACTCGCGGTCGTCCTTCAGCCTGAACAAGGCGGGGACGAGTTCCTGCTCCGTGTCGGCGTTGCGCACCATGAGGGCGGCTTCGGCGTCGACGAGCTGCTGGGCGTTCTTGGTCTGATGGTCTTCGGCGGCGGTGGGCAGCGGCACGAAGATGACGGGCTTCTGCACCAAGGCCAATTCCGAAATCGACATGGCGCCGGCACGCGAGACGACCACGTCGGCGAGGCCGTAGGCCAAGTCCATGCGGTCGATGAAGACGGTGGGCTTCACTTGGTTTTCCAATCCCAACGCTTTCACTTCGGCTTGTGCTTGGTCGATGTAGGTCTTTCCCGTCTGCCAGATGAGTTGCAAGTCGCTGCCGCAGAAGGCGTTGAGCTGTGCGCTGATGCCTTTGTTGATGCCCAACGCGCCTTGGCTGCCGCCGACGAGGAGTGCCACGGGTTTCGTCGCATCGAGGCCGAAGTAGGCGGCGGCTTCGTCGCGGGTGCCGTTAAGGACGATGTTGGCCCTCAAGGGGTTGCCCGTGAAATGTATCTTTTCGGCGGGGAACCATTGGTCGAGGTGGTCGTAGGCCACGCAGATGGCTTTGGCCTTTTGGCCCACGTTGCGGTTGGTCTTGCCCGGATAGGAGTTCTGCTCCTGTATGACGGTGGGGATGCCGAGCCAGTTGGCGGCCTTCAGCGTGGGTCCGCTGGCGAAACCGCCCACGCCAATCACCACGTCGGGTTGGAAGCGTTTCAGGATGCGGCGGGCCTTGCTGAGGCTACTTGCCAACTTGAAAGGCAGCGTGAGTGCCGAGAGGTCTTTGGTCAGGCCGCTGATCCACAGGCCTTCAATCGGGTAGCCGGCTTTGGGCACACGTTCCATCTCCATGCGGCCTTTCGCCCCGATAAACAGGATGTCGGCCTCAGGGAATCTCCTTTTCAAGGCATCGGCGATGGCGATGGCGGGAAAGATGTGGCCGCCCGTGCCGCCGCCGCTAATCACGACTTTCAAGTTCTCTTTCATCTTCGGTAATTGCTTGTAGTTCTTGTTCTTTGCTTATGTCTTCGCTCTCGATGCTGCGGGTGACGCTCAGGATCATGCCCAAGATGAGTCCCGTGGCCATCAGCGAGGTGCCACCCATGCTGACGAAGGGTAGCGGTTGGCCCGTGACAGGCAACAGCCCGACGGAAACGCCCATGTTGACCATGGCTTGCACTATGATGAGGAATCCCAACCCGAATGCCATCAACGCGCCGAAGGTGAGCGGGCGTTTGCCCACGACCTTGATGACGCGGGTGAAGAGGATGACATAGAGCATGAGTACGATGATGGCGCCCACGATGCCGTATTCCTCCACGATGATGGCGTAAATGAAGTCGGAGTAGGGATGCGGCAGGAAGTTGCGCTGCTCGCTCTTGCCGGGGCCTTTGCCTATCACCGAGCCTGTGGCCACGGCGATGTCGGCGTAGGTGCGTTGCATGTGCTTGTCGTCGAAGGGGTTGACGTTTTCCTTGTCCTCGCTCATCGACTTCATTCGCCCCGCCCAAGTCTGGATGCGGTTCTGCTTCTCATGGTATTCGGTGGTTTTTTCGCTGATGGTGAGGGTTTGCTCGACGTCCTTCCTTCGGTGTTTGTTGTCGATGTTGGTCTTGACGGCGTCGTAGCCCAGGTATAACCCCATTCCCACGACACACAGACCCACTAAGGAAAGCAGGTGGACGAACTTCACGCGCCCGACGAAGAGCAAGACCATGCAAACAGCCACCAAGATGACGGCTGTCGAGAGGTTTTCGGAAAAGATCAGGCCGGCGGTTACGAGGATGGGAAGGGCAAGTTTGACGAGAAACTCCTTGAAGTTGTATTTCATGTCGCCCATCATCACGATTTGGCGGGCCAAATAGGTGATGAGGATGATTTTCGCCATTTCGCTGGGTTGGAACGAGAACCCTCCCACACTGATGGAACGGTTGGCGTCGTTGATGTTGCGCCCGAAAATGAGGGTGTAAAGCAATAGGGCCAGACAAGGAATCATCAACAAAAAGGCCGCTTTTGCGTAATGCTTATAGTTGACTTTCGAGGCTGCAAACATCACGATGAAGCCAAAAAGCAACATGCCAAGATGCTTCACCAACACCTTTCCGGTGCTGCCTTGGTATTTGGTGACGGCTAAGGCACTGGTGGCGCTATACACCACTATCAGGGAGATGATACCCAACAGCAGAGCCACAATCCAGATGACCTTGTCGCCTTTCAGTATTTTATTGACGATGTTCATTCTCCATTTGTTTTACGAAATCTTTATAGAATTTGCCACGCTCGATGTAGGTCTCGCCCTTGATGTCGGACTTGCATGCCGGCGAAAACAGCACGATGTCGTTTTCCTTTGCCATGAGCGAGGCCGTCGCCACGGCTTCTTCGATGTTGTCGACCTCGATGATGTCTTTCACGTCTTTTTGGAACGACTTTCTCAGGTTGCCGCCCTGGCTGCCGATACAAATCAAGGCCTTGACCTTCTTCTTGGCCACGCGCTTCAGCTCCTTGAAGTCGGTGTCGCTGTCGTTGCCACCTGCAATCCAAATCACGGGTTTGACGATGTTCTCGAAGGTGAACCAAGTGGCGTTCACGCTCTCGGCCCTCGCGTCGTCGTAATACATTACACCGTCGACGGTGGCCACAAAGTCTTGCCGGTGCTCGATGTTGTCGAGGTCGCTCAGGCTCTGCTTGATGTTCTCTTTCCTGATTTGCAATATCTTGGACGAAATGCCCGCCACCATGGTGTTGGGTTTCCTGATGCTCGTGTTGGTGATTTCTTCAATGTAATTCATGGGGGAGTTGTTCAGTTGTCAGTTGTCAGTTGTCAGTTATCAGTTGTCAGTTGTTTAGCGGATTTTGAAGGTGATGAGTGTGAAGGCGGCCAAAAGGATGGTGACAATCCAGAAGCGGATGGTGATTTTCACCTCGTGGTGGACGGTGTTGTGCCCTTCGCCGTGTCCTTTGAAGGTGACCGTCGAATTGGGCCAGGCCTTCTTGAAGTCGCTGTAGCTGGTGCGGAAATGGTCGTGCATGGGGCCTTTCTTCCAGATTCTGTGTCTCTTGCCGCGTTTGAGGAAGAGCTTCACGTCCAAGTCGGAAAGGATCTCGAAGAGGAACACGCCACACAGCAGGGGAAGCAGCAATTCCTTGTGCATGATGATGGCCGACACAGCGATGATGCCGCCAATGGTGAGGCTTCCCGTGTCGCCCATGAAGATTTGGGCAGGGTAGGAGTTGAACCACAGGAAGCCGATGAGCGCGCCGACAAA
>ERZ842401.4918-NODE-4918-length-15160-cov-5.899768_pt1 | contig 15160 bp, 15 predicted proteins | sample MGYA00521270_ERZ842401 | MGnify/ENA primary metagenome ERZ842401 (study PRJEB31892, sample SAMEA3878208) | bioreactor metagenome | biome: Moose rumen | place: Sweden | collected 2011-10 | study: EMG produced TPA metagenomics assembly of the PRJEB12797 data set...
AAAAGAAGGAATAAAAGAAGGAATAAAAGAAGGAATAAAAGAAGGAATAAAAGAAGGAATAAAAGAAACAGCAAAAAATTTAAAAAAGAATGGTGTTTCAATAGATATAATTTCTAAATCAACTGGTCTTACAAAAGAAGAAATAGAAAGGTTATAGAAAGAAGGGTAATGTTACTCTTTTTTTTTGACTTTATTGTATAACTTTAGTGTATAATAAGTATAGGTGATTTTTATGGACAATGTTAAAGATAGAGTTTTAAAGTTAACTAAAATACTTAATGAAGCAAATTATAATTATTATGTTAAAGATGATCCTACTATAACAGATCAAGAGTATGATAAATATTTACGAGAACTTGAAGAATTGGAAGAAAAATATCCTGAATATAGTTATGATGATTCTCCTACTAAACGTGTTGGTGGAGAAGTTATTGATTCGTTTAATAAAGTTAATCATGTTATACCTATGATGAGTTTAAGTGATGTATTTAGTGAAAGTGAAGTAGTAGGTTTTGATGATAGAATTAGAAAAGAAGGATTTAATCCTAAATATGTTTGTGAACTAAAAATAGATGGCCTTTCTGTTTCACTTTTATATCGTGATGGTAAGTTGGTTAGAGCAGCTACTCGTGGAGATGGTGTAGTAGGAGAGGATATTACTCATAATGTAAAAACTATTAAATCAGTTCCGCTTACTTTAAATGAGAAGATTGATATTGAAGTACGTGGTGAAATATATATGAGTAAAAAGTCTTTAGAAAAAGTAAATATAGAAAGACTAAAAAACGGTGAAAAACCACTTCAAAATGCGAGAAATGGAGCAGCTGGATCTATTAGACAACTTGATAGTAAAATTGCAGCTAAGAGAGGACTTGATGTTTGGATATATCATTTACCTAATCCACTTGATTATGATATCCATACTCATTTTGAGGCTTTAGAATTTATGAAAAAATTAGGTTTTAAAGTTAATCCTAACAATAGATTAGTTAACAATATAGATGAGGTATTAGAATTCATAAGTGAAATGGGAGATAAGAGAGAAAGTCTTCCTTATGATATTGATGGTGTTGTAATAAAAGTTAATAATATTGATATGCAGGCAGATATTGGATATACTGCTAAATATCCTAAATGGGCTACTGCATATAAGTTTCCAGCTGAAGAAGTATTAACTCGCCTTAATGATATTATATTTACAGTTGGACGTACTGGACAAATTACTCCTAATGCGGTTTTAGATCCAGTAATAGTTATGGGTTCTACAATATCACGTGCTACTTTACATAATGAGAATTACGTTAAGGAGAAGGATTTAAAGATTGGTGATATAGTTTCAATTAGAAAAGCTGGTGATGTTATACCGGAAGTGGTTGAAGTAAAAAAAGAGAGAAGAACTGGTAATGAAAAAGAATTTACTATGATTACTAATTGTCCTATTTGCGGTAGCGTTTTACAAAAGAAAGAAGGACAAGTAGACTATTTTTGTCTAAATGAGTCATGTCCTACTCGTAAAATAGAATCTTTAATACATTTTGCAAGCCGTGATGCTATGAACATAGATGGCCTTGGGGAAAAAATAATGGAAGACTTCTTTAATTTTGGTTTTATTAAGAGTATTCCTGATATATATTTACTTCAGAGCCATAGAGAAGATTTACAAAGACTTGAAGGATATGGTGAAAAATCTATTACTAAGTTAATTGAATCTATTGAGGAGAGTAAGAAAAATTCTCTTGAGAAACTTCTTTTTGGATTTGGTATTTCAGGTGTTGGTAGTAAGACAGCTAAAGTACTTGCTGCACATTTTCATAATATAGATAATTTAATTAATACATCCTTTGAAGAATTAAATAATATTAATGATATTGGTAATATACTTGCTAAAAGTATTACAGACTTCTTTAGTGATTCAAGTAATTTAGAATTAATTGATACTTTAAAAAAGTTTGGTTTAAATATGGAATATTTAGGCAAAAAAATTGTACTTGATGAAAGTTTTGCAGGTAAGACTTTTGTTCTTACTGGAACTATGAGTGAATTTAAAAGAGAAGAAGCAAAAGAAATAATTGAGTCTCGTGGTGGTAAGACAAGTAGCTCTGTTTCTAAAAAGACAGATGTTGTACTTGCTGGAGTAGATCCGGGTAGTAAATATGATAAAGCCGTAGAACTAGGTATTACTATCTGGAGTGAAGAGGACTTTAAGAGTCATTTAAATTAATATGTATTATACCTATATGATTAGATGTAGTGATAATTCTATTTACACTGGTATTACAACTGATATTAATAGAAGATTCTTAGAACATAAGAATAAAGATAAAAAGTGCGCAAAGTATACTTACACTCATGATGTAGTTAAACTTGAATGTTATTATATTTCTGAAACACGTTCTTTGGCTTCCCGTCTTGAATATTATATAAAAAAGCTTAGTAAGAACGAGAAAGAAAAGTTAATATTTAGTGATAAAAATTTTGAATTATTATTTCAAGAAAAACTTGATTTAACTCAATATAAAAGAGGCAAAATTTAGCTTCTTTTTTTTGTCAAAAATTTCTTTTGATTTTTTCTTTAAATTCGTTGAATTATTTTTTATCTTTGTTATAATAGAAAGCAGTATTTAAATTGGAAGGAGATACTATATGAGTGATAATAAAATGACAGTATTTCTATCAAATGAAATAGTTTTACTTCCTAATTCTGAAGTTAGATTTGAGACAGATAACATTGATGATAAGGAGTTTTTCTCTTTACTTGAAGAAGTAGGGAAGCAAGAGTTACTAGTTGTAAATCCCTTTAATACAAGTGTAAGTTTCCCTGATATAACTGAACTTCCACGTATAGCAACTCTTGCTGAACTTCGTATGAAGATTGATGTTCCTAATGGTAAGACAAGAGTTACCTTATTTGGTGTTAGACGTGTTGAAATAACCGATTATTTTTTAGAAGATTCTTTTTATACGGCAAATTATAAAGAGATAATAAAAAAAGAAATAAAAGAAGATACTTTAACATATAGAAGTTTACTTATTAAGTGTTTAGAGAAGTATATAAATAAAATTCCATATGTTTCTAATTCTATTATGGGACAACTTCATTTAATAAATGAACTTGAAGATCTAACTGATATAGTTGCTTCTTTTGTACCACTTCCTTTTGACAAAAAGAAAAAATATGTTTTAGAACTAGATGTAATTAATAGAGTTAAACTTTTAGTTGAAGATATGAATGAAGAAATTAAGTTTATTGAACTTGAAGAAAAAATAGAAAATGAAGTTACTCATGAACTTGATAAGAGTCAGAAAGAATATTATTTAAGAGAAAAATTAAATGTTATTCAACAAGAACTTGGTGATACTAATAATAAAGATGATGAGATATCTAGACTTAATAAAAAGTATTCTAAACTTAATTGTAGTAGAGAAGTTAAAAATCGTATTAAAAGAGAAATAAAAAGATATCAGTCTACTCCAAGTACTTCTCCCGAAGCTTCTGTTATTCGTGATTATCTTGAATGGATGGTTAGTCTTCCTTGGAATAAATTTACTAAAGATGAAAAAGATTTAAGAAAAGTTGATGCTAGTTTGAATTCGACTCATTATGGTCTTTTGAAGGTTAAAACTAGAATACTTGAGTATTTAGCTGTTAAACAAAATAGTAATAGTTTAAGAAGTCCTATTATATGTTTAGTTGGACCTCCTGGAGTTGGTAAAACAAGTCTTGCTCTTTCTATTGCTAAAGCGTTAAATCGTAAATCTACTAAGATTAGTGTTGGTGGTATTAATGATGAAGCAGAAATAGTTGGTCATAGAAGAACTTATGTTGGAGCTCTTCCTGGTAGAATTATTCAAGGTATGAGAAAAGCTAGGAGTAGTAATCCAGTGTTTATAATTGATGAGATAGATAAACTTAGAAAAGATATGAAGGGTGATCCTGCGAGTAGTTTACTTGAAGTGCTTGATCCTGAACAAAATAGTAAATTTTCTGATCATTATATAGAAGAAGATTTTGATTTAAGCAATGTTATGTTTATTCTTACTGCTAATTATATAGAACAAATTCCATATGAACTTCAAGATAGATTAGAAATTATTGAGGTACCTAGTTATACTGAACTAGAGAAATTTTATATTGCAAAAGATTATTTAATACCAAGAGAACTTGAAGAGCATGGATTAACTGAAATAGAAGTTCAATTTGAGGATGATGCAATTAGTACTTTGATTAATAATTATACTAAAGAGGCTGGTGTACGTGAATTACAAAGAGAAATACAAAGCATTTTAAGAAAAATAGTTAAAAAAATGCTTACTGATTCAACGGTGGCTTCATATATTGTTACTAAAGAATTAATATCTGAATTATTAGGTAAGGGTAGATTTGAATATGAAAAAATAGAAGATAATAATAAAGTAGGTATTGTTAATGGACTTTGTTATACACCTTTTGGTGGAGATATTCTTCCTATTGAGTCAACTTATTATGATGGTGATAATAAACTTTTATTAACAGGTTCTCTTGGTAATGTTATGCAAGAATCTGCTCAAATCGCTCTTAGTTATGTAAGAACTAATTCTTTAAAATTTGATATAAAATCAGATTTGTTTGAAAAAAAAGATATACATATTCATGTTCCAGATGGAGCCATAAAAAAAGATGGGCCTAGTGCTGGGGTTACTCTTGTTACATCTCTTATTAGTCTTTTCTCTAATAAAGTTGTTCCAAGTAATATTGCTATGACTGGAGAAATTACTCTTCGTGGTAAAGTTCTTCCAATAGGTGGTTTAAGGGAAAAATTAATTGGAGCTAAAAGAGCAGGGGCAAATTTAATATACGTTCCTAGTAGAAATAAATATGATATTGATGAACTTGATAATGAATTAAAAGAGGGGCTTGAAATTATTTATGTAGACGATTATATGGATATTTATAGATCTATATTTGGGAGATAATTATGGATGAAGAAATAACTATTGATAGAATAAATATGGGGTATATTGTGTGTCTATTAACAGTTAAAGAAAGTTTAATTACTTTAACTAGTGATGAACTTGTTGAATTATTTTATAATGATGAAAATAATAATGAAGATACAGCTTGCATAGAATCTTTTCTCAGAACACTTATTTTCTTATTAAAAAATGATTATTATTTTTTATATCTTGGAAAAGATGTTTATAACAAAATTTATGATGTGGTTTCAAGAGGTAGACTTTTAGTTAAAAATAATAAAGAAGATATATACGAGATGTCTAATACTATTATTTCACGGCTAAATAAATTAGATATGAATTATTATGAGGTTATTAGAAAAAGGTATTTGTATAATCAAATTAGTTTGAGAACAGGTGAAGAGTATGACGATTATGAACTTTCTTCTGATAAAATGGAAAAAATTGTAAAAGAATATATTCTTAAAGATAGAATTATATTTATGAGCTTTTTTAGTGATAAAAATGAGTTTATTATTAATGATTCCAATGCACACTTTTATCTTTCTTCACTAAGTTATTTTTTTGATAAATTAAATGCCTTGTTTGAGGATGAAGGAAGATTAAAATTTCTTGCTTATGTTAAATTTGTTCTTGATCAAGCTAATCAGAAACAATTTTCTCAGAAAATTATACCTAGAAGTATTTATGAAAATCATAAATATGTTTTAAATAATATTCAAGAAAAATTAAATTCTTATTTAAAAAAAGAAAATATTTCTAAAAGGGATATTTCAAAATTAAAAATTAAAGCAAAAGCATCAGTTCATTGATGCTTTTTTTGTAATAATTAATTATTCCTTTCATAATATTTTATTGAGAGGAGATTTTTATGAAAAAAACAGTTTCTTTTACTAAAGATTTGGAATTTCCTACAATGATAGGTGAGATTACTGAAATTACTTTAGAAGATAATTTAACTTTTACTAGTTCAAGTAATATTGAGGGTAGCTTTTTTATAGGTGGAAAATATAAAATGACTGAGGCTAGTAGACTAGAAGAAGATTTTTCTTTTAATATACCAACTCAAATTACTTTAACTCAGAATTTGGAAAAGGATACTTGTAGTGTAAGTATTGAAGATTTTAAATATGAAATTGTTGATGAAGTTATTTTAAGATGTAATATAGATGTATTGGTTGAAGGTAGGGAAGAAATTGAACTAGATGAAGATGTTCAGGAAATAAAAGAAGAATTAGTGATTGAAGAAGAAAATGATACAGATAGAGAATGCGATGGAGATTCGAAAGAAAATAAAGAAATAGAAATACCTATTAAAGATAGAAATACAGATATAGATACAGGTATAGATGAATTAAAAGAAGAAGAGTTAGATATTCTTCAAGAATTAGAATTTCCTTCTAATAAAAATGAGTCATCATCTGTTCCTCCTTTGACATCTAATGAGGAGATAACTACAAATTCACTTTTTTCAAATTTAGCAGATGAAGATGATAGTTTTTCTACCTATTCAATTTATATAATGAGAGAAGAAGATTCTTTAGAAAAAATAATGGAAAAATATAAAATTAATAAAGATATTTTAGAAGAATATAATGATATTTCAAGTATTGGTTTAAATTCTAAAATAATAATTCCAAATTCTAATAATGAACAAAGTTAAAGCTTTTTTATTAGATAAGAATATAGATATATCTAAATTTTCTTATAAAAATACTGCAATTATAATAGAGAATGATAAAAATAAATATGTTTTAAAACAAAAAAAAAGAGATGATAAGAAAGAATTATATGATTATTTGTTATCCAGAAATTTTTCTTTCTTTTTATATCCAGAAAATGATTTTAAAGATGATTATGAGGTATATCAGTATATTCCGGAGATAAAAACGTTAAGAGAAGAAAAAGCAGCTTCACTTATTAACATTATTTCTGAACTTCATATTAGAACTACATCATATAAAGAATATTCTTTGGATGAGATTAAAGAAATATATGAAGAAAAAAATAATAGAATAAATTATTTATTTCAATATTATGATGAGTTAGAAGAAGTTTTTTCTAAGGAAATATATCCTGCTCCATTTCAGCTTTTACTTCTAAATAATGTTTCTAAGATTTACAATACACTTAATTACAGTAAAATTCTTGTTGAAAAATGGTATAAAAATGTGGTTAATGATAAAAGAAGAAGAATTGTTTTTTTACATAATCATCTTTCTTTAGATCATTTTATTGATTCTAGTGATCCTAAAATTATTAATTTTGATTATTCAAAATATGATAGTCCAATTTATGATTTTGTTAATTTTTATAAAAGCCATTTTTATGAACTTGATATGACAATGTTGTTTAATAAATATCAACATAGGTATAGGTTTACTGATAATGAACGTTTATTATTTTTTATAGAAATAATTATTCCTTCTAAAATTAATTTTTCTGATAATGTATGTGATAATACTTTAAAAATAAATAATTTAATTAATTATATAGATATAACACGTAAATTTATTTTAGAAGAGGAGAAGAAAGAGCAAGAAGAAGATTATTCCAAATTCAATAAGCAATAGAATAGCATTTATTCTAGTTGTTATAAATACTAATATTAATACTTGATAGAAGATAATTATACTTAAACAAAAAATTAGTCCTAAATAAAATAATGACGTTCTTCTTCTTTGCTTACACATATTACACCTACAATAGAATGGATGCCTTTTTCTATTCATATATATCACCTATAATAATTTATGTTATTTTTTTTTGATATGTGCTATAATATATTTGAAAGATGGGTTGATGATATGAGTAAAAGAGGTTTTACTTTAATAGAGTTACTTGTTGTAATAATTATAATGGGATTAATTACTTTTTTAGGTTTTCCTGCTTTAATGAGAACTTTAACTACTAATTCAACACGTGAATTTGAATTGTATGGCGAATCTATGATTGCTGGTGCAAAATTATACATGCAAAAAGAAGGCTATGATTTACAAGAAGAAGAAAAAGAATATGAGAAAATAAATGGTGTATCTGGAGATTTAAGAAATGGTGGACACCTTATTACTTTGGATGATTTAATTGATGGTGAATATGTATCTGAATTTAAATCATCTAGAAAAAATCATTCTTGTTATAAATATAGAAATAATACTGTTTCAACAGATGTTAATAATATAAGTGGTGTCAGAGTTAAACTAACTGATCATGATACCTATAAATATACTTATCAACTTTTTTGTAAAATTGGTGATAAGGCTTACATTTATGAATTTAAAAGTTTAGATTAGAAAGCTGAATAGTTTTCTTTTTTTTGTTTAAAAAAATTTTTAATACCCTTAATAACTATGGTGATATATTTGACAAACAAGTTTTTTGATGATAGTATAGTGAGCTATCCCGTGGTAGAGAGGTGTTTAAATGCAATTTTATAATGAAGAGCAAGCAGTTAGAGTTTGCCTTGAAAAGCCAAATATGATTTTTGGACTTATCAAAGAGGGATATACAGAGGTTGTCGGTAGAATACTTAGTTTGGATAAAAGTATTATAAATACTATTGATTCAGAAGGTAATAATGTAATGATGGCTTTACTTAATAAGAAAAGCTATGATTTAGTTTTAGAAAATATGAAAAATAAAGAGTGGGATGTAAATCATCAAAATTATTCTGGGAATACTTTTTCACATATTTTAGTTACATTAAATTACTTAAAGATTCTTAATATATTGGAAAAGTTAAAGAAAAATAAGAATTTTATACCTAATATAAAAAATAATAGAGGAGAAACTATTTTGGATAGAGCAGTACTTACAAATAATTTATGTACTGCCATTAAAATTCTAGATGATAATAGATTTAATGATATAGATGTTCTTTCTTTTAAATATATGTTTGATAAGTATATAAATAATTCTCATTATGGAGTGTATTCTAAAATTAATAATTTAGAAGTTATTATTGAAAAAATTGGTAAAAAAGATAAGTTGAAGCCAAATATGAAAAAATTATTAGGAGTTATTTCTTCTAATATTGATATCATTAAAAACGATATATTAGTTAATAAAACTAATAATATTGATGTGATTATTAATTCATTTATATAATGATTGTTTTATTTCTATTTTTATGTTATCCTTTATTTGAAGGAGAGGTGTTTATGAAAAAGTTTTTATTAGTTATTACAGTGGTTGGTTTAGTACTTGTTACAGGTTGTTCAAAAGAACAAACTCTTACTTGTACAAAGGATATTAGTTCATCTGGTATTGACATGCTTCAAACAGTTAATGTAAAGTTTGTAAACAATAAAGTTGATACAATGAATACAACTGTAGTTGTAAACTTACCAGACTCATATAAATCATATGCTGATACATTTGTTAGTAGATTTAAACAACAATATGAAAGCCAATATGGTAGTTATGAACATGTTAAGATTGATACTGTAAAGAAGAGCGATTCAGAAATTGATGTAAATATTGATTTTGATTATAAAAATATGACTTCTGATGAGAAAAAAGCTCTTGATTTAACTGGTAGTGAAAAATATTCAGTTAACAAAAAAACTTTAGAAGGACAAGGTTATACTTGTAAATAAAAAGCTGAAAGGCTTTTTATTTTTTTTGTATTATAGTGGAAAAAATCTTATAAAGATGTTAAAATATCTATTAGGTTTAAGGAGTGATGTCTATGAATTTACCTGATTATATTGAAGCGAAAAAAAGAAATAAGAATTATAAGACTGTTACTTATAATATTGATAGTGAATTTAAAGATAAATATAAAGGGAAAACTTATTTTATTAAAACTTATGGTTGTCAGATGAATGAGCATGATACTGAAAATATTAAAGCAATGCTTGAAGAAATGGGTTATGAAGAAATAGATGATTATGAAAAAGCTGATCTTGTTATGTTAAATACTTGCTCTATTAGAGAAAATGCACACAACAAAGCTTTTGGAATGCTTGGAAGATTAAAACATTTAAAAGAAGAAAAGAAAGATTTAATTATTGGTGTTTGTGGATGTATGGCTCAAGAAGTTGGCGTTGTTGATACTTTACTAAAAAAATATAAATGGGTTAATTTTGTTATGGGCACTCATAATATGTATAGACTTCCATATATTTTAAATAAAGCAATAGAATTTGATGAAAGACAAATAGAAGTCTATTCTAAAGAAGGAGATTTAGTTGAAAATATTCCTGTAAAGAGAGAAACTAGCTTTAAAGCATGGGTTAATATTATTTATGGTTGTGATAAATTTTGTACTTATTGTATAGTACCTTATACTCGTGGTGGTGAAAGAAGTAGAAAGAAAGAAGCTATTCTTGATGAAATAAAATATCTTTATGAAAAGGGATATAAAGAAATAACTCTTCTTGGCCAAAATGTTAATGCATATGGAAAAGATTTATATGATGATTATGGATTAGGTGAATTACTTGAAGATGTTGCTAAGATAGGTATTCCAAGAGTTACATTTATGACAAGCCATCCTTGGGATTTTACAGATAAGATGATAGATGTTATTGCTAAATATCCTAATATAATGCCTTATATACATTTACCTCTTCAATCTGGTAGTTCTAAAATCCTTAAATTAATGGGAAGACGATATACTAAAGAAAGTTATTTAGAATTATTTGATAAAATGAAGAAAAAAATACCTAATGCAAGTATTTCTACAGATATAATTGTAGGTTTTCCGGGAGAAACAGAAGAAGATTTTAATGAGACTTTAGAAGTGGTTAACTACTGTAAATATGATAATGCATTTACATTTATTTATTCACCAAGAGAAAATACTCCTGCGGCAAAACTAAAAGATGATGTATCTTTAGAAGAAAAAGAAAAAAGATTATATAAGTTAAATGATACTGTTAATAAGTATTTTTTAGAGAACAATAAAAAGTTAGTTGGTACTGTTGTTTCTGTTCTTGTAGAAGGATTATCTGAAAAGAAAGATAATAATTATTTTGGATATACTCATAATAATAAGTTAATTAATTTTACTGGTGAAGCTAAAATTGGTGAAATAGTTAATGTTGAAGTATTAGATGCTAAGACATGGAGTTTAGATGGAAAAATATCTGAGTAATGAAACAGAAGAATGTTTAAATGAAATAGTTTTTTTTATAAAATCTAGTAAAGAATATAAAGAATGCATTAGATTAAAAGAAGAAATGAGTAAGGATTTAGAATTAATTGAATTTATTGAAGAAGTAAAGAAGAGGCAAAGAAAGTATGTGCTTTCTAATTATTCAAAAGAAAAGAAAAAAGAACTTGATGAAAAATTAAATTTATTGAATAATAATAATTTATTTGTTTTATATTCTTATTATTTAAATAAAGTTAATGATATGATTTTACAAGTTAAAGAAGAACTTAATGATTATTTTTATGATGTAACAAATATTTTAAGTAATGATTAGTCAAATATTTTTTTCTCTTGCATAAAATAAAATGAGGAGGGAAATAATGGCAAATTATAGAGAGATAGTTACAAAAACAGTTATAGGAAAAGGCAAGAAAACATTTGTTGATAATGGACGAATAAAAACGAGTAATCCTCCATCAACTATTTTAGGATGCTGGATTATAAATAATAATTTTAATGGTGTTAAAACAAGTGATGGAGTAAATGTTACTGGTACTTATGACTTAAATATTTGGTATTCATATGATAATAATAGTAAAACAGATGTTATTAAGGAGACAGTTCCTTATAATGAATTTGTTCATATAAAAAATAATAGTGATGCTATTAATCAAGATGTTATTGTTCGAAGTTTAAAACAGCCAACTTGTTCAAAGGTAGATATTGAAAATGGAGAAATAGTTTATACTGTTGAAAAAGAGTTGGGTATTGAATTAGTTGGAGATGAAAAAGTTAAAATTGCAATTGATGAAAATGAAGATCCATGGGATGAAATATTAGATGATAATGAAGATAAAATTATAGATAATGAAGTTAATGAAGATTTCATTGATGATGCTGATACTTTATAAGAAACTATGTGTTTCTTTTTTTTTCTTGATGTATTTTATTTAAGAATGTATAATTGAGATGGTGGTAGCATGAAAAATATAAGAAAGTATTTTATGATTACTGTTTTTTTTATTACAATATTAATATTTGATATCATTGTTTCAAAAGAAACAATTAATAAATATATTCATCCAGATTATGATGCAGAATATTCTGAAATTGAAAATAGAATGTATTCAAAATTTAAAGAATTAAAAAATTTTGATTTAAGTCGTTTTTTTAATAGTAATGTTATACAAGAAGATTTTGAACAATCATTAGCCGATAATTTTATTTTTTCTGAGGATATACGCTATTTCTTTAAAAGTGATTTTAAATTAATAAAATATAGTAAATTACCAAAGAAAATATGCAAAAATAATTATGTTAGAGTTGATGGTGATTATGGAGTTTATGATTGTGATGATAGTTTGGTTTATTATCCATATTCTAAAAATAAATTTTATTTGCAATTACAAAAGAATTTGAAAGATTATGATTCTATAAATAAAAATATAGATACTTATTACTATTTTGTTCCTTCGTCATATTCATTTGATTTTAGTAATAATACTTCTGTTGTAGATGTAGAAGAAGAAATGAAAAAGAATTTTAAAAATCCATATACATATAGTTCATTAAATGTTAGTGATTATAATTCTTATAAAAAATATTTTTTCAAGACGGATCATCATTGGAATTATAAGGGTAGTTATCAAGGATATAAAGATATTATTAATATGATTTATGAACAAGATGATATTAACGAACCTTCTTCAGAAATTAGCTTTAAAAATAGTAATTTTTATGGAACTCTTTCAATTGTATCTGGAGTTAGAGAATTTAAGGAACCTTTTTCTGTATATGAATTTAGTTTAAATGAATATGACCAAAAAATTATTGGTACTTATGGAGTTCCCAACTCAAATGTTTATAAATTTCCAGAATTATATAGTGATCCTTTTTTATATCATTATTATCAATATTATGGAGATGATTATAGTCTAGTTAAATATAATTTTTATAATCCAGATAAAGATAATATTCTTATAATTTCTGATTCTTATATAAAATCAAATCGTGAACTTATTGCCAGTCATTTTAATGAAACTCATATTCTTAATTTGAATGAGTATATAAGTGATTTTGAAAAAAATTTTGATATAAAAAAATATGTACAAGAAAATAATATAAATAAAGTTTTATTTTTATGTGATCTTTGGATACTATCTGGGAATAATTTTGACATAGAGTGGAGGTAAAATATGTTATTTAATAGTTTTACATTTATTTTTATATTTTTACCATTACTTATTGTTTTATACTTTGTTTGTCCAAATAAGTATAGAAATATTATACTTTTAATATTTTCTTTAATATTTTATGCATGGGGTAGTGTTAAGAATTTATTGTTTATACTAATTTCACTATTTATAAATTATTTGTTATCTCTTTTTCTAAAAAAGAAGAATAAGTATGTTTTAATAGTTTCAATATTATTTAACATTGTTTTTTTAGTACTTTTTAAATTTGATGTTTCTGTATTTGGAATTAGTAAACCAATAGGTATTAGTTTTTATACTTTTCAAATTATTTCTTATTTAGTTGATTTATATAGGAAAAAAGTAAAATCTTCTAAAAATATATTTAACTTTTCATTATATGTAACTTTTTTTCCTCAATTAATTGCAGGACCGATTGTTAGATATATTGATATAGAAAAACAAATTGAAAAGAGAAAAGTAAGTTTTGATAAATTTACTGATGGATTAAGAAATTTTATCATTGGTCTTGGTCTTAAAGTTATTCTTGCTGATAATTTGTATATAATTGTTCATCAAATATCTAGTTATTATAGTATGGATATATATTCATTTGTTTTATATACTTTGGCTTTTACATTAGAAATATATTATGATTTTTATGGTTATAGTAAGATGGCAATAGGACTTGGTAAGATGTTTGGTTTTGATTTACCTACAAACTTTAATTATCCGTATATTTCACTTTCTATAGAAGATTTTTGGAGAAGATGGCATATATCACTTTCTAATTGGTTTAAGGACTATGTATATATTCCTTTAGGTGGTAATAGGGTAAGTAAATTTAGATGGATTATTAATATGTTTATTGTATGGTTGTTAACTGGGGTTTGGCATGGAGCAAATTTAAACTTTGTTATTTGGGGATTATACTATTTTATATTACTTGTTTTAGAAAAACTATTTCTTAGGGATAAAATTAATAAATGGCCCAAATTAATAAGATGGATTTACTCTTTCTTACTTATTAATATTGGTTGGGCTATATTTGGACTAGCTGATTTAAATAGTTTAAATTTTGTAAAAACTTCTTTTATCGATTTTATTAGAAATAATTATAATTTGATAAATTACTTACCTTATATGGTTATTTCGTACATATTTATGTTTCCTATTTTTGATAAATTTAAACTTAATACTTTAATTAAAGATTTATTCATATTTATTTTGTTTATAATATCTATTTTATTTTTGATTTCAAATTCTTATCATCCATTTTTATATTTTAGGTTTTAACTTATTATTATATATGGTATTATTTAAGTAGGAGGGTTTGGTATGTTATATTTAAAAGAAAGAGAAAATATTATTAGTAGTAATATTATTACGATAAATGATAAAGATAAATATAAATCTTCAAGTAAAAAAGATGATTTTCAAAAAACTTCATTTCATGTTTGTGATAAAATCCTTGAAGAAGCTTTTTTTGCTAGATTTTTGAAGAAGGATACGTCATTAGTTTTAGACTTTTTTAAGGATATAAATGATTATACTTTGTTTAATGAAATAATTCATTCTGATTTAACTTTATCATCAAAGTTATATATTTTAAAAAAGTTAGAAAACTTTAGTGATTATTATTATTTTTTATTTAATATTATGGATTCACTTGAAATAGAGAAAGTTTGTGAATATGATTTGGTTAAACTTTCTGAACTTAATAGACTAAGTGAAGAACTTGGAGTTTATTCTGAAGCATCAAAGATTTTAAGTATGGAACAAGTTGCTAATAATAATTCTAAGATTTTGACTTTATCAAGAGAAGTAAGAGAAATTAGTAAATAAAAAGAGATATTTATTGTGATATGAACCCCGTTTCTTGGACATAGAAACGAGGTTTTTATATGGGTAAATT
>ERZ842401.4920-NODE-4920-length-15150-cov-4.126996_pt1 | contig 15150 bp, 15 predicted proteins | sample MGYA00521270_ERZ842401 | MGnify/ENA primary metagenome ERZ842401 (study PRJEB31892, sample SAMEA3878208) | bioreactor metagenome | biome: Moose rumen | place: Sweden | collected 2011-10 | study: EMG produced TPA metagenomics assembly of the PRJEB12797 data set...
CCTTCATCAGTTTCATATCCTTCAGTGTCAACTCGTCGTTGATTACCTTGACCGTCTTCGGGTCGGTGCTGTGGCAGGTGACACCACGGAACTTGATGGGCTGCCCGTTGAGTTTGATGATTTTCCCATCGATGGTCAGTTCACGGAAGCCGAACTTATGCTCGAACGTCTGGAGCGTCTTGCCTTTCTGGATCAGTCTCGTGCGTAATATATATAAATAAGGTGTCTCTGCCGTCCAAAGATGCGGATGCTCCACCTTCGTATTGCCCACAACATTTCCTTGGGCATCAATTATCTCATGGGTGACGGCTGACTGCTTATTGGCATTGGCAATCTTCACGTCGATGTTGACCTCACCCGTGTTCTTTGGCCGGATAGTCAGGTCAGAGAGGTGTGTCTTTGGCACGGCCATCAACGTCACGTCGCGGAAAATGCCGTTGGGTGTCCAGTCGTCGTTATAGTCGAAGTCGCTGCCGGGGAACTGTGAGATCACCCGCATAGCCAACTCCTGACTGCCAGTCTTCAGATAATCCGTAATATCGAAGAGTGCCGTGTTATAGCCTGACCGCCATGAGCCGACGGCCTTGCCATTGATCCACAGGTCGTAGCCATAGAGCACACCGTCGAACCGAAGCACGATGCGCTGTCCTCGCCATTCATGAGGCACCGTGAATGTTGTGCGGTAATAGCCCGTCAGCGGGTTCGGGCTGTCGTATTTCGGTTTACAGAATCCATACGCCTCCCAGCAGCCTGGCACTGGAATCTTGCCCCATGTCTCATCTGTGGCTGGCACGGTGGTATCTTCGTTGATACCGTCAATCACTTTCAGGTTCCACTCACCGTTCAGGCTTCGCTTCATCTGAGGGTCGGTCACTGGCAGTATGCCCTGAAAGGCATCTCTCACTTGAGCACTCAGAACCAGGGTGCTCCAAAGCAACATTGAGATGATTGTTATTCGCTTCATTGTTGAATATTTGTTTTGTAGTTTGTTACATTAATGCTTCTCCCGATACTGCTGAGGCGTAATGCCTGTAGACTTCCTGAAGATACGGTTAAAATAGGAGTAATCCTCATAGCCTAATGAGTCGGCAATGGCCTTGACCGGGTTGTCGGTGGTGACAAGCAAAAGCTCGGCTTTTTCCATTTTCCTGCTGATGATATAGTTGGTTGGGGTGTCACCTGTCTCTTCCTTGAACATCCGAAAAAAATGCCCTCTCGACATACAGGCCCTGTCGGCCAGCCGGTCGATGTCGATCCTACCATTGATATTCGCCCGAATGAAAGCAATGGCCTGATGGATACGGTCATCCTTTACCGTTGTCTTGGGTTGAGCATATCTTAGGAAACGTGACAGCAGGATAAAGATAATCCCCCTCGATTCCACCTTATCACAGAATGGGCGTAGCAGATTCTTTTGGTAGTTTTCTATCAGCATGCGATGATTATCGTAGACATCAGGATTGGACTCCGGAATCTTTAAGAACGGGTTAATCTCACTGAGCCGTTTGATAAGCTTCAGGTCTTCCTCTTGAGCGTCTACCTCTACGGGCATATTAAAATCTCCGAGAATGGCCGTTTCGTTCTGCATATCCTCAAAGATATGTATATAATAATGTGTAAACAACGAGTCGCAGATACAATTGTGCTTGGTATAGGCAGGGATAAAATAGAGATGATGGGGCGTCAGGTCGTATGTGCCGGATGGCAGTTCTATCTGTGCTCTGCCCTCAGTCACATAGTAAAGACGCGAAAAAGGGCTTCGCACATTCTTCCAGTTCCAGTCGCCATCGTGATAGCAGCAACCGACGTTAAGGGTGAACAAGTGGAGTTTGTCTACAGGTATATTCATATCTTGTTGATGTTTCCGTATGCAAAGTAACAAAAAATAATTGAGAATCGGCAGTGTTTTTGAGAAAATGTTACGATAATCCTATAATGTGTTTCTTTTTTTAGCCCATTTGCCAGATATTTGTTTTAATTTTGCAGCCAGATATTAGTTATACAAAAAGATTAGCAGGGAATGCCTTTGGGCTGTGGCGACAGTGCCGAGGGCATTCATTTTTAACAAAAAAGATCGGAAATGAAAAGAATTGCTTTGTTTTTTGCGATGGTAGGATTCTCCCTGCTTCTTCAGGCAGAGGAGGTGGATTCCTCATTGGCCCGGCATAACTTCTTTTATGCAGGCCAGAGTAAGAGGATGCGGATGTTCAAGGTGAAGGACGGACAGGTGAGCTGGGCCTATGACAATGCCTTGCGGCCAGAAGCCGAGCGTCTGCGAGGAGAGATTAGTGATGCTATCCTGATGTCGGATGGTCATATACTCATGGCTCATCAGTATGGGGTTGCCGAACTCGACGGGACAGGCGCCTTTGTCTGGAACTATGTAGCACCTGAGGGAACGGAGATTCATACCATTCAGCCCATAGGCCGGACGCATGTGGTCTTCGTGCAGAACGGAAAGCCAGCCAAGGCGGTGGTGATGGAGATTCCGTCGAAACGGATTGTGCGCGAGTTTGAACTGCCTGTCTCTGAAAAAGGCTCTGTTCACGGGCAGTTCCGCAATGCCCGCCTCACCTCACGGGGCACGCTGCTTATCGCCAACATGGCGCTGGGCTGCATCCACGAATACAACTGCGAGGGCCGTGAGGTGGACCGATGGACAGGTTTCCTGCCCTGGTCTGTGCAGGAATTGCCAAAGGGTAATCTGCTGATAACGGGACGGAAGGGAAAGATACAGGAGATTACCCGCATGGGCGAGACAGTGTGGGAGACGAACGCCACCGACTACGGCATCACCCAACCGCAGAAGACCGTCCGACTGAAGAATGGCCACCACATTATTAATAATTGGTACAACGAGTGGAACAAAGAACCGCTGGATACCGCCAATGCGCCCGTTCAGGCCGTGGAAATAGACAAAGAAGGGCGCGTCGTGTGGCAACTCCGGGCATGGAAGGATCCTGACCTCGGACCGTCAACGACCATTCAGCTACTCGATGAGGCTGTGAATCGCAACCGTCTGTTTTTTGGAGAGTTCAATCCGCAGTCCCCCAAGCTCTTTGTCGGGCCTAATGAGCCGATAGGCATTGGCCACGGTATTCATCCCGGCCGTGTGGCGTGGGTGCACAGTCCAGGCGTGGCCAAATGGGATGGCAGGACGGGCCTCTGGGTGGAGGATCGCTGGAACGACCAGGCGAAGGCCGATGTCATGATCCGTGAGGCAGTCATGCAACTGACAGGCGAGCCTACGCCCAAGAAAGCCTGGCAGGCGCTGTTCCGACACTTCAACAAGACCCACGGACGAGGCAATAGGGGCTATAAGAAAGGTGAGACGATAGCCGTGAAACTGAACATGAACAATGCCATCACCCATCACGACACCATTGAGCTCAACTCGTCACCCTTCGTCACATTGGCACTGGTACGCTCGATGGTGAGCGACGGTGGCGTGCGCCAGAAGGACATCGTACTCTGCGAGCCCAGTCGGGCTATCACCGACAGTATATATAATAAGGTGCATCGGGCTTTCCCCGAGGTGATGATGATCGACAACATCGGCGGTGACGGCCGCCAGAAGTGCGAGTATTATCCTGAGCAGATTGTCTATTCCGTAGACAACGGCAAGATGGCGCGCGGCTTGGCAAAATGTATCGTCGATGCCGACTATCTGATCAACTCCGCACTGCTGAAGACTCACAACGGGCCTGGTGTCACACTGACCTCCAAGAACTGGTATGGCGCCACGGACATCAACCTGCTCTGGCGGCAGAATGCCCACAACAACGTCAGCCAGGACAAGCGTCACGGCCAGCCCAGCTACAAGACCTTCGTGGACTGGATTGCCCATAAGGACATGGGGCAGAAGGCTTTGCTATTCCTGATTGACGGCACCTACGGCTCCCGCGACGTGAATGGTGCCCCAGCCCCAAAATGGCAGAAAGAGCCGTTCAATGGTGACTGGGCCTGTTCGCTGATCGTATCACAGGACGAGCTGGCTTGCGATGCCGTCGGCATGGATATCTTGATTAATGAATGGCCGGAGTTTGGCAGCATGAACTACTGCGACGAGTATCTGCGGGAGGCCGCCAGCATCCCCCATGCTCCCAGCGGCACTGTCTATCGCCAAGACGGTCAGCCTCTGCAGGAACCGCTCGGTCTGATGGAGCATTGGAACAGTCAGAAGCAATACACCAAGATAGACTTGAAATATAAGTTACGGTAAACGTCGAAAGACATCACCCCTGTATCGAGACGATGCAGGGGTGATTTGGGCTAATCATAGTGTAGACTTGATAAATGCTGCCAGTGCGTCGTGGTCGGCCTGATTAGGATGTCCGGCCTGGATGGGACCCATAGAGCCGCGACAGGTGAACTGACGCTCATCGACTGTGATACCCTGCCACTCGAAGAGTTCCTTGATTTTCGGATAGTTGCTCTCAATGATGGCTGCAGATGAGAAACAGATGACACGGCCCACCACGTCGGGCGTCAGGGTCTTGATAAACTTCTTGACGCGCCAGTCTACTACGGTAGCATAGACGGCTGAGCCAAAATAGAGCACATCTACCGGCTCTGTAATGGGTGTTTCGATGGAGAGAGGTTCTGCACCAGATACCTCTGACACGACTGCGGCCATCTTGCGGGTATGACCGAACTTGCTGTAATAACGGATTGCAATACTCATATTCAATTTAGTTCTTGTATTAATTGTTTTGCTATTTCTGCTCCTTGGTGGATGCGATTGCCCATACCTATACCGTCGCGCATGTTACCAGCCAGGGTGAGACCAGGGTACTGGCTCTGAAGACGTTCGATGGTCTTGAACCGCTCGCCACTGTCGCTCCAGTACTGGGGTATGGCATGCTGGTGGCGGAAAATACGCAGTAGGTCGGGCTTCATGTCGGCAGGGTATTTCAACATCCGATGGAAAGCCTCGATGACAATGCCCTGAATCTCCTCGTCGCTCTTCTGCATATAGTCAGTATGACGGGCACCGCCAATAAAATAGGAATATAAGGCACCGCCCTCCGGGGCGCGTCCAGAGAAGCATGATGAGGGGAAGAGGATGCCGAGTACACGCTGCTGCTCCTTACTCGGCACCAGACCGCCAAAGGCAGGAACATCCAGACCACGGGCATCTTTCACACCAAGAACGGCCTGGATGATGGGAGCGTAGAAAAGGCGGCTGAACGTTTGCAACTGCTCCTCCTCAATGAAAGGCAGCATCTTTGGTAATGCATAGGCACCAACGGTGGTGACCACCTGACGGCACGAGATAGACTCGCCACCCTCGTAGCTGACAACCCAACGGCCATCGCCCTGCGGTTCGACTTTCACCTCCTTGGCACCAAGCGTGATATCCAGTCCCTGTGCCATGGCCTCAACCATCCGCTGCAGACCACCCAGAGCTGAGAACACCTTCTTTGTTGCCATTCTGTCGCGCTCTGTCTTCGGCTCCTTGGCTTTGGCAATGCTGCCACGAATGAAACTGCCATAGCGGGCCTCAAGGTTATAGAGTTTGGGCAGGGCGTAGCGCGTGGTGAGTTTCATCGGATCACCGGCATAGACGCCTGACACAAAGGGATCGACGGCATAGTCGTAGAAAGACTGTCCCAAACGGCGTATCGCCAATGCTCCTACCGACTCGTCGGGGGCATTGCCCGGCTTGCGCCACGGTTCACCAAGTATACGGAACTTATCGCTCAGGCTGAACAGTGGGGTCGTCAGTCCACCTACAGGTCCGGACGGCAGGGCGTGGAAACGGTCGCCCTTCCATATCAGCCTGCGCTTCGATGACTCTCTGGCTATTTCCAGCTGGCAGCTGTCGCCAAGACTTTGGAAAAGTTCGGCAACTTCAGGGAAGGACACAACACATGTGTTGGGTCCGCTTTCAAAGGTGAATCCGTCTTCTGTATAGGTATGGATCTGTCCGCCGATACGGTTCTCCTTTTCAAGGACCACGACGTCACAGTCCATCAGTTTCAGGTTATAGGCTACACTCAGTCCCGTCAAGCCTGCACCTATCACTACTGCATCATGCTGTTTCATGACTATATTGGTTTAGAGAATTTCTTTTCTGTATGACGAACCAGAGGGTCGAGCGTAGCCGCCACGTTGCGCACGAAAGGTCGTCCATTGGTATTGACAACGATATTGTCGCCTTCGAGTGTCAGCAAACCGTCGGCTGCCATTTCCTGCATCAGCCGCTCATCATAACCGCAGACGGCACGCAGGTTCTCTGGACTGACACTCAGGCACTGGGCCAGAGCGCCCCAGTCGAGCGAATAGTTACACATGGGTGAATCCACACGCCGCCAACTGCTGCCAGTCCTCGGCAGTGAGGTAGCCGGGGTGACACTCGATGGCAATCTCAGGACGGGGGATGGCTGGAGCCAGCGACAAAAGATGCTCATTGAGTTGCCGAATCATCGGGATGGGGATTGCCGTAGGACTTCCCCCGCCATAATGTATCTGCGAGATCATGCGCCCAGGGCTGATATGCCTGGCCACGTGGTCGATCTCCCGATGGAGGGCATCCACATAAGCCTGTACCGTCTCAGGCTTGGCTATCGGATAGGAGTTACAGCCGCAGTAATGACAGAGATGGCGACAGAAGGGAATGTGCAGATAGAATGATATCTGGTTTTGCTTTGCCTCGTTTGAGGCATCGACAGCCTGCAGGTATTCTTCATCTGTCAGGGCAGTGAAGAAATTGGCCGGCGGATAACTCGTATAGCGTGGCACGGGCCGATTGTATTTCTGGATAATGTCAGGCTGCATGGGGCTTCTTGAAGATGGACAGGATATAGAGGAGCGCCAATGTTGCAATGCTGACTTCTGCCGCGAAGAGTCCATGATAGCCCAGTCGGTCGGCAACCGCGCCACTCAAGGCAGCCACCAGGATTCCGCTCAGATGGGTCAGTACGGTCTGCACGGTGAAGTCCGTTCCCTCACGTCCGGGACGCACACACTCCATGGCACTGGTGTAGACCACAATCGTCGCCATGCCATAGCAGGCCCACATCAGGATGATGCCACCATAAAGCAAGCCAGTTGACGGTTGCTCTATCAGTGATATGCCCAGAAAGCAGAGGGTGACCATCAGGATGAAGCAGGCAAAGAGTATCCGGGCCCTGTAGATGCCGATACGCCTCACTAAAAAACCTGCACCAAAGGAGGCACAGAAGGCGGCTGAGGTACCGACGATACCACTCATCATGCCAATCTCCTTCATCGAGTAGCCCAGATCGACCAGCCAGGGGCGCAGCATGGAGAGGATGCCGATGATACTGGCATAATAGAGCAACAGGAAACCTATCTGACGCCAGATGCCACGCTGGGCGAAGAACGAGGCGAAATCGGTGAGGCGCGGACGCTGCTGGGGTGTCTTCGCCACCATGTCAAGGTCTTTCCTGCCCATCAGCGGGATGAGCATCAGCAGAACGAATACACCCAGACAAGGCGTAACTACGTGCCAGCCGAAACGATGGAGCACCAGCAGCAACAAGCCGCTGCCGACTAATGCGCCGCCGAAACTGCCCATCGACTGCATGCTGTTCACCATGTTCTTGTCACGTCCGCGATGCATCAGGATGGCCAGGGCATCTGTCGCAATGTCCTGAGTGGCAGAGGCCACCAGCGAGAGTGTCACCAGCAGAATGATGAGGTAGAGACTGTCGGCGATGTCCAAGAAACCTGCCAAGATGATAAGCAGTGCATAGACACACTCGCAGACCACGATGCAACGGCGGAAATCGTGCCCTGTAATGCAACGACGGTCGACCATCGGCGACCAAAGGAACTTCAGCACCCAGGGCAGCTTCACCAGTTGCAGCAGTCCGATGGTGGCCAGCGAGTAGTTGGCCTCACGCATCATCACCTGCAGGGCTGTGGCAAAGAAACTCGAAGGGATGCTCTGGGCGATGTAAAGGCAGAAGAACATCGGTAGTCCGATGCCCCTGCCTTCTCTACTATAATAACCTTGTGTTGGTTCTGCTGTTTGCTGCATACTTTTAGAAATCGAGAATCAGCGATGTGCCAAAGGAGAGAGGGCGTCCTTTCTGTCCGTATGAGGCACTCGTCTTGAAATAGTATGTCAAATAGTTCGTATCAGTCAGGTTCTTGCCCCATACCTCCCAGGTCAGGCGACCGAAGGTTGCACTCACCTTGGCATTGAGTAGTGCATAGAAAGACTGACTGACGGCATTGTCTTCGTTCCAATAGATTTTACCCATGCCATTCACGCCGGCGCTGAGCACCAGACGGTCTAATGCGGAATGGGCTGGGGTGATGGTGTAACTGCCGTTGAGCGCCAACGTGTGGCGCGGCACCAGCGGCAGCATCTTGCCAGTATAACTGATGGTCTCGCTGCGCTCATAGTCAAGAAAGCGGGCGTAGGTGTAGCCATATGAGAGATTCAGCACCAGTGGCTGGACAGGGCGTGCCGTAACAGCTAGTTCGATACCCTTGGAGTCGGAGTGACCAGCATTGCGGGTGATATTGCCAACACCGGGGATTGTCTGTGTAATCTGCTGATGGCGCCAGTCCACATAAAAGAGGGTCAGCTCGGCCTGCAGCGCATGATTCGTGGTAGTAGTCTTCACACCTACCTCATAGTTCCAGTTGTACTCAGGATCGTAGGTCCGTTCATCATCCTGCTGGAAAGTAGAGTTGAAGCCGCCTGTCTTGTAGCCACGGGTCAAGGAAGCATAGAACAATTGCTCACCTGTCGTGAGGTACTCGATGGTGAACTTCGGGGTGAACTGGGTGAAGTTCAGTTTGCTGTTATACTCGTCTACCGGTGAGTCGAGCGCTGTGGCCCAGGCTGCCGTGCGATAGGCTGTATAGTCTTCCTTGGCATGCTCGTAGTCGAAGCGCAAGCCCAGTCTTGCCTTCAGCCCTCCGACGATGTTGAGTGCTGAATGGTGATAGATGGAGAGTCCCGTGGTGGGCGAATCATAGAACTTTGGGGTGCAGTAGTCCTGTGCTATATAAGTGGTATAGAGTTGCTTCTTGTAGCTGTCGCTGAAAAAGAAAGCTCCCACCATCCACTGATAGCGACTGGTCGTAGTTGACTTCAAGGTCAGTTCCTCGCTAAAGATGTTCTGGCGCACACCTTGCTTAACCCAATAAAGGTCGTTTGGCATGAAGTCCTGGTCGATGCCCATATGGTCGTCAATATACTGGTAAGCGGTTTGGCTGTTGAAACTGAAGGCCTTGCCGTCATAGCGGGCATTCAGACCGATGGTGGTCAGCTGACGCAGGTATGAACTGTAGCGGTTGTAGTTGATCTCGCCCGTCTCGTCTTTTTCTACATCATAGGTGGCGTATGGATAGCCGCCCTGGTCGCTGTTGCGATAACTGATGTCGGCAGAGAGCGTCCAGCGCTCGGCAGGCTTCCAGAACACGCGGCCACGTAGGAACCCGTCGTTGAACCTGTCAATTTTACTGTTGTCGAAGGCATTGCGGAAGTAACCGTCGTTGTGATGATAACTGCCATTGACGGCAAAACCCAATCGGTCGTTCACCTTATTATAATAATAGGCGTTGACAGCGGCGTCATTGTATTTGCCGTAACTGGCCTTGATACGGGTGCCCTGAAAGTCGAGCGGCGAATGGGTGTAGGCATTGATGATGCCGCCGATGCAATTTCGCCCATAGAGTGTCCCCTGTGGACCACGCAGCACCTCAAGCGACGAAAGATCGAAAAGGTCGTCATCAAATGATGAGCGTTCCATATGGGGCACGCCGTCAATATAGAATCCCACGGTGGGGCCGTTCGTCTTCGAACCTACACCGCGCACAAATACGGGGGAGTTCTGACGGGAACCATATTCGGGGATATAGAAATTAGGCACGGCGTATGCCAAATCCTTGATGCTCGTCATCTCAGTGTTCTGAACATAAACACTGGAAAGAGATGTCACTGACACGGCGTCGTGTCTGGGAGATTCTTGCTTGAAGCCCACCACCGTCACTTCGTCCACGTCCAGATGTCTGGCTACTGTGGTGTCTGCTGATTCCGGACTAAAGTCTGCGTATGCATTTGCTGCACACAAAAACATGAAATTAAGTAAAGTTCCTTTTGTCATCGTTTGCTTATGTTGGTTTCGGGTGCAAAATTACGACTAATATAACAAACCTGCAATCCCTATTTATATGGATTTATTCTTAAACTTTGTTGTATTTATGATGCATATTAACGATTTTTGCAGTAAAGTTGTTATCTTTGTGCCATAGAATTATGATTGTTTTGTAAGTATATGGATAAAATCGTATTTATTACAGGTGCGACAAGCGGTATAGGACTGGCTTGTGCAAGGAAATTTGCTGAGAATGGCGACAAACTGATTCTAACGGGCAGGAATGAGCAACGTCTGGAAGAAATTCGTAATGAATTAATGGGAAAAGGATTTGAGGCGCTGGCCTTGGCTTTCGACGTAAGAGACCGCGAGAAAGCGAAGAAGTGCATCAGCGGACTCCCTGCTGAGTGGCAGAAGATAGACGTGCTGGTGAATAATGCAGGCCTCGCCTTAGGACTGGAACCTGAGTACGAGGGCAACCTTGACGATTGGGAAACGATGATCGACACGAACATCAAGGGACTGTTGACTATGACCCGCCTGATAGTACCTGGTATGGTGGAACGAAACAGCGGCCACATCATCAATGTTGGTTCTGTAGCTGGCGACGCTGCCTATGCCGGCGGTAATGTCTATTGTGCTACAAAGGCTGCTGTTAAGGCCCTTTCCGACGGACTTCGTATTGATGTAGCCGATACGGCTATCCGTGTCACCAACCTGAAGCCCGGTCTTGTTGAGACGAACTTCAGCAATATCCGCTTCAAGGGCGATAAAGAAAGAGCGGCTAAACTTTATACTGGCATCAAACCTCTGACTGGCGACGATATTGCCGATGTAGCAGTCTTTGCAGCCAATGCCCCTGCTCACGTACAGATTGCCGAGGTGTTGATTCTTGCCACCCATCAAGCCAGTGGCAGCGTCATCGTCAGGAAGTAGTTTTTATCCGCTGAAAGATGCGTTCTCAGAAGATTATCCGTACCAGCATCATCGGTATCGTTGCCAATGTGCTGTTAGCAGCGTTCAAGGCTGTAGTAGGCCTGCTCGCCAACTCCGTCGCCATCGTGATAGACCACAATTATACTGAGTAATAACTATGTACAGACAAAAAAACAACAAATAAAACGGATTAAACGGACAATACAATTATGCAGAACTTTGACTACATGACCCCAACCCGACTCATCTTTGGTAAGGAGTCGATTGTGAAGTTGCCAGAGGTGATGCGTCCCCTCGGTAAGCGTATGTTGCTGACCTACGGTGGCGGCAGCATTAAGAAAATTGGTCTCTACGACCGTGTGAAGGAACTGCTGAAGGACTTCGAGATTTTCGAACTCCCCGGCATTCAGCCCAACCCGAAGTATGACCCCAGCGTGTTGGAAGGTGTACGCATCTGCAAGGAGCAGCAGATTGACGTCATCCTGGCCGTGGGCGGCGGCTCAGTGCTCGACTGCTCGAAAGCCATCGCTGCAGGTGCCAAGTACGATGGCGATCCCTGGGACCTTATTACTTATAAGGTGAAGGCACAGGCCGCCCTGCCCATCGTCGACATCCTGACACTGGCAGCCACTGGCTCGGAGTACGACTGTGGCGGTGTCATCTCCCGCACGGAGACTAACGACAAGATTGGTTATATGGATCCGCTGCTTTTCCCCGTCTGTTCCATCCTTGACCCCGCCTATACGTTCAGCGTATCGAAGAAGCAGACCGCTGCCGGCTGTGCCGACGCGATGAATCACACTATCGAGCAGTACTTTGCTGCCGACACCACCCTGCTGAACGACGGCTTCTGCGAATCGATGCTCAAGAGCCTGATGGTCAATGCCCGCAAGTGTCTGGACAATCCTGAGGACTACACCGCCCGTGCCGAGATGATGCTCTGCTGCACCTATGGTTGCAACGGCATCCTGTCGCTCGGCAACAGTCCCAGCGGCTGGCCCTGCCACGGCATCGAGCACGCCCTCTCAGCCTACTACGACATTACCCACGGCGAGGGTCTGGCTATCATCACCCCGCGCTGGATGAAGCACATCCTCTCAGACAAGACCATCGACCGCTTCGTGAAGTACGGCATCAACGTGTTCGGCATCGACGCCTCGCTGCCCAAGCAGGAGATTGCCGAGAAGGCCATCGACGCCACCTACAAGTTCTTCGAGAGCATCAACATCCCCATGCATCTGCGGGAGGTAGGCATCGACGACAGTCGCATCGACGAGATGGCCCATCATATCGCCGTCAACGAAGGCCTGGAGAATGCCTATGCGCCCCTGACCGAACAAGACATCAAGGAAATATTAATAGCAAGTTTATAATTATGAAAGCAATGAAGTATATTCTGGCATCGGCACTGTGCATGCTGGTGTCAACCGCTTGTAGCGGAAACAAAAAGAGTGAAGCAAATGTGAATGAGTCTGCAGCGGAAGAAGCTCAGGCAGAAACCCTCAAAAAAGATGGTAAGGCATTGGTAGTATTCTTCTCTCATGCTGGCGACAACTACAGCGTGGGCGACATCAAAGTAGGCAACACGAAGATCGTGGCCGACTATATCAGCGAGATCACAGGTGCTGACCAATTCGAGATTGTTACTCATAAGTACGACGGCATGGCCTATCGCCCCCTCTGCGACCTCGCCAAGGAGGAACAGCAGAAAGGTGAACTGCCCCCGTTCGAGGGTAGCGTTGAAAATATCGACGCCTACGCTACCGTGTTTATCGGTGGTCCGGTCTGGTGGGGCACGTGGCCACAGGTGATGTTCACCTTCTTCTCTAAGTACGACCTCAATGGCAAGACCGTCATCCCCTTCACCACTCACGAAGGCTCTGGCCTGGGCAACTGTGTGGAGGATGTGAAGAAGGCTTATCCCAATGCTACCGTCCTCGACGGCTTCTCGATGTACGGCCATGATGTCCGTGAGGGCAAAGGCCGCGTGGAAAAGTGGCTTAGCTCTATGCGCTGATAGCCAGATAGAACAATAACATTTCCTATTGTTACTTTGAATTATTGATTTCCGTTTGAATGTCAGCTTCGATACTGCTTACCTTGTCAGTCGGCTCATAGCGTTTCACAACATGTCCGTCACGAGAGACAAGGAACTTGGTGAAGTTCCACTTGATATCGGGCTTCTTGTCGTAGTCGGCATCCTTCTTACGGAGCATCTGATCCATAAATTTGCCAGTCTGGTCATTGAGGTCAAAGCCGCAGAAGCCTTTCTGTGATTTAAGATAGGTGAACAGCGGTGACTCATTCGCTCCGTTCACGTCGACCTTGTCGAACTGCGGGAACTGGATGTCAAAGTTGGCTGTGCAGAACTGGTGGATCTCTTGAATGGTGCCAGGAGCCTGCTCGCCAAACTGGTTGCAGGGGAAGTCGAGTATCTCCAACCCTCCCTTTTGGTACTTCTCATAGAGCGCCTCCAGTTCCTTGTACTGAGGGGTAAATCCACAACGGGTGGCGGTGTTTACTATCAGCAGCACCTTACCTTTGTAGTCGGCCAGCGACACGTCCTTACCTGCATCGTCCTTCACCTGAATGTCGTAGATGCTCTTTTCACCACAGCATGCACCTCCGCATGCCTTCTTCTGTGCCGATACTCCCAGCACACATACTGTTGCCAACAGGGAGATAGAAATAAGTTTCTTCATAAGTCTATTTGTTTTTGAGTGTTTCTATTAATGCGTCTAATTCTCGTGCGAGGTTCTGATAGTCCTCTATTTGAAGAGGACATGATGCAAGCTGCTTGCCCATGCCAGCGGGAATCAGCTGAAAGGCCAGCTCCTCCATTGCCTTGCCCTTCTCTGTGAGACTGACAATCTGCTGGCGCTTGTCCTGTTCACCCTTTTTGCGAGTGACGATACCAAGCTTCTCCATACGCTGAAGGAGAGGAGTAACGGTGTTCGTCTCTAACAGCAGACGATGGGCAATGTCGTTTACGGGTTGAGTGTCCTTTTCCCACAGTACCATCAGTACCAGATACTGCGGGTAGGTGATGCCCAGTTCCGTCAGCATCGGTGTGTAGGCCTGTGTAATCAGTCGTGCTGCCGAATAGAGCCGGAAACAGATCTGATTGTCGAGTTGTAATTCTGCGTGAGCCATTTTACCTTTTTACTTTTTTACCTTTTAAAGCATGGCTTCAATGTCTTTCTCAAAGTCCTTCGGCTCAGTAGTAGGCGCATAGCGCTTGATGGTCTCACCGTCCTTCGAAATCAGGAACTTGGTGAAGTTCCACATAATGTCGCTATCCTTCTCTACGCTCTTGCTTATTTTCTTAAGCAGTGCGTGAGTAGCCTTAGCCTTCAGACCCTTGTACTCCTCGGTAGGAGCCTGCGCCTTCAGATATTCGAAGATAGGCTCAGCGGCAGCTCCGTTCACGTCGGTCTTGCGCATAATCTGGAAAGTCACGCCATAGTTCAACTGGCAGAACTCCTCAATCTGGGCGTCGTTGCCTGGATCCTGCTCCTTGAACTGGTTGCAGGGGAAGCCGATGATCACCAGTCCGCGGTCCTTGTACTTCTGATTCAGTTCCTCCAGTCCTGCAAACTGGGGCGTGAAACCGCACTTGCTGGCGGTGTTCACAATCAGCAGCACCTTGCCCTCGAAGTCCTTGAAGTCCACTTCCTTACCTTTGCTCGTCAGAGCCTTGAAATCATAAATCGTTTTCATAATCCGTTTAATTTTTTATGTTGAACAAGTGATTGATTCCTTTTATGTGAGTTGTTTTATGAATCCTTTTCATTTGACGATGCAAAGGTAATAAAAAGAATTTGTATCGCAAACGATTTAATTAATCTTTTAAGAGAGATTAACAAAATGTCGCTCGCGATACAAAACTGGGGGCGCAACTCGCAGTGAGTTGTCTCTCGATTAATAGCCGACGGGATGGTTCAGCTCCAGGTAGCTGGTCTCGGCCAGGTTCAACTCGCGCTTCAGCGTGTCGAAGTCCATGGTGGCGCGGGCGACGGTCTTTAGGCCGAGGGCCGTGCAGGCCAGGTAGATGTTCTGCGACACATAGCCGGCATCCATCGCCCCGAACTTGTCGTTGGGGGCGCGGTCGTTGTCCTTGGGGCTGACGAGA
>ERZ842401.4921-NODE-4921-length-15146-cov-4.144391_pt1 | contig 15146 bp, 14 predicted proteins | sample MGYA00521270_ERZ842401 | MGnify/ENA primary metagenome ERZ842401 (study PRJEB31892, sample SAMEA3878208) | bioreactor metagenome | biome: Moose rumen | place: Sweden | collected 2011-10 | study: EMG produced TPA metagenomics assembly of the PRJEB12797 data set...
GGCAGGATGTGCTGCTTGTTCACCTCATTCAGGTACTGGTAGAACTCCCGTTTGATGTCGGTGGCCTCCTCGCTGTGGTAGGTGCAGGCGATGAACTCGTCTCCCCCGTAGCGGCCGAAGAAGCCTACCCTCCCCTGCATGGACCGGGTCAGCGCCTGACCGATCTGCCGCAGGAGCTCGTCGCCCTCCTCGTGGCCGTAGCGGTCGTTGGCCATCTTCAGGTCGTTGGAGTCAAAGAACAGCACGGCGCAGCCCTTGCGCTCCCGCTCGCCGATCTCCCGGGCGGCCCGCTCGCAGGCCTGCCGGTTGGGCACGCCGGTGAGCAGGTCCGTGTAGGCCAGCTGGGTCAGGTGGCGGGCCTGCATATCCTGGCGGAAGATATCCACCAGGCGCATGCCGAAGCTGGCCAGCAACACCAGCAGGAACACCAGGATCATGACCCGGGTGAACTTGAGCCGGACGTAGACCTGCAGGTAGTCGATCTCCCACAGGGCGGGCATGTTGCTGATGGTGATGCGCAGGACCTCCAGCACGGAAATGACCAGGCAGACCACCAGGCCCACCCGCAGGATGCGGTCGGAGAGGGTAGGCTTGGTCTCCGGGCTGGTGCTCATGAGCAGGGTGATGATGGCGATCATGGCCACCAGCAGGGCCAGGCGCATGATGGGAGTCATATCCGCCACCCGGATAGGCGAAGAGATCTGCTCCAGGACCAGCACAGCCAGGAACACGGCGCCGAAAAAGATCTCAAAGGCGACGCACAGGCGCTTCAGGTTTTTGGAGACGTTCTCCCGCCGCAGATAGGCCAGCAGCGGCAGCGGCAGGAAAAAGAGGGAGTAGTCCTCCAGGGAGACGAAGACGTTGGCGTTGACGGAGAAGGCCAGGAACACCCCCTGATAGCAGAGGTACCAGACACACACCGCCAACAGGAACAGGGATAGGAAGATGCCCTGGGAGAACCGCCGAAAGCCCAGGAAGAACATGAGAGTGAAGGCCACCAGGCCGATCACCGAGAAGACCAGCAGGGTGAAGAAGATCACGAAATCGAACTGGTTGTTGATCAGGTAGTAGAGCCGGGCGTCGGTGGCCTTGAGGATCACCGGGTCCCGGAGGTTGTTGGTGGCCTGGTCCTCCTGGGGGGTGCAGATGATGGAGAGCTCCTCTCCCCAGGCCTCGTCGGGGATGACGGCCACGACGTGCTGGTGGCCCACCTGTCTCCCCTGCTGAGCCCGCTCCGTGCCCACCTCGGCCAGGAGCTGGTCCCGCCAGCGGACCTGGACCACATTGTGGTAAAGCTGGAAGCACAGGGCGGCGTTCTCGATCTTCTTGTCCTCCTCCAGGGGGACGGTGACCCGAATGGTGTAGCCCTTATAGGCGGAGGGGAACTGGTTGCCCGTGGAGCGGTTGATATATCCGTTGGGGTAGATGACCTCCGTACGCATGGTATCCCCTACGGAGAGGTAGTCCATGCGGCCGACCCGGGCCACCACGATGAAGGAGTAAAAGATGCCCAGGGAGACAAACAGGGTCAGAAACACCAGCAGGACTAACCGGAGATACAGATGCTTCTCGGGGGGAGCCCCCGAAGTGTTGTTGTCGATCATAGCGGTACCTCTGGGCTGGAAGAGACTGCCCCCCGGCGGGAGCAGTCTTTCGGATTTCTTACATGACAGCCTCCACCAGGACCTCGCCACCGGCAGCGGGCGGGATGATGCAGCCCTCCACGGCCTGGCCGTTGACGGTGAGAGAGGAAACGCCCTTCTCTTTCCCGTTGGGGTTGGCGATGTGGATGCGGTAGGTAGCGCCCCGGAACTTGCGGACCACGGTGATCTCCTTGAAGTCGGCGGGCATGCAGGGGTCGATCATCAGGCCGGCGAACTCCGGCCGGATGCCCAGCAGGTACTGGGAAACATTCATGAAGGTCCAGGCCGCGGTGCCGGTGAGCCAGGAGTTCTTAGCCTCGCCGAAGTGAGGAGCGTCCTTGCCGGCGATCATCTGGGAGTAGACGTAGGGCTCGGTGGAGTGCAGGTCGGAGATGTCCTCCAGGTAAGAGGGAGCGGTCTTCTTCCAGACCTCAAAGGCCCGGGTGCCCCGGCCGATGCGGGTCTCGGCGATGGAGACCCAGGGGTTATTGTGGCAGAAGATGCCGGCGTTCTCCTTGTATCCGGGAGGATAGGAGGAGATCTCGCCAAGCTCTACATGGTAGCGGGTATAGCAGGGCTGCTGCAGCACGATGCCGTACTTGGTGTCCAGGCGCTCCTTCACGGAGTTCAGGGCCTGGAGAGCTTTGCCCTCCTTGACGCCCACGTCCGCCAGGACGCAGAAGCCGTTGCTCTCGATGAAGATCTGGCCCTCCTCGCAGACGTGGGAGCCCACCGGATTGGAGTAGGCGTCAAAGGCGCGGATAAACCACTCGCCGTCCCAGCCGGCGGTGAGGATGGTGTCGTACATCTCCTCCACGGACTTCAGGGCGTCGGCGGCTTCGTCGTCCAAGCCCTTGAGCTTGAGCATCTCGGCGTAGTCCCGGCCGTAGCGGACGAACATGGCGGCGATGAACACGGACTCCGCCACGGGGCCCTCAGAGGGACCGAAGGTCTGGAAGCTCTCGCCGGGCTCCTCGGAGAAGCAGTTCAGATTCAGGCAGTCGTTCCAGTCGGCCCGGCCGATCAGGGGCAGCTTGTGGGGGCCCAGATGGGTGCGGGTGAAGTTGAAGGAACGGCGCAGGTGCTCCAGCAGGCTGGTGGCCACGCTCATGTCGCAGTCGTAGGCCACGGTCTCGTCCAGGATGGCGTCGTCCCCGGTCTCCTTGATGTAGGCGGCCACCCCGGCAATGAGCCACAGGGGGTCGTCATTGAAGCCGGAGCCGATATCGGCGTTGCCCTGCTTGGTCAGGGGCTGGTACTGATGGTAGGCGGAGCCGTCCTGGAACTGGGTGGCGGCGATATCCAGGATGCGCTGGCGGGCCCGCTCTGGGATCAGATGGACAAAGCCGAACAGATCCTGAGAGGAATCCCGGAAGCCCATGCCCCGACCGATGCCGCTCTCATAGTAGGAGGCGGAACGGCTCATATTGAAGGTGACCATGCACTGGTACTGATTCCAGATGTTCACCATGCGGTCCAGCTTCTCGTCCTGGGTCTTCACCTGGTAGATGGAGAGCAGGTCATCCCAGTAGGCCCGCAGGTCGGCCAGGGCGGCGTCCACCTGGGCGTCGGTCTTGAAGCGGCCCATGGCGGCCAGGGCGCGGTCCTTCTTGATGACGTCCTGGGCCTCCCACTTGTCGTCCTTGGGATTCTCGCTGTAGCCCAGCAGGAAGATAAGGCTGCGCTCCTCTCCGGGCTGGAGGGTGATCTTCAGGTGGTGGCTGCCGATGACGGCGCCGCCGCTGGCGATGGAGTTATAGTGGGTGTTCTCCGCCAGGGCCTTGGGGTTGGCGGTGCTGTTGTAGGTGCCGATGAAATCGGCCAGCTGGGTATCAAAGCCGTCGATGGGGGCGTTCACGGTGTAGTAGGCGAAGTGGTTGCGGCGCTCCCGGTACTCGGTCTTGTGGTAGATGGTGGAGCCGATGACCTCCACCTCGCCCAAGGAGAGGTTGCGCTGGAAGTTCTCGCCGTCAGCCTGGGCGTTCCAGAAGCAGAACTCCACGTAGGAGTAGAGGTCCAGGGTCTCAGGCTTGTCCCCGGTGTTCTTGAGCACCAGGCGGTTGACCTCCAGGGTCTCGTGGAGGGGCACGAAAGCCAGCAGGTCCATGGCGATGGGGCCCTTGCTGGAGACGATGCGGGTGTAGCCCAGGCCGTGGTGGCATTCATAGCTGTCCAGAGGCGTCTGGACGGGCTGCCAGCCGGGGGTGAAGACCTGGCCGTTGTGCCGGATGTAGTAGTACCGGCCGTTGGAGTCCTTGGGGACGTTATTGTAGCGGTAGCGGGTGACACGCAGGAGCTTGGCGTCCCGATAGAAGGAATAGCCGCCCATGGTGTTGGAGATCAGGGAGAAGAACTCTTCGTTGCCCAGGTAGTTGATCCAGGGCTGGGGCGTCATGGGAGTCTCGATGACGTACTCCCGGGCTGCGTCGTCAAAATGGCCGAACTTGCTCATAGTTACAACCTCCTCCCTGCCCGCAACAGGGCAGGAAAACTCAATATATAGTGCATTATACCAAGCGTGAAATCAATTTTCAATACCTTTTGGAGTAATCTCACAAAAAACAGCGAGCATTGAAAGAATTTCAAAAAGAGTGTAAGATTTGACTGCGAATGCACCTAATGGAGATAGAGGGACCTCAAAACGGAAGGAGGGAGCCCCGTGCGGGACGAAAAGATCCTGGAGCTGTTCTTTCAGCGCTCCCAGGAGGCGGTGAAGGCCGTCAGCGACCAGTACGGCGGAAAGCTGCGCCGGCTGGCGGAGAACATCCTGGGCAGCTGGCAGGACGCGGAGGAGTGCGTCAACGACACGCTGCTGGCGGCCTGGGAGGGCATCCCGCCTGCCCGGCCGGAGCCGCTGCTGCCCTGGCTGTACAGCGTGACCCGCCACAAGGCCATGAACAAGCTGCGGCACAGCAGCGCCCAGCGGCGGAGCTCCGCCATGACGGTGGCCCTGGAGGAGCTGGGAGACGTGGTAGCAGGCGGAGAGAGTCCGGCCCAGGAGCTGGAGACCGCGGAGCTCACCCGGCTGCTGAACAAGTTCCTGGGGAAGCTGGGCAAGACCGACCGCCAGCTGCTGGTGGGGCGGTACTGGTATGGGGAAGAATATGACACCATGGCCATGCGGCTGGGGCTGACCCAGAACAACTGCATGGTGAGGGTGGCCCGGACCCGGAAGAAGCTCCGGGAGTATCTGCACAAGGAAGGGGTGCTGTAATGGACGCGAAAAAACTTTCCGACGCCTTTGAGGGCATCGACGACAAGTACAAGCAGGAGGCGGATATCTTCTACGACAGCGGAAGGGCCGCCAAGAAAAAGGGTTGGCTCTTCCCCGTTCTCAAGGGGGCGGCGGGAACCGTGGCCGCCGTGGCCCTGGTGGCCGGCCTGCTGTGGCTGGGTCGGCTGCAGAAGGCGCCCGTGGGGACCAATGCCGGCTCCGCCGGCAGTGATGCTTCCTCCGAGACCGCCGAGGCGGAGATCAGCATCGACAAAGACGGCCGCCTGCACTTTGCCGACGAGCTGTGTCAGCAGGCCTATGATCTGATGACAGAGCAGGAGTACGCCGAGCACAAAATGAGAGCGCTGGACACCGTGCCTTTTCCCGCGGAGGAGGTGCGCCAAAGCCTGCTCATCCTGCTGCCCCGGGTCGTTTGGACCGGGACAGTGGAGGGCAAAACACGCTGGCTGATCACCGCAGACCTGGAGGGCTATTACTTCCTGGACGGGGAAACACGCAAGCATGTGGAGCCCCTGCTCTCCATGAGCTTCATCCTGGGGACAGAAGACGGTACCGTGCTGGTGGATCTCCCCCAGGGCCCGGGGACGGATCTTCAGAGCGATCTTCTCCCCGCCCTCCGGGAGTTCACCGGCCTGCCAGAGGAGGACGTGCCCCGGCTTCTCCTCAGGGAGACCGGTTCTTCCGGGATGGGCCAGCATCTCTCCGAAAGCTCCCAGCAGCTGATGGAAGAGTATGCCCGGCTCAACGGGCTGGAGGAATACCTCTCTCCGGAGCCTGAGGCCTCCCCCACCCCCCTGCCGGTGCGGGAGCCCATCCCGGGGAGCGTGACCATGGACGAGGCCGCCATGCGGGTGGCCGCCGACCTGGTGGACGAGTGGCTCCAGGGCATGAACGGCCAGTACCCCGACGAGCTGCAGGAGTGCTTCTTCCAGGACCTGCAGATCACCCACATCCGGGACGACGGGGACAGCTTTGTGTTCAGCATGCGGCTGGTATTCAAGCCCACGGACGCCACCCAGACCAGCGGCTGGTGGTGGGCCGGCAACACCAAGGAGGGCACCGGAGAGAACGAGGGCTATTACACGGCCAGCCGCTCCGTGCTGGTGAACAGGATCGACGACCAGTGGCAGTTTGCCGACTGGGGCACCAATTACGGCGGCTGGGGCGACCGGTATACGGAGGCGGAGGAGTATTTCATCGCCAACCAGATCACCCGGGCGCAGCTGCTGGAGCTGGCCCGAGAGGCAGACGCGGAGGCGGACGGTCTGCTGACCACGGAAGACTTCGAGGGTCTGGCCCGGTGGCGGGTATGGGAAAACGACACTGGCATCGAGGACCCGCCCTACACCTGGGCGGTGCCGGTGCCCGGCGGCTTCACCCTGTACGTGGACTTCGCCGGTGAAAAAGAGATGGTAGCTTCGGCGCTGGCCTCGCCGTACGGCTCGGGGTGCACTTTGGCGGACGGCCCTGAGGCGGTGGCCAAGGTGCTGGCGGGAGAGGATCCCTTCCCCGACGCCACACCGGCGCCGACAGAAGGGCCCCGGCAGATGACGCTTGAAGACGTGCTGGCCCTGGCGGAGCGGGCGGAGGGAACCAGCCCAGTGAACTGGGGCAACCTGAAGCCGTTCACCGCTCTGGAACCCACAGAGGGAGGTCTCCCCTTTGGGGAAACCACACAATTTGCGGTAGCCGGGGACGAGTACCGGCTGGTGGTCGAACTGGATCTGCACAGCGCGCCCTCCTTCTTGCTGCTCATCGGGCCGGAAGGCCAGTCCGTCGCCCTGTGGAAGGGCCGGGAGGCGGTGGCTGATTTCCTGGCCGGGAAAGAGGACGACTTCGCCCATGCCATGACCGCAGGCGAGCTGCTGGAGCTGACAGACAGGATCGCGGAAGGGACCGTCACCGTGGGCGACTTTCCTAAAAAAGTGACCCGGTACACCATCGGGCGCCATGAGGACCAGGCTATGACCACCACGACTGTGGCGCTGGTGGAGGGAGGCGGCTACCTGACCTACTGGTACAACGGCGGGGCCATGATCACCCCGCTCTATGACGTCACCTTTTTCGACGGGAATGGCAGCAGCATCCGGCTGGACGAGGGCCGGGAGGCGGTGGAGACCTTCCTGAACGGATAACCGTGTTTTGGAGCAAAAGACCCCCCGAGAGCCAGGCTCTCGGGGGGCTACTTTCTGGGGAGATCACTCCGCCTCTTCTTCCGTTTTGGCGTTGCGGATGGCCTCTGCGTGCTCCCGCTGGATCTCCGGGCGCATGGAGAGCAGGGGCTCCACGTCCCTGCCCCGGAGCTTGCGGTCCACGTAGTTGCTGGTGCACTTGGCCACCAGAGGCGCCAGGGCCAGCACGCCGATCAGGTTGGGGATCATCATCAGGCCATTGAAGGTATCAGAGATGTCCCAGGCCAGCTGGGCCTTCATGACGGCCCCCAGGAAGACCACGGCCACGAAAGCCACCCGGTAGACCATGACGCCCTTATGGCCGAACAGGTACCAGGTGGCGGTGGAGCCATAGTGGCTCCAGCCCAGGACGGTGGAATAGGCGAACAGCAGGATAGCGATGGCGATAAACCCGGAGCCGATGGGCCCGAAAGCCAGGCGGAAGCTCTCGCTCATGAGGGCGCTGGACTGCACCGCCTGCCCGGCCTCGGAGAGCTGGCCGGTAGTGAGATCCACCAGGCCGGAGGAGAGGATGGTGAGGGCCGTCAGGGTGCAGACCACGATGGTATCGGCAAAGACCTCGAAGATGCCCCACATGCCCTGGCGCACAGGCTCCTTCACGTTGGAGCTGGAGTGGACCATCACCGAGGAGCCCAGACCGGCCTCATTGGAGAAAACGCCACGCTTGAAGCCCATCTGCATGGCCAGGATGAGCCCGCCGCCGAAGCCGCCGCCGGCCACGGCGTTCCAAGAGAAGGCCCCCCGGAAGATGGCCCCGAAGACCTCCGGGATGACCCCGGCGTGGAGGACGATGATGACGATGGTGCCGATCAGGTAGGCGATGACCATGAAGGGAACGATCTTCTCGGTGATGCGGGCCACCCGCTTCAGGCCGCCCAGGACCACCGCCGCCACAGCCATCACCAGCACCAGGCCGGTGATCCAGGTGGGGACGCCGAAGGCGCTTTCCACGTTGCTGACCATGGAATTGACCTGGCTCATGTTGCCGATGCCGAAGGAGGCCAGCAGGCAGAACACGGAGAACAGCCCCGCCAGCACGGCGCCCACGGTCTTCATATGCTTCTTGCTGCCCAGGCCGTCCCGGAGGTAGTACATGGCGCCGCCGTGCCACTCCCCTTTTTCGTTTTTACGGCGATAGAGGATGCCCAGCACGTTCTCGGAGAAGTTGGTCATCATCCCGAAGAAGGCGATCAGCCACATCCAGAACACGGCCCCGGGCCCGCCGATGGCGATGGCCCCCGCCACGCCCACGATGTTGCCCGTGCCCACCGTGGCCGCCAGGGCCGTGCACAGAGACTGGAACTGGGAAATGGTGCGGTCCTTGGTGTGGCTGGTGACGTGCTTCTCGGTGAAGATGGCGCCGATGGTGTTCTTCAGCCAGTGGCCGATGTGGGACACCTGGAAGAACTTGGTCAGCACTGTCATCAGGATGCCCACCAGGCCCAGGAGGATCAGGGCCGGCCAGCCCCAGACGAAATCGTTGACGGCGGAGTTGACGTCGGTAATGGCTTGGACCACAGCGTTGTCCGGATTCATGGGGATCCCTCCCGTGGAAATGAATTTGCAGGAATTGTAGCATAAAAATTCATCCTTGTAAAGGAAAACCGGCCTTTTCGGGGGAAAAAGCCGGTAAATTTGTTTTTCTTCAAGCCGGGTTGTGCATTTCAGCGGAGCTTTTTGGAGAAGTAGAGCACCAGATCGTCGTCGTTGGCGCAGGGGGCGTAGGGCTCGCAGACACGGTCGCCGTACCAGACCCCTCCCCCATCAGGGAGATATCCCCGCTTCACGTACATCCGCTGAGCGGCGCCGTAGCCGCTGTGGAGCCCCACCCCCAGGTACACAGTATCGGCATAATGGGCGGCCACAGCCTCGGCGGCGTCCATGAGCCGGGCGCCGATGCCCTGCCGGCGAGCCTTCTCCAGCACGCCGAAGTCCACGATCTCCGGCCAGCCCCGGCCTCCGAAGGGGCCCCATTGGCTGTTGGGGTAGACGTTGATGTAGCCCACCGGCTCGCCGTCCAGCTCCGCGCACAGACAGACGGCCCTGCCCTCGGCCTGGTCCTTCAGGCGGGTCAGGTACTTCTCGACGGAAGCGTCCCAGCCCTGGGCGATCTCTCCGTCGGTGAGGCGCTGGGCGTCGGGCTTTTCCAGGTCCCGGATGCGCAGCGGGCCTTCTTCAAAATAGATCATGGGGTCTCCTCCTAGTCGTGGCGTTCGTCAGAATCGAAGGTCTCGCAGAAGCGGGCGGCAAAGCTGGGCTCCACCCCGTGGGCATAGAGGTGGGAGGTCTCCCCGAAGGCGGCCATGCGAAAATAGGCCACGCCCTCCCGGCGCTCCTCGGTGTAGAGGGTGGTGACGGAGGTGGGCAGGGCGCAGGCGCCGTGCCACAGCACCATGGGAGATACCCCCAGCAGGTGGCCCAGCAGCACGCACTCCACCCCGAAGTGGCAGAACAGGGCCACGGTGTCCCGGTTGGCATGAACAGCCCGGTAGAGAGGGCCCTCCCGGCGGTAGCCGTGGCGCTCCAGCAGGGCGTCCAGCCCGGCGGCCACCTTGGCGTATTCCGCCGGCACCCCGGCAGCCTCCATCGCCGGGGAGTGGAGCCAGGCGTCCTTATCGTAGTAGGCGGGCTCGGCGGTCCAGGCCTGGGGCAGCCAGTCCCAGATGACCCGTTCCCGGCCGACAAGAGGATCGAACATCCGGGGCGGGAACTCCCGGAGCCAATCGCAGGTCTCGGCGGTGCGGCCCAGAGCCTCCAGGGTGGGCTTGGCGGTATCCTGAGCCCGGCCCAGGGGGGATTGGTAAAAGGCGTCGATGTTCATTTGGGTCAGGCGGGTGGCCAGCAGGCGGGCCTCCTCCCAGCCGTGAGGGGTCAGGGAGTCGATGGAATAGTCCGGGTCGCCGTGGCGGATGATCAGCAGTCTCATAGGGGCCTCCTCAATTTTATAGAAGGATCACAGGCGGAGCAGAAAAGCGGTCTTGTCGCCGTCGGTAAAGCCGGCCCGGCGGTAAAAGGCTAAGGTGGCCGGGTCCTTGGAGCCGGTCAGAAGCATGACCTTGTAGCAGTTGGCCTCTCGGGCAAGCTCCACGGCCTTGCGGAGGCAGGCGGTGGCCAGACCTCTCCCCCGGCGCCCCTCCCGGGTGACCACGTTCTCGATCAGCGCGTAAGGCCGGGCGTTTCGGGTCAGGTTGGGAACGATGACGCACACGCAGGAGGCCACGGGCACGCCGTTTTCCTCCAGCAGGAGCAGGTGGTGGTCCGGGTCGGCCAGGATCTTCTCCCAGGCGGGGCGGACGGCGTCGGCGTCGGGAATGGCGGTCTCGTGGAGGGAGAGGTAAAGCTCCAGCAGGCCGGGCAAGTCCTCCTCCCCCGCCTCCCGGACCTGGGTGGTGCGGTAGGCCACGATCTGGGAGAACAGATCTCCCGCAATGACCTTCCCCACGCCCCGGAGGGCCAGCAGCTCCTGATAGGAATAGGTCACCAGCTCCTCCAGGGTGGTGACGCCGGCTTTCTCCAGGCAGCGGAGGGTATGGTCGCAATCCAGCAGGTCCCGCAGTTCCATGAGGATCTCTCCCCTTTCCCGTTTTTTCTCATTGTAGAGGAACGGGCGGGGAAAATCAAGGGGGTTGGCAAGTGGAGCGGAAATCTGCTATACTGGGGGGAAAGGAGGCGGGAGCATGGACGGATGGGTGCTGGTTCTGCTGAGCGTCAACCTGCTGGGGCTGGCGCTCATGGGCGTGGACAAGCGCCGGGCTCAGCGTCACCAGTGGCGCATCCCGGAAAAGGCGCTGTTCGGCGTTGCCCTGTTGGGAGGCAGCGTGGGGTGCCTGGCGGGGATGTTCCTCTTCCGGCACAAGACGAAAAAGTGGTATTTCCTGCTGGGGATGCCCGCCATCCTGATCCTCCAGGTGCTGCTGTTCGGGGCCATCCGCCTGCACCTGCTGGACTGGCTGGGTTGGGCGGTATTCTACTGAGAAAGCGTGAGAGCGATGGAAACGGAAATGAAACTGCGCCCCGGGCGCCCGGAAAGCCTGGAGGGACGGGCGGACCGGGAAGTGCGGGTGTACGACTATCTGGACCGGCTGGGGATCGCCTACCAGCAGATGGACCACCCCCCGGCGGACACCATGGAGATCTGCCGGCAGCGGGAACGGCTGCTGGGGTGCACCATCTGCAAGAACCTGTTCCTCACCAACCGGAACCAGAGCAAGTTCTTTCTGCTGTGCATGCCGGGAGAAAAGCCCTTCAAGACCCGGGAGATCTCCGACCAGATCGGCAGCTCCCGGCTGAGCTTTGCCCCGGCGGACAAGATGCTGGAGTATCTGGACATCCTCCCCGGGTCGGTGAGCGTCATGGGCCTGATGAACGACGCCGGGCACCACGTCCAACTATTGGTAGACCGGGACGTGCTGGCGGGAGAGTTCTTCGGGTGCCACCCCTGTGTGAACACCTCCAGCCTGCGGCTGCGCACGGAGGACGTGTTCGAGACGTATCTTCGGGCGACGGGGCACAGCTACATCCCCGTGACCCTGACGGGAGAATGACCGTGGTGGAGCTGAGGATCCCCTCTTGGGAGGAAATGGCCTTCCGGCAGGAGCTGCTGGCGGACCCGGCCACCATGGCCTACAACGCCGCCTGGGGCGGGACCATCGACTTTCCCCCGGAGCGCTGGGAGGCCTGGTACCGGCGCTGGGTGGCACAGCCGGAGGGAGAGCGCTTCTACCGGTACCTGTGGGCGCCGGAGGAGCAGGCCTTCGTGGGGGAAGCGGCCTGGCACCTGGACCGGGAGACCGGGCGGGTGCTGGCGGACGTGATCGTCCACAGCCGGTACCGGGGCCGGGACTACGGCGGCGCCGGGCTGGACCTGCTGTGCCGGGCGGCACGGGAGGCCGGGTGGGCGGTGCTTTACGACCACATCGCCCTGGACAACCAGGCGGCAGGGATGTTCCTGCGCCGGGGATTTCGGGAGGAGAGCCGGGACGCAGAGGGCGTCTGGCTGCGCAAGGACCTGAAGGAGGAAACGCTGTGAAAAAGGCAGAGAAGACCAACGTCATGCGGCTGCTGGAGCAGCACAAGATCCCCTACGAGGCCCACTTCTACGGGGAAACGGGAGCGGTCAGCGGAGTGGAAGTGGCCGCCGCCCTGAGCGAGCCCCCGGAGCAGGTCTTCAAGACGCTGGTGACAGTGGGCAAAAGCGGCCAGCACTATGTGTTCGTTATCCCGGTGGCGGAGGAGCTGGACCTGCGCAAGGCCGCTGCCGCCGTGGGAGAGAAGAACATCGAGATGATCAAGAGCAAGGAGCTGCTGCCCCTGACCGGGTACATCCACGGGGGGTGCTCCCCCATCGGCATGAAAAAGCTCTTTCCCACCCGGGTGGACAAGAGCGCGCAGGAGCTGACACGATTCTTCGTCAGCGGCGGGAAGATCGGCTGCCAGGTGGAGCTTTCCCCTGCTGACCTGGCTCGGCTGACGCCCTTTGCTTTCGCGGAATTAACCGCTTGACAAGCGTTCGGGTTGGTGCTACAATAGCAAAGCACCAAACGAAGGGGTATAGCTCAGCTGGTAGAGCAGCGGTCTCCAAAACCGCGTGCCGAGGGTTCGAATCCTTCTGCCCCTGCCACCCGTCAGGTCCCAGGAATGGCTTTCCAGAGCCGTTTCTGGGACTTTTTCTATTTTCTCAGAGGAGCATTTCTACACCCTACGGCGATGATTTCTACACTTTTTCTACACTTCGTGTGAGGATTTCTCACTTCAGCCGACTTTCATCGTCTGCTCCAACTTCTTAGCAATCGACTTTTTTCCGGAAGCATCAGAGTGGGCGTAGAACCTAAGTGTAGTCGAGGCACTTTCGTGACCAAGCCAGTCCGCCACCTGGACCACGGAAAAACCCATGTTCAACAGGTTACTGGCTGCACTGTGTCGGAGATCATGGAGCCGAATATTTGGCAGGTTGCTCTTGCTGATCACGGAATGGAATGTTCTAGTCAGATAGTTTGGGGTAATGACAGTCCCGTCATTCCATGTACAGACATAGTCGCTTCGCGCATAATACGCTCCCATGACTTTTTTTCGCTGGTCCTGCTTTCTCTTGTGATCCTTGAGGAGAGCATAGATGCTGTCAGTCATCGGTAGGGTGCGATTGCTGCTCTCGGTCTTTGGCGTGTCCGTGTAGTTCCCGCCAACGTCCTGCTGGAGAGTTTCACAGACGGAGATCGTCTTCATCTTGAAGTCGATATGCTTCCACTTCAGCCCAAGGACTTCGCTCCGCCGAAAGCCGTATACAGCGCATAACGTCACAGGCACTTCGACAACGCTGCCGGAGAATAGAGACAGCATCTCTTCCAATTCCTTGGTATTCAGGAAACTGCCATGAAACTTTTCGGCTCTCGGCGTCTTAGCGGCAGCTGCGGGATTGACCGTAATCAGGCCCTTTCTCACAGCGTCAGCCAGAGCTTTGCTGATGTTCTGATGATGGTGCTTGATCGTCAAAGGCGATAAAGCTTCTTCGCTTCTCAGCTTGCTCCCTGCCTTCCGTTTGGATTCATAATACTCTTCCAGATGATAGGGCTTGAGTTCCTGCAAGAGAACACCAGTCTGCCGGAAATACGGAATAATGTGATTCTCCATATTCCCGCAATAGGAGCGGTAAGTCGTGCGTTTCACCTTGCCCTCCATGCCTGTAAGCCACTTCTTAAGATAATCTGCAAATGTAAGTTTGCAATAGGGAACATTCCTCTCATTCCACTCAGCAAGCTGCTCCCTTAGAAGTGTTTCTGCTTTCCTTTTGTTTCCAGTTTTCTCAGGAAGCCACGTATTTGTCCATTTAGGTCTGCGCTTCCCGTTCTCATCATACAGGTTCAATACGACATAGTAATAGCCGTTCTTGACCTGCAAGCTGCCCGTCACAGCCATGAACGCGTTTCACTCCTTTCGTTGGCCCGGTCAGCTTCTTATATGGATTAACAGCAGTATAGCACGACAACAGGCAAAATGGAATAAGCCGACCACTATTTATTTGTATTCAAATACTCGATCACATTCAATTTTGGAATAATGTACCTTTTCCCCACCCTAACCGTAATGATAGCCCCCTCTTTGACCAACTTATAGGCAGAATTGCGGCCAATGTGGAGCATTTTTCTCAGATCATCAATAGACACAACATCCGGGTATTCAGAAAAAACATCCTTCTTCAAATGGACCACCTCATAAAATAAATTGCTTCCCACTCCGCCTGCAGCGAACAGGTCCATAGAGGTCTTCCCTCTCCCTGCCTTCTTCATGGCCGGGCCGCGAATTACGGAAGTATCATTATCCCTCTGGCGGATCATCGCGTTGTACAGGAGCCGCCTGTATATCAGTGCGCATGGTATCGCCTGCCGGGGCGATCGGATAGCCGCTCCCCGCCAGAGTATGTAGAGTGGTCCGCTATCAAGTTGTCAAGGTGCAGATACTTCAATACTCAACCTGCAAGCTTGTCCTCATCTTCCACCATGGAAGCGATGCCCAAAAAGAATTCCTCTTTCTCAAAGGGATCCATCAGGTTGAGAAGTCCCAGGAGAGTGGTGGAAGAAACCAGGCGTTTGCCGGATTCCATGTCACTGTATGTGTGGGGAGTTACCCCTAGCAGCGCTGACATTTTCTCCTGAGTCAGGCCTTTTTCGCTGCGCAAACGAAGGGCCCAAATAGACACCAGATCTTTGATCATCTGCTGCCGACTTGCACGCATTTTCTCCCCTCCTCTCCTGGACTTCTGACAAAATGATAGCAATTCCTTCCCGGAAAAACCATGAAACAAGTTGCAGTAAAGTGAAGAAACTCCACATCTTATAATGTGCATCACATCGGAGCACTATATCTTGTGGGTGTGACCCTCTTTTTGATAGAAATTATTCCCGGGATCGCAGAAAGTGTCGATGCAAGTACCGCATATCAAAGCAAAAGAAAAACGACCCTATCTCTCAAAATGGGAGGATAAGGTCGATTATATAACGAAAAACTCCGCAAAACCTTAGAAAATCCGTAACCGTCAAATGAACCCGCGTCAAAAAGGTGAGCCCGGCCTGGTGGCCGGGC
>ERZ842401.4922-NODE-4922-length-15145-cov-4.330285_pt1 | contig 15145 bp, 9 predicted proteins | sample MGYA00521270_ERZ842401 | MGnify/ENA primary metagenome ERZ842401 (study PRJEB31892, sample SAMEA3878208) | bioreactor metagenome | biome: Moose rumen | place: Sweden | collected 2011-10 | study: EMG produced TPA metagenomics assembly of the PRJEB12797 data set...
CATAGCACGAGACACCGAACGATCCATAACTCTTTGACGATCCCGCCTAGAAATCTTAGCCAATGCCGCATTAATCTCACTAAGCAGCTTCGTATTACCTTTTCTCACTCCTGCACATATTCCGCTGTAATCAAGACTAAAGCCGCTCCCTTCTGGAAAACGTATCATAGTCAGATTCTTATGTTTGCGTTCATAAGTCTGCCCGGTGTCAAAATTAATCACTGTCCCATCAATTTCATTGTTCACTACCATATCAAGCATTTCTGTTACGGTGTTTACCGGCGGAAGATGTACAGCTCCAGGAATCTGGCTGATAGCTGCATCAAGCAGAGTATCTTTCTGTGCAACCAGTCTTGCTCCTGCAAAATCGTTTATTGTCTTGGCATCAGCGTAGGGACTAGCTTTGTTCACTATGATTGTGTACTCAATTTGGGACACGTCGTAAACATTAGAGAATGCAGCCTCTTTGCGTCTCTCCTCAGTGTCCAGCATTCCGGAAAATATTGCATCAATTTCCTGCCTGTTCAATGCAGGGATAAGGTCTCCCCAGACTACTTTTCTGACCACAAGTTCGGCGTGAAGCTCATCGGCCACACGTTTAGCTATCTGGAGATCATAGCCTTCCGCATAATGTCCCGGCTCGTTCTCAAGCGGAAAGTTAGTGTCGGTCTGATGGTCTTCCAGCCAGTTATTGGGGGCGTAATCACACTCTACACCTATGCGCAGGATGCTTTTTGCTCCGTAATACTTATGGACATAGAATCCCACAGCACACAGCAGAAGTAACAGAATATATTTCTTCATGATGTCATACCTCCTTGATGGAATTTTGCAATATTATAACCGCGAGGAGTAATAATTTTGCCGTCAATAATGCAGGTCTGCGAGTTACCTATTATGACTGTGCACAGCATATCTATTTCACGCCTCATGATTTCCCTCAATGTCATAACTTCATGCGTCTCTCCTTCACGTCCTGCGTTTCTAACATATCCGGCAGGAGTCTCCGGCGGCCTATACCTCAGAATCACTTCACACGCTCTCCTGAAATGTCCCGGCCGATGATGACTCGCAGGGTTGTAGATACACATCACGAAGTCCCCAATACATGCAGCAATGAGTCTCCGCTCAATAGTTCCCCAGTCAGTCATTAAGTCGCTCAGGCTTATAGTCAGGTAATCGTTCATCAGAGGAGCACCAAGAACCGCAGCGCATGAATTTGCCGCCGTAATACCCGGAATAACCCTGACTTCCTGACCTGACCCCGCAGCTATTTCCAGCATAAGCCCAGCCATCCCGTAGACTCCGGCATCCCCGCTTGAGATGAGTGCTACAGACTTTCCTTCTTGAGAGAGCTTCAGGGCAGAGATACAGCGTTCTAGTTCGTCCCTCATTCCAGACGCAAGAAACTCTTTATCAGGCAGCACATCCCTCACAAGCTCAACATAGCGCGTATACCCCACAATGACATCACAGGCCTTCATTGCCCCGTAAGCTCTCGGCGTAATCTCATCAGCTCCTCCCGGCCCAATGCCTACAACGTAAATCATAATGACTTCACCAGCTCACTTACTGCGCTGACTGCCCTGTTACGGTGAAAGAGTGCACGTTCCTTTTTGCCGCGTATTCCTGACGCTTCAGGGAACAAGCCAAGATTGATATTCATCGGCTGAAAGTGTGTTGGCTCTGTCGTCATGAGGTAGTGTATCAATGAGCCTATTGCGCTATCTCTCGGCCAAGTCCTCAATCCGCAGGCAATATTTATTCCCGCAGCAAGTCCCATTGCCGTGCTCTCCATATAGCCCTCAACTCCTGTAATTTGTCCAGCAAGAAAAATATTCGGCCTTTCCTTCAGCCTCAGGAACTCATCAAGCACTGCCGGAGCGTTTACGCTGGTGTTCCTGTGCATGACTCCGAGCCTCACGAACTCCGCATTTTCCAGTCCCGGAATCAGAGAGAATACACGTTTTTGTTCACCCCACTTCAGGCCGGTCTGAAAGCCCACAAGGTTATAGAGCGTACCGTCTGAGTTGTCCTGCCGGAGCTGAACTGCTGCATAGGGTTCATGTCCCGTTTTTGGGTCAACTAGTCCGCGGGGCTTCATAGGCCCGAACCTTAGGGTGTCTATTCCTCGTTCCGCTATTGCCTCGACAGGCATACACCCCTCAAAATATTTGCCCTTCTCGAAGTCATGAGGCAGATTACGTTCTGCGTGAGTCAGTGCCTCGTAAAAGCGCGCGTATTCTTCCCTGAGAGCATTGACATGTAAAAAGTTGTCGGCTCGTCCGTAAAGTCCTGACACGAAAACTTTTTGCATGTCAATGCTCTCACGCATAATCACGGGTGCTACTGCGTCGTAGAAATATATGCGTTCACCTGCTGCGGCTCGAAGGGACTCGGCGAGTTTGTCCGATGTGAGAGGGCCTGAAGCGATTATTGCTGGTTCGTCGGGAAGCTCGGTGATTTCTTCACGGATAAGCGTAATGTTAGGGTGTGAGAGTATGCGCTGAGTTACGAGGAAGGAGAACTTTTCTCGGTCTACGGCTAATGCTCCTCCTGCGGGGACTCGTGAGGCCTGTGCGCATGAGAGTATCAGCGAGTCAAGGAGGGCTAATTCTTCCTTGAGGATGCCTGAAGCGGAAATGCGATTATTGACGTTTTCAGAGCCGAGAGAGTTGCTGCAAACTATTTCTGCGAGCTGGCCGGTCTTGTGGGCGGGAGTCAGTAGGACGGGACGCATTTCGCAGAGTTCGACATTAAGGCCGCGTTTTGCTGTCTGCCATGCTGCTTCTGAGCCGGCAAGTCCTGCACCGATAATCTTTACGGTATTCATTGCTGCTTCATCCCTTCTGTGCAAAAGTGTTTTCCGCTGAGAGGCCGTTCCCCAAAAAGTTCCGTAAACCCAGCACCGTCAGAACTCAGCTCCTCCATCAATTCACTAAAACGGCTCATCCTTCATACAACTCCTTCATCTTCATGTATACTTCTTCACGAACTTTCCAGCCAAGCTCTTCACACGCATAGCTCACAATGTCATCAAGTGCTCCCGGCTTGCCCATCCTTTCACAACCCGCTTCACTCATTGACGCATATAGCTTCTCATCACGTAATACTCTCAATGCACATTCAGCAAGTGCCCTCCCTGAAGGCTCAACAAGTATCTCAGAATCTCCAAGCAGCTTTTTCTGCACACGTTTTCCCTTCTCGTCTATCGATATTACCGGAATCCCTAAGCCAGCACATAATTGATTAGCCGTCCCTCCCAAGCCCAGCAGAATCTTTACACCCTCACTCGCACACGCTATAGGCTCATACGTCAAAGTTATAGTTATTCCGCCGTGAGTCAGAGAGTCATTCTTTGCCTGCCACCCGAAATTCTCACAGGCTCTCATGAACTCATTAACAGGTAAAGTAGGAGCAAGCACCATCCTGAAATCATGTTCCCCTTCAGCACTAAGAATTTCCGCAGCATCAAGCAGCAACTTCACGTCATTACACGCTCTCATTCTTGAGCCGGGCAATAACAGCACTACATTTCCCTTCACATGTTCATGCAGCTCTTCACTCAGCAAATCCATTATCGGGCTTCCGGAATACACCGCATTCTTCCCTAACTGCAATGCACTCTTCTCATCTCGCGTCCATGTCCTCAGAGTGAACCTGTTTATCACTGCACGTTCACTCCTCCAATGCCCAGACAAATACACCGTCTTAGCCGTCGCGCAGAACATCGGCCTCGCTCCAGAACCCCACAGAGTGTGAAGCAGCAAATACACATCTCCCACGCACACCGGAGTCCTGACTCGTCCCGCAATCTTCCTCCAGTCAGAAAGCTGCGCACGTACATGCTTGAGCAATCCAGCCCTCATATCTCCCCACAAATCACGCAGAGAGTATTTCAGTACACCTCCCGACGGAGTAACTGACGGAGCAGACTTCACCTCAAAACCTGCCTGAAGATACGCATCACCTTTCCCTACAAGCGGAAATGCACTCACCTCACATTCAGGAAGGCGAGCACGAAACTTCTTAGCGAGTATCACGCCTATGCTGTCCTCTCCGTAACCGTTCGACGCGACTATGATACTTGGACGCAATAACTCACCAAGCAGCGCAAAGAATCTCCCGCTTTCATTCACGACGGCTTTCACTTTCGGGATGGCAAGAGGAAGAGTGAACGGCCATTGCGATTTTTCCGGAAGGTTGTATAAATCTTTCTCGGTGCAGATGATGAAGTCAGCATTACTCTCTTCTGCGAGACTGCATATTTTCTCAAGGTCTGCGCGTGAATATTGGTGATGGTCAGTAAAGTTTTTGTGTCCGGCCGTCAATAATCCCATCTCCTCAACTGAACGTGCAAAGCTCTCCGGACTTCCTATTGCTGAGAACATGAAGACTCTTGCTCCGGTTTTAGGGGGAACGTCAGAGCCGTGAAGTATCCAGCCGTCAGACTCAAGCCGCGACGTAAAAATATGTTCTTCCGGGACATAGTGCATTACTCTTTTGCGCAGGGAGTCAAGCTCCTCATTCGTAACCTGTTCTGCTTTCGTGAGCACGACTATATCCGCACGAGAGAGGGAAACTGCCTTTTCGCGCATTATTCCGGCGGGTATGAGTTTTCCTGAACCGAACGGGCACGCAGAATCTACAAGCACAATGTCAACATCCCGGCCAAGTGCACGGTGCTGGAACGCGTCATCAGCTATCACCAGTTCCGACCCAGACTCGCGCAATACCTTCACGCCGTCGAGCCTATGTTTCGCTACAGCTACAGGGACTCCGGGAAGCTCTCGTGAAAGCATGAGGGGTTCATCGCCTGTGAGTTCACGTTTTCCTTGACCGTCCAGAATAAGCAGCACATCATGACTCCGGCCGGTGTAGCCTCGCGTAACTATTCCTGCCTTAACGCCCTTGCTTTCCGCGTACTTGGCGAGCATCTCGACGAACGGAGTCTTGTTTGTCCCGCCGTAAGTGATATTTCCTACGCTGATTACAGGAAGGGGAGGCTCTGTAGTCTTCAGGAGACCGTGAACTCTCAGGAAGTCCAGCAGAGCAGTAACTCCCACATTAAGCCACGATAACGGCCTGAATATCACATCAAGCAGAACATTACGCTCTGTTCCTCGAACGTAACGCATATACATTTTCATGAAGCTGGAAATTTTCACGATACCTCCTCACTCTTCACCGAACTGCATCCTGTAAAGGTCAGCATAAAGCCCCCCGGCTCGCAATAACTCATCATGAGTCCCTGACTGCGTAAACCTTCCGTCCTCAAGCACAAGTATTCTATCTGCTTCGCGTATCGTCGTAAGCCTGTGAGCAATTATGAATGATGTCCTGCCTGTCATTGCCCGGTTGATGGCCTTCTGCACTGCCCGCTCTACAGCTATATCAAGTGAGCTTGTCGCCTCATCAAGGATCAGGATTCTCGGATCTCGAATAACTGCCCGTGCTATTGCGATTCTCTGACGCTGTCCCCCTGAGAGAGTTACGCCGCGTTCCCCTACTTCGGACTCGTACTTATCCGGAAGACTCTCAATGAAGCTCCGTATGTCCGCAATCTCCGCAGCCTCTATCACCTTCTGCATGTCTATACTCTCCAGACCGTAAGCTATGTTGAAGGCTATAGTTCCCTTCATCAGCACGCATTCTTGAGGGACTATGCCGATCTGTGTCCTGAGATGCCGCAGTGAAAGCGTCTTTATGTCTTGGCCGTCAATGAGTATTCTTCCTGCTGTGGGGTCGTAAAAACGCGGGATAAGGTCGGCTATTGTTGACTTCCCTGAACCCGTCGCTCCGACAATGGCTATTTTTTCTCCGGCCTTAACGTCGAGGTCTATACCCTTGAGGACTTCCTGCTGAGGTGTGTAGCTGAAATGTACGTTCTCAAATTTTACTGCTCCTGAGAGTCTGCCGGGGTTGATGCCTTCACTGTACTGTGTGCTTTCTGCAGGTGTCATCAGAATCTCGTGAACCCTCTCCGCACTAGCTATACCAGTCTGCAATGTGCTCATCTGATTCATTACGCTGCGTATAGGCTGAACCATGAACGCTATGTACCCTATGAACGAGATTAATTCCCCCGGAGTGAGTCTGCCGTCTATGACATTCTGCCCTCCGAACCAAAAGACTACTGCCAGTGCCGCAATAAGGAACACTTCAATTACTCCTGCTAATATTCCCTGAATAGATACTGCCTGAAGCAAGGCCTTGAAGTTCTCGGAATTTGCTTTGCTGAACCTCTCAAGCTCCATGTCTTCCGTAGCAAATGCTCGCACTACACGAATCGCAGAGAATGCCTCCTGAGCAGTTGCCGTAATGTCCGCTAAATGTTCCTGCACGTTATGCCCCGCCTGACGGAGACGCTTTGACGCAAACGACAGCATTAACCCCACGAAGGGAAGTACTATCACGATTAAGCACGTAAGCCTCCAGTTCAGGTAGATAATGAACGCGAACATCCCCAAGAACGTGAGAAGGTTGAAGATGAGGTCTACGAATGTGCTCGTAACTATGCTCTGAAGTGTCGCAACGTCTCCGGTAATCCGGCTCATGAGTTCACCGATTCGTGAGGCGTAAATCCGTGTGAGGCTCATCCTCTGCATATGGTCATAAAGTGCTACACGAATATCCATCACTGCGCTTTGTCCTGCCTCGTTCATGAGGTAACGCTGATAATACGTAGTTATTGCCTTAAGCCCGAATATCAGCACAAGAGATACGCATATTACGTTGAGCATGAATATATCCTTTCTTATGAGGACATCATCAACTACTGTCTTGAACAGGTAGGGAGGCAGAACGTTTAACCCTGACGAGGCAATCATGAACAGGACGGCTAATAATATCTTGACGTAGTATTTGCGGGTGTAGGAGAGGAGAAAACGTATAGGTGTATTCATTTTCCGCAAACTATATCACATAACCTTGCTGCTGCTCCGGCTTCCCCTGACAACGCGAGGAACTCTTCACGAGTCTTCTTGAGGCTTTCCGGACTGCTGAGGTCTTCGCAAATTTCTTCTGCTGCGTCTTCCGGCGTAACATCACCGTAACGTTCATGCATGACTCTGTGAGGAGCGATTCTGTTCGGCAGAGAAATACACCCTCCCCAACGTTTAGCTATTCTCAAAGCAGCGTAACGTCTCAGCTTCAGGCCAAGTACAGGCAGACTCGACAGCCACCCCAAGACTCCCGGAACAGGCACAAACTTTAGGAACTGTTCAGGAACAACGACAAGTGCAGGTAGTCCGCAGTGCATAAGCTCGAACGTATTAGTCCCCGGCTGAGTGAGTGCGTAATCTGCTTCACGCATAGCTATTCCCGCTCCGGCTCTTACTGGGTTGAGGCCTGCTTCCCTCCAGCGGTCGAACTCCGACTCCGGCATGAACTGTGAGAAAAGTGAACGCACACGTACAGCAGGTATCTTTGTCTTGAGGCAGGAATGCACATCAGCGAGCCAGTCCAGAGCTGCATTACGAATCGCGGGACGGCTTCCCGGTAAGAAGAGTATTCGCGGGGAGTCATCCAGTTTAGGCCAGTTCCACGACATTAGGCCTGAAGGGTTTATGTCCATTGCTAGAGCGTCCTTCACTATGTCCCCTATTGCCGCAACGTCAGGAATGTCCTTTGCTTGTGCTCTGTAGGCTGTGAGGAACGTTACGCCTTTCCTGTTCTTCCTGAGTCCGTAGGTGTAGCACGTCAAGGGTGCGCCAGACATTTCCGACATTCTGAGGCCGAAATGTATATCTCCTCCGAGCTGAATGATTTTGTCAGTTTTCTCGTAAGCTATGTCCTGCCAGATACGAGCAGCAGATGCCGGGCCAGCGAGCTTATCGACACCCAAGAGTGAGGCAGCTTCCCTCTCATGACCTGACGCAAATTGACACGGCAATATCCATAATGAGATAGTATGACCGCGTTTCCTGAGTTCAACGGTAACAGGCCGAACCCAACCCCATAATTCTCCCGGCCCGTTAGTGAGAATAGTAATCCGCAAGAAATTCACATCCCTGAAATAGTATTTTCGTTATGGGAGAAATTATAATATGTTGTGAACTTTTCAGCAGGAGAATAAAAGCATGTACAGCAAATTATTAGCAAGTGTCCGCGAATATAAGAGACCGTCCCTTGAAGCACCGTTTTATGTCTCGCTTGAGGTAGTGATGGAATGTCTCATACCGTTTGTAGTAGCAAGCCTCGTGAATCAGATTCGTGAAGGCTGTGAATTGACTATGCTTCTTCGTGATGGTGCAGTGCTCGTCGTGATGGCGTTCATGTCTCTGCTGTTCGGGTGGCTCGCAGGTAATGCATGTTCTACGGCCTCGTGCGGACTCGCTAAGAATTTACGTTCCGATATGTTCCGTGCAGTGCAGAGCTTCTCATTCTCACAGATAGACAAATTTTCTTCTGCTTCCCTCATAACCAGAATCACAACTGATGTCGCAAATGTTCAGCAGGCCTACATGATGTTAGTCCGCACAGTGATACGAGGGCCTTTGATGGTGATATTCTCGTGCGTTATGGCGTTCGTCATGGGAGGAATGACTGCAATAGTCTTTATATGCGTAATACCTTTCTTAGCGTTTGGGCTGTACTCAGTAGCGAGATGGGCAATGCCTGCTTTCCGGAGATTGTTCAAGAAATACGATGCTCTCAATAACTCGATTCAGGAGAATGTACATGCAGTGAGGTTAGTGAAGGCGTTTGTACGTGAGGACTTCGAGAAGGAGAAATTTTCTCGTGATGCCGAGTCTTTGTGCTCAGACTTCACTAGAGCAGAGAGGATATTAGCCCTCAATAACCCAATGATGCAGATCAGCATGTATACGGTAACGCTGTTTATCCTGTACTACGGGACATACAGGGTAATAACTTCACGGGGTCTTGCTCTGAACGTCGGGCAGATAAGTGCGTTATTGACCTACGGAGTCCAGATTCTCGGCTCGTTAATGCGTATGTCTATGGTATTCGTGATGGTCGCTCTGGCACGAGAGTCGGCAGTCCGAATCGTCGAGGTGCTGGAGGAAGAGTCGAACCTGACGAGTCCTGTGAACGGTCTGCAAGAGCTTCGTGATGGGAGTATAGATTTTGAGGGAGTGAGCTTCTCTTACGGCACAGGTGCTCCGGCACTTCATGACGTGAACCTGCACATAGCTTCCGGCGGGACTATAGGCATCATCGGCGGGACTGGCTCGTCAAAAACTACACTGATTCAGCTCATTCCGAGACTCTACGACGCAACACAGGGACGAGTCCGAGTCGGAGGCCAAGACGTGAGAGATTATGACCTTGAGGCACTGCGCAATAACGTAGCAGTAGTATTACAGAAAAACGTGCTGTTTTCCGGGACGATACGCGAAAATCTCCTGTGGGGAGACAATGACGCTGATGATGAGAGAATAGCTGAGGCCTGCAGAATCGCATGTGCTGATGAGTTCGTTGACAGATTACCCAAAAAATACGATACATACCTTGAGCAGGGAGCAGTGAACTTATCGGGAGGCCAGAAGCAAAGACTATGTATTGCCCGTGCACTGCTGAAGAGACCGAAGATACTTATTCTTGACGATTCTATGAGCGCGGTAGATACTCACACGGATTCAAAGATACGTTCAGCCCTGAAGGAGTACATGCCCGGCACGACAAAGATAATTATTGCCCAGCGTATACTCTCAGTTCAGGACGCAGACAGAATAATCGTGATGGACAAAGGAGGGATTGACGCAATAGGTACTCATGAAGAACTGTTAAAGTCAAACGGAATATACAGCGAAATATATGCATCACAGCACAGGGAGGAGTAGTGATTGATTATGCGCAGAAAGTTATTAGCAGCAGCAATTATGTTAGCGGTGTTAGGGAGTGAGGCTCATGCTACGGACTGGTCAGGGTATCTCAAGTTCGACTGGGACACAGTAGGGGATTACGCCTCCGAGAAATGGAGCAGCACGAAAGATTATGTTTCCAGCCTGTTCGCAGGGAAGAGCGAAGATGCAGAAGTTCAGCCCGAAGAAAAAGCAGAATCAGAATCCGAAGCTCCGGGCAATGCGTCGAGAGATGAGCTTCCTGAACATGTAGCTTCTGGCTGGGACAAGCTCACGGATACATTGGGGAAAGCCTTAACGCTCCGGGACAAGCAGGAGAGTTTACCGGGCAGGTCATGGATTCCGTTCATGGAGGACAAGCACAGCAACACCAAGAAGATTAACGCGCTTCTTGATACTGCACTAAGTATTCTTGTGAACGGCGAGGCTGGAGATGTCAGGAAGACGGCTTCAGCAATACGTGAGAGCATAGCTAAGCAGAAAGTCGAACTTGACGACCTCAGGAACAAGAGGATCACTGCTCCCGAAGAGTCGAGTCTGCCGTGGAAGCTGACGAAGGCAAAAGCTGATGAGAGGATAGCCCGACTTCAGGAGGAGATTGCTGACAGTGAAGAGGCACTAGCGACGATTAACACGAAGCTGACGGAAGCATTAAGAAAAATAGGGCTTGAGCTGGACGAGTCGCAGACGGAGATTCTCCTGAACTCTGTAACCGGAGACGACCTAATGAATAACACGGTAGTATTTGCGAACGTCAAGGCAGTAGTTGCGAAACTAGAGGAGCTTTCCCAGAATGACACGAACACTCTTGAGATTACGCGGCGTTACACAGGAATGTATTTAGTGCTGAATGACCTTCTGATACACACTCAGGAAGAGTTAGTGAGGAAGATTGACGGAGAGTACAAGCCGCAGCTTCAGGCGATAATGAAAGAGGCGGATGTTCTCAGGAAAGAGGCACTTAACCGCAGCAACGAGACGGCATACACTAGTGAACAGCGGAAGGGATTTGCGGCAAATGCACAGTCTAACGAGATGACGATGAAGGTAGCGAAACTGTACGTAGAGCTTCTTGACAGCCAGAGAAGCGGGACGATGGAGAGCCTAAAGAGTCTGAGGCTTAACCGGGACTTGGCCGAGAACACGTATAAGACGGTGAGGAGCACTGGAGAGCTGAGAGGGTTAATACATTCCGGGCTGAAGCTGTTTGACTCGGTGAATACCCTGAAGATGCCGGAGCTGAAGGTGTTTGAGAGCGGAGTAATGCGTGTTGAGTTTGAGGAGATAAACCGCAGGCTCAAGAAGTAAGCGTAAACTGGATAAGGGAAGCCGCTCGGAAAGGGGGAAGAAATGTCCGGGCGGTTATTTTGTTGCAATAATGATTATGCGTTGTCTCTGAGCTTTATCATCACAGTGTTAATGCCCGCAGTGTTAGTGTATATCATTTCGTCCGATAATCTGGCTATCATCTTTATACCAATATTTTTTGCCGGGTCATCATTCGCAAACTGTTCGAGCCTTTTCTTTGGGTCAAACTCCGGGCAGTTATCGCGTATCCTTATTGTCAAAACGTCCTTATGCACTACTCTCAAGTCAACGTAATTATTCTTATGTTGCCTGAAGCCGTGAGCGACTACATTACCTGCCATTTCCTCAACAGCTAATCCTGCTATATTGCTCCTCCGCAAAGATATTCCCCTTCCAGTGCAGAAAGCTATAACCCTCTCAGAGATATTCATAACCTGTTCCATTGAGGTAATTGTGAACTCCATGAACTGGCCTTCATTTGCGCCGAAAGCATCAGGAAGTTTCATCCAGTCAGGCATTAAGAACGTTATTTTCCCTGCATACATGAACACTGACAGCATAATTATTACAATGCATATCAGCTCACTTGCTGGGAATGACAGCCACACAGCATTAGAGCCTAACATAGGTGTGAAGATTGCCGCCAGCACAGCCATTATGACATTTTCAGACAAGGACAGTATATTTATCAGGCGGGTTTGTCCCTGAAACTGGTAGACCTTAATGAACAGGCTGAATATTATGTTGAAGACTAAGAAACTCGGAAATAGTGTGAGCATATTCATAGAGATTGAGAACGCTTCAGTATCATGGCTGAAGAATACGTCTGAGATATAGTATGACGACGAGATTATCAGTACCATTGCCGCACTTGATAATATTATGCCTGTCTTCAGAGCATATTTCATGAGAGCAAGCAGTGAATTTCTGTCCTCTTCACCGTAATAGATGCTCCCAAGTGATAGGAATGCATTTGCGCAGCCCATAGGTATAGCTCCCATGATTGAGCATATATTGCCCTGAACGTTCATGACAGCGACGGCAGGTGTACCGAGATTACGCATGAGAGCCATATTCATCACGTAGCTTTTCAGTGTACAGCCTAACGTGAACATCAGGCTGGGCAGTCCGAGCATTGCAGCCTCACCAAGACTTGAGAAGCAGAGATCTCCGAACTCTATATGCACAGCTTTATACTTGTTAATGAAGCTGGGGAGCATTGACAGGCACGACAGCAGGAAACTTATTGACGTAGCCATGCCAAGCCCAAAAGCTCCAAGCTCAAATTTCACGCTGAGTAAGTCAAGAGATATATTCGAGACCAGCATTACCACAATAGACAAGTACGAAAGATTAGTGTTGTTGTTAAGGGGTAGGAAGACCATCATCATACCTGAGAGTATCTGAAACGTTATGCCGTAAGAGTAGCCGTGAATATAGTCCTCCAGAATTGCAGTAACGTTAGAGGTACTTTTCCCTCCGCTGAGTAATAAGGCTAATTGTTCACGGAACACGAGACATGATACAGAGATAATCACTCCGCAGACAGTCAGAAATACTGTGCTTGTTGAGAACAAGGAGACGACTTTTCTGCTTTCACCGCTACCGATAGAGCGTGAACACAATATCTGAAAGCCTATGATGAACACATAAGACAAGCCTATTAATGTAACAACAGGAGCGAAGAGTCCCGTTGCGGCAATAACGTCAGCTCCCAGAAAAAGCCCAGTTATCATTGTGTCAATAGTTGAGTTTGCAGCAGATATTACTATTCCGAAGAACTGCACTATCATTAACTTGATGTAAGTTTTCTTAATGATGTCGACATTCATTACTGAAATAACCTCCCTTGATAATTGGATATGCTGGAATTATAGCATTGTGTGATAAAGTATATTGACATTCCTAAAATGGAGGTATTTATCACATGAAGAAGTTACTTTGCGCATTGTTGCTCCTTACTCTATCATCAGCTAGTGAGGCAATGACCTTGCGGGAAAAAGTCGGACAGCTATTCGTAATTCGTCCTGACCAGCTCGACACACGCTTAACCCTTGAGCAGATTCACAACGACAAGATTACTGCAAAAGGCATTCATTCCGTCAACAAAACTATGCTTGCAACTCTGAAGGATTACCCTGCAGGAGGCTTTGTGCTTTTCCGGAAGAACATCGACTCCCCCTCACAGCTCCGCAAACTCACAGCCCAGTTACGTAACGCAAGTACCCTCACTCCTATTCTTGCAGTCGACGAGGAAGGCGGAAGGATAGCCCGCATAGCCAACGCTAAAGGCTTCAACGTGAGGAAGTTCACGAGTGCTCAGGCAATGGCAGAAGCAGGAAGTGTCCGAGACTCCGCAGCATACATAGCCTCATACCTGAAGGATTACGGCTTCAACATGAACTTTGCTCCTGTTGCCGACATCAACACTAACCCGAAAAATATCGTCATTGGTGATAGGGCGTTCGGCTCTGACCCTGAAACAGTCTCGCGAATCGTAGGGGAGTATCTCGACGGCCTGCACTCTCAGGGAATCGCAGGAAGCCTCAAGCATTTTCCGGGACACGGAGACACCGAGAACGATACGCATACCGGCTACGTAGCAGTCAATAAGACATGGGACGAACTCCTGAAGGCAGAGATTATTCCTTTCCGCGACAACCTCAAGAAAGCAGACTCTGTAATGATTGCACACATCACCATGAAGAACGTAACGAGCGATAACCTTCCTGCGACACTTTCACGCGAACTCATAATCGGCAAGCTGAGAGGAGAACTCGGCTATGACGGCGTGGTGATAGCTGACTCGTTCATGATGGGAGCGATTAAGAATAACTACACGTCGAGTGAGGCAGCAATACTAGCACTTGAGGCAGGGTGTGATATTCTGCTGATGCCGTATGATTACCGAGAAGCCTTTGACGGAATAATTGAGGCCGTGAAGTCCGGTAGAATCAGTGAGGCAAGAATAGACGAGAGCATTTCACGAATCAAGAAGCTAAAGGAGAGATTGACGATGCCGAAATGGTGGCAGAAATCAGCAGTGTATCAGGTGTACCCGAAGAGTTTTCAGGATACGACAGGAACAGGAACGGGAGATATTCGCGGGATAATCAGCAGGCTGGATTACCTTGCGGAATTGGGAGTAGGTGCAGTGTGGATGACACCTATATATCCCTCACCGATGGTAGACAACGGCTATGACATATCGGACTATTCAGGGATTAACCCGAATTTTGGGACAATGGCCGATTTTGAGGAGTTAGTGAGTGAGGCAGGCAAAAGGGGAATAAAAATAGTGATGGACTTAGTCTACAACCACAGCTCTAACATGCACAAATGGTTTCTTGAGTCTAAGTCTTCCCGCGACAACGCAAAAGCAGACTGGTATATTTGGCGCGACCCAAAAGCTGACGGCACACCTCCCACGAACTGGAGGAGTATTTTCGGCGGAAGCGCATGGACTTTTTGTCCGGAAAGAGGACAGTTTTACCTGCACACCTTCGCACCTGAACAGCCAGATCTCAATTGGGAGAACCCAGAAGTCCGCAAAGCTCTCTATGACAGCGCAAAATTCTGGCTCGATAAGGGTGTAGGAGGTTTCAGGATTGACGCTATCACCTACATCAAGAAACCTCGTGAATTTGTTGACGGCACTCCTGACAGCGCAGAAGGCTCGGTGAACGTCCACACCATGACAGCAAATCAGCCCGGTATTCTGGACTTTCTGCACGAGTTCAAGCGTGAGGTAGTTGCTGATAGGGACATATTCACTGTGGGAGAAGCTAACGGAGTAAGTCCTGATGAGCTGCCTTTGTGGGTTGGCAAGGACGGCGTGTTTGATATGCTGTTCGAGTTCAGCCACCAGACTCTTGCGTTCAACGAGGCCGAAATCTGGTGCAAGCCCGTCAACTGGAATTTGACTGACCTCAAGCGCGCACTCTCTGACAGCCAGAAAGCTACTGCAAAAAACGGCTGGTATCCTGCGTATTTCGAGAACCACGACCAGC
>ERZ842401.4923-NODE-4923-length-15138-cov-38.038454_pt1 | contig 15138 bp, 11 predicted proteins | sample MGYA00521270_ERZ842401 | MGnify/ENA primary metagenome ERZ842401 (study PRJEB31892, sample SAMEA3878208) | bioreactor metagenome | biome: Moose rumen | place: Sweden | collected 2011-10 | study: EMG produced TPA metagenomics assembly of the PRJEB12797 data set...
TCTTTTATTTCCGAACGAAAAGTATCCTTAATTTTGGCACAATAGCAATTAAAAAGATAACTTTCTTCCTCAATTATTTGGTTTTGTCGGAAAAATCCCTTAAATTTGCGACAAGAAATTGCAAAGGCTTATGAGCAAGACCGATTACATAGACATACTGCAAGGCTGTATTGTCTTACCAAATTGCCAAGTTCCACCCAAGGTGTAGCCATACTCTAGCCATACTCTAGCCATACTCTAGCCATACTCTACACATACTCATGAGTAAGCTTAGAAGCAGCTTAGAAGCAGGGTAGAAGCAGCTTAGAATTTCATGCCTTCTTTCTTTCGTTTGCGTTAGCTCAAACGACCGCTTGCGTTAGCTCAAACGGCTGTTTGCGTAAGCGCAAAAGCTGTTGGCTGATTTTGTAGTGAGGGGCACAGTTGGGGCACAGTTGGGGCGCGGTTTTTGACAACTATGCCCCAGCTTAAACCCTTTGTTTTAAAGGGTTTAACTCGATTAGGGGCGCAGGGGGCTATGTTTTTTAGATTTTTGTACATATATGCGATAGTTGTATTGAATTACAGCAAGGGGCAAGCAAGGGCGTAGCTCGGGGGTAACATAAGCAGAGCATAGAGTGAGCTTACACCCTTGGATATGGCTAGAAGGTAGAAGAAGCCTTTTTCTTGATAGTTTATAGATTTTTTTCTTAAAACCCTTTGGTAATTCAAATAATTATTGTATCTTTGCAATCAGAAAATAAAAAAGTGTATCGCACAGGGCAAGAGCCCCAGTTGGTCTGGCAAGCGACTTGCAAGGTGTTGACACTCTTCAAGCTCCGTCTAGGACAAGAGCCCCGTTTGTATCGGCAAGCGACTTGTTAAGACGGAGTTAATTTTTTTTTTCTCAGTTCTGTTTCTGCTGCTGCAAACGTATGATCATTGATGATGGCATAAGGCTTGTAGATGTTTCCATCAGCAAGTCGTCGCATACAAAGGATTGTTCTACATCCCAGTTCTCTGCTAAAGTATGCAAAGTAAGCACTTTCAAAATGCTTTCCTTCTGCCACAGGCCGCCATCCTAAATACGTGGCTTTAGCAAGGTATCCAGGAATATCCTTCGCAAGTGCATTCTTAATGGCATTAAACTTGTCATCCCCAACATTTTTGCTTACAATTGTTTTCAAATCGTTCTTTGTGATTTCCACACGCATGGTTATTTCATTGGTGATGATGAAGCGTATAGGATTTCCTTTCAGGAGTTCTGCTTCCTGCAAAACTTCTGCTCTGATACGTTTGCTCTCCTTGTAGTAATCTTCCTGTGTTCGCTTAGCCATTTATCCGAATGATAATTTCGATGTGCAAAAGTACATAATTTATGCGAGATTCTGTTATGTTTTGGTGAAAATATTTGCAACTACACAGCGAACTACATGCCATATCGTAGCAAGGGAGAAGGAAGGGGCAAGCAAGAGCGTAGCGTAGGGGTAGCATAGGCAGAGCGTAGAGTGAGCTTATACCCTCGAAGATGGAAGAAGATAGAAGAAGGTGACCCAAAGAACGCTGAACTAAATTAAAAAAACACTTCCACAAGGCTTGTGGAAGTAATTTTTTTTGTAATGATGCATTTCTTTCCAAATTATTTTGTATCTTTGCACAATCCAATAATAAAAATTTAAAATTTGACATAACTGTAAAATATGCTGGAGGGGCTAAATCATTTTCGCTATGTGTATCATTACACAAGTATTGAAACATTATTTGCAATATTGGAACGCTATCGTAAGGATAAGATAAAGGAAAGTCTTGTCTTTCGTGCAACCAATATTTATAGATTAAATGACCATAAGGAAATGGAAGCTGGCTATGATTTAGTTAAGTCTTTTTTGTGTGAATACGAAAAAGAGGGGATCCCAGAAGTATATTGGCTATATGAGATTTCTAATAACAAGGAAAATGAGAGAAAATGCAAAGAAGATTACATTGTGGGAAATGTAGACTATTTAGTAGGTCCAGGAATTGTGCCATATACCATATCTTTTTCTGCAAGGAGAGATTATCTTCCAATGTGGTCGCTATATGGGAAAACTGGTAAAGGGGTATGCCTAAAATTTGATGTCTATGACATAATTGATAATCAAGAGGAAGGAATGATTGGTTTTGTGACGTATAATACGAAATCAGGTATGAGATATATGAAAGATGTTATTCCACAGATGTATGATTGGTATATGAATGAATATAAGAACAAAACAGATGAACTTACAATAGAGAATAAGCTGAAAGAGTTGGCAACAATTTGTCTTTCTATATCTCCTTATGTGAAATATAAGGATTATCAATATGAGAAAGAATTTAGATTGACATATAACAAAGATTATGGAATTCGTGATTTTAATTCAAAGCCTTTTAGACTTGCTTTTCGGCAACCTATAAGTAATATCCCTGCCTATCATGAAATTCTAATATCTGCAAATTCTTTAAAAGAAATAATTATGGGACCAAGTATGGATAATAATATGAAAGATATAATTAAGAGAGAGACCAGCTTATGTAAGCTTGATGTAAGAATATCAAAGTCTAGAATTCCATTTCGGATATAATTAATTGAAGGTGTAGTGATTGATTAAATCAAATTATTTGACATGGCAAATCAAGAATTATATAATCAGGCAATGAATCTTGCTAATAGGTTATTTATATCATTGCGCAAAAATGTTTTGAGAGAGCCTATGTTCTCATGGCAAGAAGTTAGTCTTGTTGTTGATTGCTTTATAAAGATGCAGGAATTGTTACCTTATATTGTAAATCATGATGAAAAGTATATTGCATTCGAATTGTTGGAATTATATAGTAAAAATTTTAAAAAAGATATTGATATACGATTTGAACTCCAGAATTTGCATATTATTCCTTATTTTGAGTCCCTTATTACTCATCTGTATGATTCTAGAGTGTTGAAGATAACTATTTGTCATATTGTAAACGAAATAGATATACTTAAAAAGAGCTGGGAAAACTCTTGTGAAGATGATTCTAACATAATTACTTCTTCCCAAGGCTCATATTCACCTGACGAATGTTTGTTAGAACTGTCAAAGGAGTTTTCAAAACATAAGAAACTAACGTGTGCCGAAGAATTTCGGATTGCCTGCAATTATAAAAAAGAATTTTATTCACTTCCTTACGGAAACAATTTCTCTGTTGAATCAAGATTGTTAGAAACAGAGTATTCTAATTCTTTGCCCCCCCGAAATGACAGACGAATTAAATTTGAAGAAGCTGTATGTGTATGGCCATTCTGTTGTGGTTATGCAAGAATACTAAGGAAAGATGGTCGATGGGGATTTATTAGTATGGAAAATAATTCTATTAAATTGTTAGCAGATAATATTCTTTATGCTAATGATTATTGTTGTGATAGAGCAAAAGTGCAATATACAGATTCAAATTCATCCTTTTCATATATAGGGTTAAGCCAAGAGGATTGTTTCAACAGAAGGTTTATTGAGGCTAGCGATTTTGTAGGAGGATATGCTTTAGTATCAGATGAATATTGCAACAATTTTAAAATAGATGTATGGGGCAATGTCGCGCAAAGTGACAAGTTACGATATGAGGCAAACAGAAAGAGTATAATAAAAGAAAAGGAACAGTCGTGTCATGCTTACAGAAAAAGGACTATATATGTATCAGACCCCGAGTCAGAAATAATGGATTCTCTCTCTGGACATGGAGCAGATTCCGAATTATATGGGTTTTAATTTCTTTTCTTCGGATGGAAATAATTTTGATAAAACATGAAGATAAATATAAATGTATGATAGATACTTTAGAAATATGGTTAGGTGTCATATAAACTGTTTCCACGAAATTCTTTCTTTTTCTCCATATATTATATTCTTAATTGTAAGTTACATAGTTGCCATATTGGAACGGATTATAAATTATAAATCAGCTAATTTTATATCATCGAACTATTTTCAATATGTTTCTCACTCTTCTCTTAGTCCAAATGCAAAAAGTTTTCTATTACTTTATAGGATGATCGGATAAGGTAAATAATTTACATAACAGGAAAAATATGAATACTTGGACGTTATCTTCAATTATCATTAGTGGACTAATATACATTATCGTATTTGGGGTAGAGTATAGTTCATACAAATCTGCTGTCAAGAAAGGATATCACCCATGTCATGACTGGAAATATTACCTAAAATTGGCATCTGCCCCTTTATACGTAATATGGGGAATGATTGAAATAATAAGTTTAGATATATATGGCTATATCTGCACTGTCAGAGAACATGGTGGTTATCGTAGATATCGGGAGTGGAAAAGACAGAGAGTAATAGAGCAAGAAAAGTACGCGGAGGAGCGAGAGGAAAAAAGGGCAGAGTATGAGCGAATAGAGAAAAAGTATCTTAATGGAGAACTTAGTAGGACTGATCTTCCACATGTAGAAGACGGAACGAAATGTTTTGAATTTGCCCCAGAAATGGGAATTCATGTGAATTATTATGATGACGTTCGAGAAATTGTATATGTTGAGAATGAATACAATGAGCGATTCAACAAGTTCTTTCAGGAGCATAAGGATTTGCGACTATATCATATGTATAAGTTTATATATTTGCCCTATCTTTGTAAGGAACTTGAAAACGGAGAGCTGTTTCATTATCTATTCCCCAATGCAAATAAAGATAATAATGGAAAGATAGCCTTAACGTCTTCTTATCCTCTGCAATATCTAGTATACTCTGAGGATATTGTCAACATAGAACATGGAATGTTCTTCTTCAGAGATGACAAACTGAATCATGGTGCACCGTATATTGAAGGAGACTATCATCCTCTACAGGAAGGTAGTGACGAGGAAATCATAGCACAGCTGGATGCTATAGTTAAAGCTGTGCACAACAAACATAGCACAGGTGGATTGTATTGTAAAGCAGAACGAGAAACCATTGAAGAAGGGACTTCTGAGGATTATGCTGACACGGTGTTTAATTTGGAAGTGTGTGATTCTGCTGTTGCTGAATTAATAGAGGAAGTGCGTGAAAAAATCGAGAGATTGAAAGAACTCGGTTTGGCAGAAAACATATTACTGAATCTTCTTAAAGAAAAGCAGAAATTAAGTAGGCTAGTTATTACTCGCGATTTCCGCATATTATTACCAGACTACAATGATATGGAGATTAAGATGGAACCATTGGCGAAAGCCGTATTTCTAATGTTTTTGCGACATCCAGAGGGTATTGTGTTCAAGAGTTTACCTGACTATAGAGAGGAGTTGACTCAAATCTATGTAAAACTTAAGCCCTATGGAATAAGCGATAGAGTGTTACAAAGTATTGAGGACGTGACGAATCCGTTGTTGAATTCCATCAATGAGAAGTGTGCGAGAATTCGTGGTGCCTTTATTGCTCGATTTGATGATAAGCTGGCAAGACATTATTATATATATGGAAAACGCGGTGAGCCTAAGGCAATTTCCTTACGACGCGACTTAGTGACCTGGGAATAATCTTTCATTTCCACAAGGCTTGTGAGCGGAAATTGTTTGGTGGCAAAGGTGCTAGTTCGTATCTTTGCCACCAACAAATTTTTTGAGATTATGACGGATTACGAATAGTTTTCAGGAATGTAAGCGATATTTGGGGGAATAAATCCACCTGAAGAGTGGAAGATGCCGGAATCGGAAGCGCATGATGACAAGTACAGGACAAGTACAGGACATGTTGCAAACTGACAACTATAACATCATCAGCCTTGTCAAAATCATTGGCGGCAAACAATTGTCTGTGAAAGAGATGATGACCGGCTTAAACCTAAAAGGGCGTGATAACTTTTTGAAACTTCATCTTTCGCCTGCTGTATCAGAGGGATATGTCTGCCTGCTTTATCCCAACTCACCCCGTCACCCAAGGCAGAAATATCTGCTGACTGTGAAGGGGATGGCTCTGTATAATGAATTGACAAAGTAACCATTTATTCCCATCGCAAGGCTTGTGAACGTTTGCAGGAATGAGAGAAATTTCGTAATTTTGCAAGCGTGATGGGTGAACAGCACATGATGACGGCTGAAGACATGGCTGAATGGTTTCATGAACGACGTACAGAATGAATGAGACGTTGTCAGCAGAAAATGCCAGATGGTTATTGCATACAAACCATCTGGCATTTTAATATGATGACTATCTAAAGAAGATAAATGCTTCTTTAATACTCCATCTTGGCAGGCAACTCCTTTGCCTGGTCAATCATTTTCTGAATCTCTGTTACGGCAGGTACACGATTGGTCAGGTTCTTGGTGGCATTCACCTCCTCCAGCTTCTTCTGCAAGTTCTCAGCCACGCGGTGCTTCAGCTCCTTCACCGTATCAACACCAGCAGCCTCCAACAGCTCTGCAAACTGTGGACCTACGCCATTGATGCGGTACAGGTCGCAATGGTTTGCCCATTTCAGAATCAGTTTTCCACTGATGCCCGTCTCGTTCTCCAATGCCTTACGTCCAGCAGGCTTGGCACATTTCTCCAGCAATTCAGCGTCAGTCTTAATACCTGCGGCAATCAGTTTCTCAGCATAAACTTCGCCTACTCCTTCAATGTCAATCACTTTGTAAGTCATTTTTCTTATGGTTTTAGTTTAATAATAATGTTATGCAGAGCACATCTTAAGCACTCTACAGGGGACAAAGTTACGAAAAGTTGAGAGCAAAACAAAATAAAATCATTATTTTTTTGCGTTTTTGCCACTTCTCAAATATTAAATTTTTTAAAAATAGAGCTATAAATGATACGACTCTGCAGAAAATGCCTTACTTTTGCAACGAATATAACCACTTAACAACAAGAAATGATGAAAAAAATGATACTGATGACGCTGATGCTGGTATGCGGCATGACCATGACAATGGCTCAGAAGCCAGCTCAGATTAAGTTTGACAAGACCACCCACAACTTTGGTTCTTTCTCTGAGAGCAATCCGAAGGTAACGTGCACCTTTACATACACCAACGTTGGTGAGCAGCCGTTAGTTGTCAATCAGGCTATTGCCTCATGCGGATGTACGGTTCCAGAATACACCAAGACTCCTGTTCAGCCTGGTGAGAAGGGTGAAATCAAGGTGACATACAATGGTGCCGGCAAGTTTCCTGGCCACTTCAAGAAGTCGATAACCGTTCGTACCAATGGTGCTGTCGAAATGACTCGTCTATATATCGAAGGGGATATGACAGAAGCGAAGTAAAGTAAAAAAAAAGGTGAAAAAATAAAAGCACTGACCGATGGGTCAGTGCTTTTTTGATGTCTTAGAAGGAATAGGTCAGACCGAGGGAACTCCATTCCTGGAACTGGAAATAGCCCATCTTGTCGTCGCGGGCATTGGAATCGTCGAAGCGAGGATAGAGGAACAGGTTTGCTGAGATGTACTTCGTCACCTTCAGCTCAAACTGGTTTTCCCACTCTATCAAAGCCCGATGATACGATGTGTTGGCATAGAATCGCGTCTTCCACGAAATCTGGTCCGTAATCTGCCACTTCAGGTCTGCGGTAAACTGCGAAGCAAACTCCTCCAACGTACGATGATCGCCAGTGATACCATTTCTCGAGGCCAATGCCTTACGGTCTACATAGGTGAAATTGAACGACAGCGGCAGGAAGTTCAGACTACCCGTCAGACGCTTATTCAACGCCTCGACCTTATATTCCATACCGATACCGAGATTCAGATGGAAGGGTGACATGAAGTCTGAATAGGTTGTTTCATCATTAGCCTTCAAACCTCTGGCAAACTGTGTATAGGCCAGCAGCTGTAGCGTATAGTACCAATGCTTATGCGCCTGCAAGTCCAGTTTGCTGTTCAGACGAATCAGGTCGTTGTTGGTCTTGAACTTATGAACGGAATCAGATTGTGAGGTCTGGAATCCTAACTTCATTTCCAACTTATTCTCGAACAGAACTTTGTCCTTATCGTTATAGTTCGCCTCCAGAGTGGCAGATGCGACTGCTGAATAATTGCTTTCTCCACCTTTATGCCAGTTATCAGTCACATAGTTCTGCAAGAACTGTAAATAGCCATCGCCCTTGAATTTCCAGAAATTGGGCTTTTTGATGACTACTGCCACGGGGACTGCCTCCTGTTCTTCAGGGACAGGAGCTGCCATTTCAACCAAATCGACCTTCTGGGTCAGCTCGGTATTGACATCTTCACGCAGAGTGCCAACCTCTTTCAGGTGAGTTTCATTGTTCTTCACCAGGTCTGGACGACGCATATAAAGCTTCATCATAGCTTCATCGACAGCGTCGGTCACCTCGTCACCAGTGGCAGGTGACATGGCCAACAACTTGTTAGCACCAGAATGGTAGAACGTGGTGGGTGCAAACAAACGGAAATAGCGACCATCAGTGACCTCATTGCGCAAGGTCGTGTTCACCTGCTGCAGCGAGTCGAGTTGCCTGCGCAGCACCGTCAACGAGTCGAGATAGTCCTTCACAACTTGAGTCGTGCCGGGCTTAACCTCTTCCTCAGCTACTTTTTTCTTGGTATACTGAGCCAGCATATCTGCTGATGACATGATAACCAATGCCAATAATATAATGTACTTATACTTCATAATCGGTTGCAAAGTTACGAAATAATTCTTAATTCGTACGCCATATTTCACAATTTTTTATTTGGCACTTTGCGCGCTTTTTCGTACCTTTGCACCTTGTAATTCAACTAAAAGGTAAAAATGAACAGAGATACAATTATCGGTTTCGCCCTTATTGCCGTTGTGCTGATTGGTTTCAGTTGGTATAACCAGCCCTCCGCAGAGGAGATAGAAGCCGCCCGTAAACAGGATTCCATTGCGGCAGTCATGAAGGAGAAAGCTGCCAAAGAACAAAAGGTTGCTGCACAGAAAGAGCAGAAAGCTGTCACTACCGACAGCATCTCAGAAGATACGACAGCACTCTTCCATCAGGCTATGAGTGGCACTTCACAGAAGGTAGTCCTCAAAAATTCCAAACTTGAGCTGACCCTTGACACCAAGGGAGGTGTTATCCGCAAGGCTGTCATCAAGGATTTCAAGAGCATTGACGGCACTAATAACGTGACGCTCTTTGATGAGAACGACCAGAACCTGAACTTCATGCTGGCAGGCAAGCAGGACAACATCGTCACTGCCAACCTGTACTTCACCCCATCAGAGCTGACAGATTCGACTGCCACCTTCACGGCTGCAACAGGTACAGGCGGTGAGGTCATCCTGAGATATCGTCTTGGACAAGACTATATGCTCGGGTTCTCCCTGCAGACCAAGGGCTTGGCTAACATCTTCGCTCCTTCATACAAGGAGATGGAGATAGAATGGAGCGACCATTGTCGCCAACAAGAAAAGGGATTCTCGTTCGAGAGCCGCTATACCTCATTATATTATAAAAAGACACAAGGGGGAACCAAGGACATTGGCGACACCAGCGATGAGAGCAAACAGCCCGAGGAGCGGCTGGATTGGGTAGCTTTCCGTAACCAGTTCTTCTCAATAGCCCTCATCTCAAAAGACGACTTCGCACAAAACGCCAACCTGTCGAGCGTACAGGACCAGAAAGGTTCAGGCTATCTGAAGCAGTTCGACGCCCATCTGAAGACAGCATTCGACCCAACAGGACAAAAGCCTTCAGAATTTGAGATGTACATTGGTCCCAACGACTTCCGACTGATACAGGATGTAGAGCAGCAGAGTCAGTTTGGCAAAGACCTCGACCTCGAGCAACTGGTCAACCTCGGTTGGTGGCTGCTGCGTTGGATTAACCGCTGGTTCACGCTCTATGTCTTCGACTGGCTGACCGGCTTTGGCTTCAACATGGGTATCGTGCTCATCCTGATTACCCTGCTGCTGAAAGCCATCACCTTCCCCATGGTGAAGAAGAGCTACATGTCGAGTGCCAAAATGCGCGTCTTGAAGCCTAAGTTTGAAGAGGCCACCAAGCAATATGACAAGCCCGAAGACCAGATGAAGAAGCAACAGGAGATGATGTCGCTCTACTCCAAGTATGGTGTCTCTCCCCTTTCCGGCTGTCTGCCCATGCTCATCCAGATGCCTATCTGGCTGGCCATGTTCTTCTTCGTACCTAACGCTATCCAGTTGCGCGGACAGTCGTTCCTCTGGATGAGCGACCTGTCGACCTATGACCCCATCATTGAATGGGGAACAAATATCTGGGGTATTGGCGACCACCTGTCGCTGACCTGTATCCTGTTCTGCGCCGCCCAGCTTATCTACACCTGGGTCAGCATGCGCCAGCAGAAAGACCAGATGATTGGTGCACAGGCTGATCAGATGAAGATGATGCAGTGGATGATGTACATCATGCCGCTCATGTTCTTCTTCATCTTCAACGACTACTCCAGCGGTCTGAACTTCTACTACTTCATCTCGCTGTTCTTCTCGGCTGCCATCATGTGGACACTGCGCAAGACAACGAACGACGAGAAGTTACTGGCTATCCTCGAAGCCAACTATCAGGCCAACAAGAACAACCCCAAGAAATCGAGCGGACTGGCAGCACGTCTGGAGGCTCTGCAGAAGCAGGCTGATGAAATGCAAAAACAACGCAAAAGATGAAAATAGGATTTGACAACGAGAAATACCTGAAAGTCCAGTCTGAGCACATCCGCGAGCGTATTGCTCAATTTAACGGTAAGCTTTATCTGGAACTGGGGGGCAAACTTTTTGACGACCATCATGCCTCACGCGTACTGCCTGGCTTTAAGCCCGACTCCAAGCTGCGCATGTTTGCGCAACTGCGCGACCAGTTGGAAATCGTCATTGTAGTTTCAGCAGAAGATATTGAGAAGAATAAGGTTCGTGCCGATTTGGGCATTACATATGACGAGGACGTACTTCGTCTGCGTGATGAATTCATGGATCGCGACTTCATGGTAGGTTCTGTAGTGATTACCCACTATAACGGCCAACATGCTGCCGATCAGTTCCGTCATCGTCTGGAGCGTATGGGCATTAAGTCGTACGTACACTATCTGATAGACGGTTATCCCCATAATGTGGAACTCATCGCTTCTGACGAGGGATTCGGCAAGAACGACTACGTGGAGACCTCGCGCGAGCTAGTCATTGTGACGGCTCCTGGACCAGGTTCTGGCAAAATGGCAGTCTGTCTCTCACAGCTCTATAATGAGAATAAGCGAGGTATCCGTGCCGGTTACGCCAAGTTCGAAACTTTCCCCGTATGGAGCCTGCCACTGAAGCATCCTGTAAACATTGCCTACGAGGCCGCTACTGCCGACTTGAACGACGTCAATATGATTGACCCGTTCCATTTGGAAGCTTACGACAAGATAGCTGTCAACTATAACCGCGACATCGAGATTTTCCCCGTGCTGAATGCCTTGTTTGAGGGTATTTATGGTGAGAATCCTTATAAGTCGCCCACGGATATGGGAGTCAATATGGTGGGCTTCTGCATCTCCGACGATGAGGTGTGCTGCAATGCCAGCCGTGATGAGATCATCCGTCGTTACTACGATGCCACCAATAAGTTGGCTGATGGCGCTGACAATGAAGACGAAGTACATAAGATCCAGATGCTTTTCAACCAGGCCAAGATCAGTACAGCCTACCGTCGTGTCACCGTAGCTGCCCAAGCTAAACAAGAGCTGAGCGGCCATACTGCATCAGCCATCGAACTGGAGGACGGCACCATTATTACCGCCAAGTCCAGTCCCCTACTCGGCTGTTCAGCGGCCCTGTTGCTTAATGCCACCAAACATCTGGCTGGTATTGACCACGAGGCCAAGCTGATTCCACAGAGTCTGATTGAACCTGTACAGAAAACCAAGACGGAATACCTGGGAGCAAGGAATCCCCGTCTGCATACTGACGAGGTGCTGGTAGCCCTCAGCGTGGTATCAGAGAGCGACGAGCGTTGTCGTCGTGCCTTGGAACAACTGCCACGACTGCAAGGTTGTCAGGTTCACTCTACGGTCATGCTCTCTGAGGTAGACCGCAAGATTTTCAAGAAACTGGGCTGCGGACTGACCTGCGACCCTGTCAGAAAGAAATAACAGTATCATCCCATCATGAGAAGAACATTAACACTTATTGTCGCCAGCCTCTTGATGCTGGTGGACACCGTAAATGCAGAGAACGACGTGAACATCGGAAAGAGCAACATCAAACTGGAAAGCCGTATGATGACTCCTGAGGCTCTATGGGCCATGGGACGCATCGGCACTGTCGAGGCTTCACCGGACGGAAAGCAGGTGGTATTTCAGGTAGGCTACTACAGCGTGAAGCAGAACAAGAGCCACCAGGTCATCTGCATCATGGATGCTGACGGCAAGAACCGCAGACAGCTGACTACCAGCAGTAAAAGTGAGACCGATCCTACCTGGCTCGATGCACAAACCATCGCTTTTATCACTGGAGGAGAAATCTGGACCATGAAGGCTGACGGCTCTGAGCGCAAGCAACTGTCGAAGACGGATGGTGAAGTGGAGGGCTTTAAGTTCTCACCCGACCGTCAAAAGGTCATCATCATCAAGTCAATGCCCTTCCATGAGATTATCAAGAAGAATCCTGACGACCTGCCTAAGGCTACAGGACGTCGTGTTACAGATTTGATGTATCGCCATTGGGACCACTATGTAGAAAGCATCCAACACCCCTTCCTGGCGAAATTAGAAATGAGAAATGAGAAATTAGAAATAAGTTCTAACCTCATTGATATTTTGGAGGGCGAGCCTTACGAGTGTCCTATGGAGCCTTTCGGAGGTATTGAACAGCTGGCATGGAGTCCTGACTCTAAGACCATTGCCTACACCTGTCGCAAGAAGACGGGTGCACAATATGCTATCTCCACCGACTCTGACATTTATTTATATAATATAGGTACGCGCGAGGCCAAGAACCTCTGTAAGCCTGAGGGCTATCAGGCTCCCGAGGTCGACGCATCTCATACGCTAGCCGACCAGAAGGTAAACGCCACTGGGGCTCATGTAGGCTACGACCAGAATCCTCAGTTCTCGCCCGACGGCAAATTTATTGCCTGGCAGTCAATGGCTCGCGATGGCTATGAAGCCGACCTCAACCGACTTTGCATCTATACGATGGCAGATGGTTCGATGAAGTTTGTTGACTGGAAGAGCGATGTAGAGTCCTTCTGCTGGGCTCCAGCAAAAGACAAGCAAGCTGTACTTTACTTCCTGAGCGTCTGGCATGGCTGCTGCAATATGTACAGCATGAACTGGAAAGGTGAGGTAAAGCAGTTGACTGAGACCTGGGACGACTGGACAGGTCTGCAGCTGGCCAACGACGGCAAGCGTATTCTGGCTACCCGTCAGAGTCTCTCAACTCCTACCGATATCTATATGGTAACACCTGCGGTGAAGAAGCAGCCCACCAAGATTGAGCAGATCTCATTTGAGAACAAGCACATCCTTGACCAGCTGACCTTCGGCAAGATGCAGCAATACTGGGTTCCCACTACCGACGGTAAGAAAGAACTGGTATGGGTTATGCTGCCTGCCAACTATGAAGAGGGCAAGAAATATCCTACCCTGCTCTTCTGCGAAGGTGGTCCTCAGAGCCCTGTGTCACAGTTCTGGAGCTATCGTTGGAACTTCCAGATGATGGCTGCCAACGGCTATGTGGTTGTTGCACCTAACCGTCACGGCCTACCTGGCTTCGGACAGGAGTGGAAGGAGCAAATCAGTGGCGACTGGACTGGCCAGTGCATGAACGACTATCTGTCGGCTATCGACTTTGCTGCCGATAGTCTGCCCTTTGTCGACCGCAACCACCTGGGTGCTGTAGGTGCTTCGTTTGGTGGATTCAGCGTATATTTCCTTGCAGGCCATCACAACAAGCGCTTCAAGGCGTTCATTGCTCACGACGGAGCCTTCAATCTGGAGTCGATGTACACAGATACTGAGGAGGTATTCTTCTCTAACTGGGAGTACGACGATGCCTATTGGAACAAGAATCGCACAGCACGTGCTGACAAGACCTACGAGAACTCACCGCATAAGTTTGTTGACAAGTGGGACACACCTATCCTCTGCATTCATGGTGAGAAAGACTACCGTATCGTCTACAATCAAGGCATGGGAGCCTTCAATGCGGCTCGTCTGCGTGGCATCCCCGCTGAATTGCTCATCTTCCCTGATGAGAACCACTGGGTACTGAAGCCACAGAACGGTATCCTATGGCAGCGCACCTTCTTCGATTTTCTTAATAAATGGTTAAAATAATGACACAACAGATTCAAAAGACTTTGAGAGATTCGGCAGCCATGCGTTGGACTGCCTTGCTGCTCTTGGCAATGGCCATGTTCTGCAGCTATATCTTCATGGATATCCTCTCGCCTATCAAGGACCTGATGCAGGAGACACGCGGCTGGGACTCTACGGCCTTCGGCACCATGCAGGGCTCAGAGGTTTTCCTCAATGTTTTCGTGTTCTTCCTCATCTTCGCAGGTATCATCCTCGACAAGATGGGTGTGCGCTTTACGGCAGTACTCTCAGCAGCAGTGATGCTCGTCGGAGCCTGCGTGAAGTGGTACGCTGTGAGCGATGGCTTTATCGGTAGCGGACTCGAGACTTGGTTTAACAAAAACCTGAATTACATTCCCATCTTCGATGAACTAGGTGTATCGCCATTCTATGCCGGTATGCCTGCTTCGGCTAAGTTTGCAGCTTGCGGCTTCATGATTTTCGGTTGTGGTTGCGAGATGGCGGGTATTACCGTATCTCGTGGTATTGTGAAGTGGTTCAAGGGCCGTGAGATGGCACTGGCTATGGGTTCTGAGATGGCGCTGGCCCGTCTGGGTGTTGCCACCTGTATGATTTTCTCACCCTTCTTCGCCCGTCTGGGTGGTGAGGTTAGCGTCAGCCGCTCTGTGGCTTTTGGTGTTGTACTCATGTGTATCGCTCTGATCATGACTATCGTCTATTTCTTCATGGACCAGAAGCTCGATGCACAGACTGGCGAGGCTGAGGAGAAGGACGATCCCTTCAAGGTTTCTGATATCGGTAAGATCCTGTCTGATGCAGGTTTCTGGATTGTAGCTCTGCTCTGCGTGCTCTACTATTCAGCCATCTTCCCCTTCCAGAAGTATGCCGTTAACATGCTGCAGTGCAACCTCACGC
>ERZ842401.4924-NODE-4924-length-15136-cov-12.610901_pt1 | contig 15136 bp, 21 predicted proteins | sample MGYA00521270_ERZ842401 | MGnify/ENA primary metagenome ERZ842401 (study PRJEB31892, sample SAMEA3878208) | bioreactor metagenome | biome: Moose rumen | place: Sweden | collected 2011-10 | study: EMG produced TPA metagenomics assembly of the PRJEB12797 data set...
AGAGAATCAGTGCTCGCCACCGGCAAGCCGCTTACATTGCCCGTGAAAGTTACGTTGCCGTTTATGGTGGTGCGGTCGGCTTCAAACGTCGAAAGGATAACATTAATCTTCGCGCCGCTCGCCTGTATCGAAGACATATTGGCACTAATCGACGAGCCGCTCACGTCGATTGAATCTTGTTTCGCGTCAATCTTCCCGAATCGCCCAAAATCACTCGTCATTGAATCGGCAACCTCAAACCCGCCGTTCATCGTTACTTTCCCCGAGTTCATCCCGTTTTGGAATGTCGGCGTGCCCGTGAAAATCAAATCGCCCAATATGCGCGTCTTCGCGTCGGTCGCTATCGATGAGCCTGTATAAAATTCGTGATTACTGCTGTAGCGGCTGGTTAAATCTATTTCGCTATCTCGCGCTCTGATTGACGTTTTATCCGCCACAATCGTAGACGAATTAAAGCTGACGTTGTTATTCGCCGATGTGAATTGCCCGCCCAGAGCGACCGTCGCCGTGTTGTGCACGTTGAGATAATCAAATTCGCTGGAGCGTGAGAGATTGCCTTCGCTGTCAATCGACAAACCATTTCCGACTTTTATTCCGCCGAGAGAATCAGCCGTCGCCACAGGCAACGTGTAACTTTCGCCCGCCGTCAACGTCACATCCAATTTCCCGCCGCCGTCGATTGATAAGCCATTGCCGACAATTATTCCACCGAGTGATTCGGTTGTGGCTATCGGCAACGAATAATTCTTTTGAATAATCGCCGTGACCAGCGCGGCATTTGAAACGGTTGTTATCAGTTCGTATATGTAGTCCTTGACGATTGCGCCGCCGCCCGCAGGCATGCCGTCGCCGTTCAAGCCGTCGTATTGATAGCAGTAAAGAACTTCTTCCCCGCCCTCTTCTTTCGCGAACAATCCTATCTCCGCTATGCGAAAATCTTCCGCCACGCCGTCGTTTACTACTTCGCACTCAACGACCGCTTGATTCCCTTCCACCCTGAATCCCGTTATCGGCAGGCTCATCTTCTCGTGAATAAGCGCGGTCAACGCGTCCTGCTCCACAAGCGAAGGTTCAACCATTTCCCCTTCCAAAAGAGCATCTCCGAATGCTCCCCGCGTGAAAATTATTTTCGTCCCCGATATCATCTTCGCAAGCATTTGTATGCCCGCTTCCGTTATCCGCATTGACATCTTTTTTCCTCCTATAAATGTATCGTCGTTACCTCGTCGTCTTCAAACACTTCCACTTTGCAAATGCCCTTTATCGGCTCGCCGATTCCGTTTTCGAGCAATTCATTCGCCGCCGCGTAATAGCCAATTTCCTCTATCTCCGGCACGGTTATTCCGCTGCGCGGATTTTGAAGGGTAATGTATTTGTCGTAGGAGAGGAAATGGAAATGAAGGCGGAGTTTGTCGCCGTCGGGAATGGTTTGTCGAAAGGGTTTAATGGAAATGCGCCCGTGTTGGTAAACAGCCGCGCCGAAGAAAGGCGGTTGCTTTTGCACGCCGATTCTTATTCGCCCGTGTTGATAAACTGCCGCGCCGAACGCAGGATTCCTCTGCTCCTCATCAATTCTTATTCGCCCGCGAGCCCGCGCCGCCCCGCCAACAAAAAATCCCGCGTCCAATTCACGCAGGATTTTCATTTTCATCAGTAAGTGCGCCGGCATTAATTCGAGCAATGCCCGCTCCAATTCGGGCAACGCTCGCGGGTTCTTCAGGATGATGTTCAAAACATTGGGCTCCGAACTTTCTTCGACGTGTCCTGTTGAGAAATAATTTATCAAGCGGTTTGAATTGGCAACCGTCATTACTTCCGCGCCCAATAGTTTTGCCTTGACCGCCGCCCTGTCCGTTTCTAAGTCGCCGCTCGTTTTCAAGCCGACAAAGTCCAGCCAATCATTAATCGCCCAAGTAGTTGTCTCGATAAAAAATTGTTTGGCGAAGTCAACCAGCTTTAATCTGTAAGATTCATGCTCTTGAGAAAGGACGGAAAGAGTTTCGCCGAACGTGCCGTTGTTCAGCCACGGCGGGAGATAACGCGATAAATCGACGGAATGTAAACGCATGAAGTAACCAAAAAATTCACTCGGCAAATACTCCACCTCCTTTAACTAAAAAATGCCCGAAGGCAAAAAAAATATCCCGCAACGCGAGCAGGACGTATTTCCCTTGACGCCTGCCCCTATCGCGGAAACTCCAAGAGCCGCACTCAAAAAATTTATGAAAGGATGATTTCATGAACGTACAAAATCTGGTTCGCGTCAAGTGGCGCAACGAACTTGTGCTCACGTACAAACAAGACGGCGTGCACTTTTTCAAGTGTGAGAAGTCGGCATGCCGATTCCTACTTTCCTCTCTCTTTTGCAAAGGGTGCAAAGTGCTTGAAATTGTGGACTTGTCAAGGCGTCGCTCGGCTGAGCAAACTTATCGATACGCCCGAAGCGTGGGAATTGTTCACCGAACTTGAGAAAAATTATTTTGAAAGTGCGCCCGACCTGCCCGAACCGATAAAACTTTTGCCCGAAAAGGTTGCGCCGCTTGATTCGGAGCGCGCCCGCCTGCTCGTCGATTTAATCGGCGTATTGGAGCCTTCGCCCTTCAAAGAACAATTAGCCCGCGAAGTTGCCAATTCCCTTTTCGATAAAATTATTTTCTGAACGAGCCGTGCGGCTCTTTTTTTAATAGAAATGCACTTCGCCGAGCTTTGGTATCTCGTCCAAGTCAAGCAAAATATCTGCCATTTCGCCGTTCAGTCTTAAAGACGAATAATCGTAGTCATCGCCGCCGCTCGACAAAATTAACGCGCCGATTTTTGCCGCGCTGATTCTTTGACTTTCGCCCTGCTCCAAAAAATTTTTCCTTATCAGCGCAGAGAAATATTCTTCGACGCCTGCGCGGAATTGAGTTTCATCCGCCGTCGTGACGTCTGCCGCAACATTAATCGTCACGGGTTGCGCCGAGACAACAAAAATTTCTCCGTTCAAAATGCCCACGGGACGCCACGAATTTAAATGTTCCTTGACGCGAGAAATTAATTCCTCGTTCGCCTGTTCAAAATTGCTGTCGGTGATGATGACTTTGACGGTGCCGGGAACGCCGCCCGGTGTTCTTTGACAAATTGCCGCGCCCACGCCGCTTATCGTCATTGTCTCTTGAACATATTGCGCGGGATTCCCCGAATTGGCAGGTTGCCTTACCTTTTGGAGAAGGCACCAGCGAAGAGTTTCATCGTCCTCTTCGTCGTAGCCGTCGATTGTCGGCTCGGCGTTCGTGACCGAATAAATGCCCGCGATGTTCAAAGGAATTTTTGTGATTGTATCGGCTGCCACATTGCCCGCCGCGCCCACCTCTGCCGCCTCTATCTTTACTTCGCCCGTCTCAACTATCTGCGCGGCTTCGGTTGAGATAAAACGCGTCCCTTCCTCTGTGGAAAAAATACTGCCCGCAGGAATTGAACCGTTGCCCGTGACTTGCAAGGTGCCGACGGCTTTTGTCGCCGCCCGTCTTATCACGCCGAAGGCTTCTGCCTGCAAAGTCAAATAATCGTCCCAAGAATACTGAGGGAACACCGCTTGATAGAGTTCAGACAATTCGAGCTCGACCTTGGCGAACTCAATCGCGTTCGCCGAGAGCAGGTCATTTGAAAATGTGCCGGTCACTTTTGATTCGGGCGAAGCGGAAAGGCTTTGCAACTCCGACAATATTTCTTCCGCCGTCCGAGAAATATATTCCATTTCAAACCTCCAACTTGCCGTAAACGGTCGTCAAGGTAATGTCGATTGTCAATTCATTGCCGCGCCGTTCATGATTGAAATTCATCTCGTCAATCGATTTAACGAACGGATTGACCATGATGGATTCCGTCAACAACCGCCGCAACTCACTTTCGGCAACGGGTTTCTTCGTCACTTTGCCTATCCAATCGTAGACTTCGCAGCCATACCTGTCAGAATAGGCGAGCCACGTAAAGCGGCTGGTCTTTAACATTTTTATCAACCAAATTTTCAAGGCGTCGTTGCCTTCGAGCAAAATCATCTGCCCGTTGCCGTCTCGAACAAAATCATTCTTCTCAAAATCATAATCATACATTTTGAAGGTCGGCAATTCTTCTTCTTCGGTTGAAGCGGCAGAATCAAGGAAAGGAAAATCGCTCATAACTTCACCAGCTTATCTGAAATGATAAAGTGTTGTCCGTCTCGTAAGGGAACGACGGAAACCAAGTCGCCCGGCTTAAGGGTGTCGGTGTAAATCATTGTGGCGGTATAATCATTGTCTATCGCGTGGGTGTGAACGTGATGCCCCGCCTCCTGCGTGCCGCTGACTAAATGCCCGCGAATCTCGCGCTTGTGCCCGATTAATATCCTTTCGCTGATATAAATCTGCTCGCGGGTCAAAATAATGTTGTTCCATTCCACTTTCAAATCGGGTGGCGGAGCAATTATTTTCCCCACCGACGCTTCCCGGCTTTCGTGCGCCGCCGCTACATCATGCATTGTCTCGATAATGGAGTTGACACTTGCAGTCGCTGATGGTATCTGAATTTTAATCGCCCCCAATGAAAAAAGCCCTTTCGGGCAAAAAAATTAACCTGCCAACGCAAGCAGGCGTTTACTTGACGTCTGCCTGCGCTTGTGGTAAGCAAGCCGAAAGTCAAGATTTCGCCCGCCCGCTTTATCGAAAGGAGTTTCATCATGGAAATTCAAAATCTCATCCCCGTCGCTTGGAGTGAAAAACTCGTTCTTACGACCGCCCAACTCGCCGACGTTTACAAGTGCAAGCCCAAACGCATAACCGACAACTTCAACCGCGCCAAAGAGCAATTCGCTGAAGGCATTGACTATTTCAAACTCACGGGCGAGGCACTTCGCCAATTCAAAAGCCATGTCGAAAAAAACGGGATGGCGATTGCGCCTTCCTCTGCTTGGCTGTACCTGTGGACTTACGAAGGTTGCGTGCGCCATTGCAAAATGATTAATACGCCGCAAGCTTGGAAAATGTTCAATGAATTGGAGCGCGTGTATTTCGGAGTGTTGGAAGGGGAAATTCCTTCGCCCGCTCCTTCGCCCGCTCCCTCCGACGGCTTGAAGGAGCTGAAAGAATTGACGGCTGAATTGCGCGAGCTGAAAAAAGTACTTGATTCGTTTGAAGAGACGGTAAATGCTCCGCCGCCGCCGCCCGATGATTTTGAACGCGCAAAAATTTTGGCGAAATTGGTTTTCGCCCTGCCGTCCAATTCGCCCCTGCGTGAACCGCTCGTCCGCGAAACCGCCAATCTTTTAATCGGCAGAAAATTTTAAAGCCCGAAGAAATTTCTTCGGACTTGGTCTTGAAACAGGAGCTCATGTTTAACCGCAGGGCTCCTGTTTCGTTTTTATTATAAATCACAACTCGACAGTATTCAAGTACGTAATGTCCTCAGGGGTTACGCCGAATGGAATTTCTGTCTCGACCAGCTCGCCTTTTGTGAAGTGGAGCAGATTCAGCTCATTCAGCCAACAATTATCTGCTACCAAGCGCGTGCCTTGACCTCCAATGGCATCGGGGTCTTCAAGGCTCGCGATTATTGTAAAGCGCGGGTCGTGCCCCGCTTTTAATTCCTCAAGATAATTGTTAAAGCCGCGGTCGAAGACATTTTTAATCGTGATTGTCCCTTCGCCCGTCAGCGAAACGATTTTGCTGTCTTTGCTGTTCCCTATTATCACGTCGTCCCGGTCGGCTGTCACTTTCAACTCAAACGCCTGAATCTCGAAAACCAAATCGCCGTCAAGCCACACTTTGCCGTGGTTGCCCGACCAGCGGCGGTTCCCGCGATACGCTATGTTTTGGCTGTCTCTTGCCATTCAAATCACTCCTCAGAAAATTATTTCAATCGACGAAGGGACAACCGCGCTGATGCCGTTGAATTCATTAATCGCCATTTTCACGACCCGCTTTTGCCCCGTCAAAAATTTCTGCTCGGCAATGAATCAATAATTCACGCCGCGCACACAAACACCAGCCGCCCTCTGCGGCATTTTCGTTAAGCCGTTGAATTCTTCAAACTCAATATTACCTTTTCCTCCCCATCAATACTTTCAATTTCTCCAGCTCCAAATCGTTCGCCGCATTCATCGACGCGTACAAGAAAATTTGCTCCTCAAGCGGCAAGGCAAGGAAAGTTGAAGGCAAAATGCCTTTGATTGCGAAATACGCCGCCGTTGACGCCTGCCAATCGCTCCGAATCAGTTTTTTATTTCTTTATGGAGCGTCGCCGTGATGTCCGAGCCGAAGCCCGCCAGTTTCAAAAGTTGCCCGGCGATTTTACTCACTTCGCCCGCCATGAATATTTCTTCCACGATGTCAAAAGGTTCCGCGCAGCCAAATGCTTTTTGCAATTCCTTGTTCTTCAAATTCGGCTCCACCGCGCATTGGTAAACCAGATTTTTATTGCCCTCTCGCGGTGAAAGGTCCCAAGCTTCGGTGACTAAACTAATGCTCGGCAGTTTGAAAGTTACCGTTCCGACCGAAGTTTCAATATCGTAAAGTTGCTTTTTCTTCGCCGCGATTTCCTCTTTGCGTTCAATTAATTCCGCTATCGTCATAATCTGACCTCCAATGAAAAAGGAGCCCGCAGGCTCCCGTGTTCAATTTTATTTCTCGTTCACGATTCTCCAAATCGCTTGTCGGGTACATCCGAACATTTCAGCAATAGTTCGATTGCTGAAGCCTTCCTCGTGAAAGTAACGAATTTTCTTTCGTGTTTCATCGGGGAAACGGTTCCAATTTCCAACTTGTTTTGGGCGAACGGTGCCGCCACAATTCTTGTAAGCTTTTCCCGTTTGAATTAAACTGATTACTTTCGGGTCGACGCCGTACATTTCAGCCAGCTGTTTAATTTCGGGCTTGCCTGCAGGATTGGGAATAAAAAGTTCGCCGACGAGCCGATGAACACGAACATTGTTGCCCCTGCCGAGACTGACGACCAGATAACCGTCGCCGCTGTTTGTAGGTTTCAAAATTCGCGGTTTGAGCCCGCAAAAACTTTCCACTCTTCGCCGTCGAGACTTTCAACACTGAAAGGATAAAATTTCATCAGCGCGTTGTAAGCGGGACGCGCTTCTTCTTTGCGGCGGCGGTCTCGTTCTTTTTGATTCATGATAAATCACTCCTTGCTTTTTCTCGCCGAAAGATTTATCATGCTCTCGGACGTTGGTCTTGAAAAAGCCGTTGAGTTTGGAAGCCGAGCGGCTTTTTCGTTTGCCATTCTATCAGAGAGTGAAATTGACGTAAAGACACTCTAAGCAATTTACGGGCGTGATGACCCCGCGCAGGTAAAGATTAACGCCCGTGTTTACTTTCTCCAGCTGACTTTTCGTCATAAGGCTTACGTCTTGCACGCCGTGCAGTTGGGCGTAGTCTCTGTTGGCGTCAACATCAATTTCCACGTAATTAAGTGCGCCTTCGCTCGCGTCGAGAACATTGCCTTTCAAATTATTCAGATAAATCATCACGGCGGAGACAAACATCATTTTTCCCGAGTAGTCGTTGATAATTTTTCCGCAATAATATTTGGAGAAGGTGTCGCGGATGTCATCCTTAATCATGTCGAGAGCAGAAACGATTTTTATGTATCTGAAATCATCTCCGACGTTGGTTGTAGTTGTGTGCAAACTGTTCACGCCGCGTGCGATTTTAACGCCGTTGCCGTCTTTTTCATCAACCAAAACCAACTGCCCGCCGTCAATCGCCGCGTCTATGTCATCGTAGCCGGCGCAACTTACCACTTCGGGCAATTCGTAGAACGTCGCCGAACGGTCAAGACTCAAGCCGCACAAAATCCCCATGATTCTGGACGTGTATTGCGCCGCCGTGTAGATTATGTATTGGTCAATGTTCGCGGTTGAAGTGCCTGCGGCTACGGCGTCCGTCCATGCAGGATTCTCCACCTTGATATTGCCTGTCGTGAAATTGATGACGCCGTAATTGTCGACCTTCGATTTTCCCGTCTGGGCATTCAAGCCCGCCGCAACCACCGCTTTAAATGTTTTGCTCCTGTCCTGTCTCTGGTCGGCTATCCAATCCGCCAAATCCGTTTGGTCTGTCGTCGTGCCCGTCGGGTGACAAATGTAATTCCACTTCGCGTCCTTTATCTCTTTCAAAATCGTTGCCTGATTGACCGTTACATTTTCACCGGGCATCGGGATTGCGTAGACATGAAGGCGATAGGGCGTCCCCATCAACGCCTTGTTTATCAAATCCTTGTTCGCGTCCGTCAAGCCGTCGGGCATGTCCGTCACGTCGTCCACCTTGTAATATTTAAAGCCGCTCGTCACGTTCGAATCGTTCAAAATTAAAACGCCCGTGCCTCTTGCCGAACGAACTATCGCGCTCGTCGATTGCGTCTTGAAAGAGATGATTATTTCCGGTAAGCCTATCTTTGCCATTTAAATTTCCCCTTTCAACTAAAAATGCCCCGAAGGGCATGTTGACGTATTTTTTTTCATTGTGTTAAGATACTGACGTAAAATCTATAAAAGCGGCATTTCCCGCCGCAGGAATTTCTGTTACCATTTTAAACTCAAAATGTTTTCCTGCCAAGGAAGGAGAATCTTCATGAACAAGCTCATTCCCGTCGAGTGGCGCAACGAACGCGTGCTCACTTACAAGCAAGACGGCGTGCTGAACGGAGAAATTCCTTCAACCTCTCCTTCAACCGCTCCTTCGCCCGAACTCGCCGCCGTGCTCCCGCCTGATTCTCCTGCCCGCGAAAAAATTTTAATCAAAGCCGCTTATCTCGTCGTCGGCAAAAAATTTTAAAGCCCGAAACCTTAGCTTCGGACTTCCGCTGAAAAGAGCCTTCGCTTAGCCGCAGGGCTCTTTTCGTTTTTATTTTAGCAAGGAGCGGCGGATAAATCAAGTGCAAGTTCCTGCATAAGTTCATGCGTTTCTTCCTCGTCAAAGGCGTCCGCGAATTCAAGGACGAAGTTGAAATGCAAAATGTCATCGAAGATGTGACTTGCCGTCTCATAAACCGTAACTTTTCTGTCGGCTATTTCGACGAACGGATGAGTTGCCGCGTCCAGCGCGTCAACCATGTCAAGCAAGTCGGAGTGTTTCACTTCGCCCAAAAGCGGGCTAAGCACTATGTGAAAATCAATGCGCAGCCTTCTCACAAAAAAAAATCCCTCGTCCGTTTTTTCGGGACGAATTTCAACGAAAACATAATCGTCCGCCGCATCCAAAACATGATTGAAATAAACCTTAAGCGGCAAGCCTGCGCGGACTTTGATTAATCGCGCCAAACTCTCTCTGATTTCTCGGCTCGTTATCATCTGAATATCCTCGCCATGATTTTTCCCGCATCGGCTTGAAATTGCCCCGCCGATTCTTCCACGCCATCTCTGAGCATGTAAACACCCGGCACTACGCGCCCCGTGAATTTCCCGCGTATCTTGACGCGATGTCCGAATTCGACGAACGGCGAATAATGGACGTTGTTGTAAATTGTGCCCTCGCAACCGCCGACCGTCGACTGCCAACTTTCACGCAAATATCCCGTGTCTACAGGCGTTTTCAGTTTCACTCTGCCTTTCACAAGCTCCGTCTCCATTTTCATGAATCGCGAAAATTCTTTCGGGCATTGCGCAACCATCTGTTTCAGCCGAGCATTCAATTCTTTTGCGCCTTGAAATTCGATTCTCATTTCTGCCCCGCCTCCCTCCTGCGACGAACGGAAATTTCGCAATGCGTCATGTAGGAAAATTTTTCGCCCGCCGCCAATTCCCATTCCTGATTCTGATGATTTATCTTCAAAAAATCGTTCGGGCGAATGTCAATCGCAGGGTCGCAACACCAGCGCAGGTTGGTTGTGAGTTTTTGGCTGACGTCGTCGCGGTGCGCGAAATTTTCCTTGCCGTATTGATGAAGTGCTCCGACGCATTCCCCGACTTTTTGATACTCAAAATCATCAACCAACGCCGAGACCGCCGTCGCTCGCCACACTTCGCAGGTGTCTTTGTATATATATTTATGAAGAAGGTTTTTCAGCCTCATAACGCCTTCACCCGCCGATAAAGATTCAGTCGCGGCTTGAGAGAGTTAAACATGCGCTCGTAAGGCGAAAGATTTATATCAACATCGGCAACGCCGAATTCAAAACTGGAATCGTCTTGCACGATTTTTTTCAGCGGCGCGTCAACCTCGTTGTCTTCGTCCGATTTTAGCTTCGTCAAAAGTTCAAAGCCGATGAAGATTAGGGCTTCGGGCACGTCGGAGCGGTTGCAGTAATCGAGCACGTCAAGGACAAATTTTTTCGCCCGAAATTCTTCGACGCCCATTTCAACCAGCGCATTTATCGCTTCCGTCTTGTTCATTTTAAGCTCCTTGTATTCAAAAAGCCCGCTGTGTTATAATCACAACGAGCTTTGCTCCGCCTCCTCCCGCGTAAAAGGAGGTGAGATTATGTCTGATTTTGAAAAGGCAAGCTTGACGATTTTGGCAGGCGACCTGCTCATTAACGCCATCAACTTAGCTCTTCAAATTCTTCATTTCCTCAATTAGTCTATCGTCATTTCTTTTTGGAGCCTTCGGGCTCCGTTTTTTTTTATTTTAATCAATCAAGCCGCCGCCGTCAACCGATTATTCACTGCCGCCCGCTTCGGAGCCGCCCGCTTCTTGACTTTGCGACGCGGGAACCAAGACCGCGAACGCCTCGCCCTTTATCGGCAAAAATGCCAGCCGCATTGTCGCTTTGATTGCAACCATGTCATTTTCCGCGAGTGAAAGCGGTTTGTTGTCCGCCATCGTTACGCTTTGCAATGTCGCTTCGCGAAGGACTTCATATTGAATCTCTTCGCGGATTCCGACGATTGAGTATTTCCACTCGCCCGCGATACAAATTGCCTTTGTCTTGTCCCAGCTGTTTGCTCGGTTGAAGGTTATTGGTTGGCTGTAAAGGGTATCAAAATCTTCGCCCTTCGCATAAAGCGGGTCGCCCGCCGAGTTTCTCAGCTTGCGCAGAGAATTTTTAAACCCGATGTCCGCGACAAACCCGTCCACGTCGTAGCCCGCCGCCTCAACTTTCGCCATAACGTCCGAAATATCCAAGTCAAGCCGCGCATTCGTCCCGACCGCAACCGTCTGACTGCCCGCCTCCGTGAAAATATTTTTCGCGAAAGGAGAATTGGTTCCGAACAGGCAGGCGGCGTCAATCGACTTGTGGAAACTCTCGGCAATGTAGGGAGAAATTTCTCCGAAAACGTCAATCGTCGTGTCGTTCATTTTCTCCCGCGTAACCGGCACGATAACCGCGATTTTCTTCGCCGTCATTTCGGGGAAAATCCAGCTCGCCGTCGACGTGTTGATTCTTTCGGTTTCACCGACCCAATACGCGCCGGGACCCGAAACCATTACCGGGAATTTCTTCGTGTCGGAGTTCATGCTCTGAACATTCGACAGGCGAAGAATTGAACTGCCGCGAACAGTCGCCTTGATTATCTCCGCCGCCGTCTCTACGGGGACAAAACCCGCTAAATTTTCCTTCAAATAACTTGTATCAGCCATTATTCTTCCTCCTCAAGTGCGTCGTAAACCGCCTCTAAATTATCCAAAACCGTGTCAAGCAGTTCCGCCGTCTCCGTGTAATCAAAATCGCGCAGGCAACAACTCACTGCCTCCAATATCCTTATCGCCTCGTTCAAATTCTCCAATTGTATTTCTTTGCTCATTTCTGTTCCCCCAAATAAAAATAGCCCGACGTTGAGCGGGTTATTTTCTTGTTGACGTATTTTCGGCGATATGCTACAATCGCCGCATAAAATCTATAAAAATCGGCTTTCCTGCCGAAGGGTTTTCCACTATCATTTTAAACTTAAAACGTTTTCCTGTCAAGGAAGGAGAATCATCATGGACATCAAAACTTTAAGCCATCCGAAATTCGGCGACTTCCGCTTTACAGTCCTCGAAAATGTTAATTTCTTCGTTGCTCGCGACTACGCCGCCGCGCTCCGCTACGCTCGCCCTGAAGCATTCGTCAATCGCCGCGTGAGCAAAGAAAATAAAATCCTTCGCTTGCTCCGCGCAAAAAATTCCTCTGTCGTAGTCAAAACCACTTTCGTGAACGAGAAGGGCATTGAAGAAATGACGGCGGCTTCCGCTTTTCCCGCCGCGCAGGAGATAAGAGATTGGCTCTTCGAGCAGACGAAACGCAACACGCCGCAAGTAATTACGATTGAAAATGTGCACGGCTACATTGATGAAAAGGGCGTGGCTTGGCTCAATGTCGAAGATGTTGCTCGCGGGCTCGGCTATGTCGACTATCAGGAAAAAATTTCTGCCACTTCCGGCAGAAAAACTTACGAAATCATTCGCTGGGCAAGGATTAACGGCTATTTGGCAGAGTTCGATTATCCGCCCGTCAAGGCAGGCGATTTCATTCCCGAAAATATTTTCTATCTGCTCGCAATGAAAGCCAATAACGCGGCGGCTAAAACCTTTCAGCTGAAAGTTGCCAATGACATTCTGCCGAGCATCAGAAAATACGGTTTCTATTCGGTTGACGGAACTGCGCCTGCCAATGTCGACTTCGCCGAGATAAAAAAAGAACTCGACGAGATAAGAGAAATGCTTGCGGCTTGGGGATTGATTTTCCAACAGGCAGTCGCCGCCTTTCAAACACCTACGCCCTTTGAACGCGCAGATAAAATTCTTGCCGCCGCCGAGAAAATTTCCGACCCCGAACTCCACGACAAGGCTACTCTCCTCGCCATCAATTTCATTCTCGGAAAGAACATTTTTTAAGCCCGAAGGATAACCTTCGAGCTCCCATTGAGAAGAGCCGCAAGGCTCTTTTCGTTTGCCATTGTAGCAGAAAAAATTTTCTTGTCAACGACGTTTTATCTGATTGTCGAAAACGGTTTTCATGAAAGAGGGTTTTGACGGCGCGCCGTTGCCCGAAGGCGGCGCACTGCCTTTGAGCCGTTCATTAACCGCCGCCTCAATCGCCTTCAAATATTCGGTCTCGAACTTTTTTATTCGCGCTTGAGTTTTCTCCTCGTCTTCGGCGATTAAATATTCCGCGAACTCTACCGGCAATTTCTTTTCTCCCAATGTCTTCGCCGTCTCGTATTTCAATTTCTCCCGTTCAAATGCCGCGATTTTCGCTTCCAATTCCGCACGCGTCTTTTCCATTTCTGCCGCCGCTTCTCGCCGCGCTATTTCTTCCTCAATCTGCGTGCTCGTAGTCTGCGTGCTCGTAGTCTGCGTGCTCGTAGTCTCTTCCATCTTCTTCCATCTCCTTTAATTCGCCGTCAACGTCTTCCACGAAAGGCAAAAGTCCCAACAACGTTTTTCTGCTTACAAGCCCGTCGAGCTGATTGACGACCTGCGCCAATGCCTGAACGTCTTGCGGCAGGTTCGCCGTGAATTGCATTGTGACATCGCGAAAGTCAATCGGCTGGCGGCTTTTTAATTTCATCACGCCGCCGATTAATTCAATTCGCCTCTGCAAACCCTTTTTGAACTCCCGTTCCTTGCGCGAGCGAATGTGTTCAAGCCCGATTAATTTGTAGGCAATGGCAACGCCGCTCACATTGCCCGCGAAATTTTCATCGGTCATGTCGGGGACGTTTGAAAATTTGTGAATGTCGCGCTGCAGGCGGCTTTTCATGTTCTCGATATAAGAATCGTTCAGATTTTTAATCAGCCATTGGGCGTCGCCGCCGTCGTCAAGAGAAATAACTTTGTTCCGGCGCAGTTCCCGAACATCTTCGGGCGTCGTGCCGCCCAAGCCCTTTAAAATCAAAAAGGCGTCGGTAAAATCTTCCATGTCGTCAAGCGTCAAGCTCTGCGCCTTGTTATAGGCGTCAACCAACGACAGGACGTCTTCAAAATCGCCGCGCCGCGCTCCGTTGTTCGCATATTCGACAATCGGCACGTCGTCAAAGTAATGGCGTTGCCGCTCAATCAACTTCAATGCGCCGTCGAAGGAGTAGCGGGAAATGTTTTGGGCGTCGTAAACGTCAACGAATTGACTGCCCCGCGTCCCGTCGAAATTCTGCGTCCCGTATCGCCGAACCGCGTACCGAACATTTTCCTCAAGCGTCGCGTCCGTCACCAATATTATTTGCTCCGAAGGAACGCAAGCCAACCTTATCTGCGCGTCGCCGTCAAGATATAATATTTCATACGCCGCGCCCGTTATCGCCGCTTCCTCCGCCAATTGCAAATTGTGCGCGCTTTCATCGTTGTATTTGAAAATGTCCAAAAGCCCGCTGATATCCCGCGCAGATTGATAGGTTAGCGGCTTGCCGAGAAAAAAGCCCGTCGCCGTGTTCACTATGTAAGAGCAATAATTTGAAGTAAGGCGGTTGTTGATGTCCGTATTCGTCCGTCCAACCTTCCAGCCTATCGCCATCTCGCCCAAATAATATCTCTTCAACTGCCGCTTGTGCTCGGCGTCCCGTTCGCCTGCGCGGAGCAAATTCCCCAACTCCGACGCCGTCAATTCTTTATCCGTCGCTATCTTCATAACCCTAAATCACTCCGACTTATCTTCAAGCCCGGTAAATCATACGAATCAAGAGCATATTCTATCGCCGAAAGGCAATGACTGTCGATATTGAATTCGTCCTCGAGCAGGTTCCCGTCCTTGTCTTCCGCATACGTCAACTCCGCCAGCTCCCTTATCGCATTCGCGCAACTTTCCGCGCAGATTATCTTCTTGAATCGCTTTACCTTCTTTATGTTGTCCAGGCGCGCATGACGCGAGCCGCCCGACCATTTCTTGCACGCCACAGCATTAAACCCGCGCTTCTGCAAATACCTTATCGCCTTCGGCTCCGCCGAATCACAACGAATCACTTCTCTGCTGTCGCGAAGTCCCAACCTTTCAAGTTCATCTGCCGTCTCGTCATCAGTCAATTGCCGCCGATACCATTCCCAATAAATGTAGAGGATTTTTTTCTCGTCGTCGACCGCGCAACGAATAACCGCGTTGTACGAAGTCTCGAACCCGAAGTCCATGCCCGTGAAATGAAACCGTCGCGGAATGTTTTTCGCCGCCTCAACATTTCCAACTTCAAATTGCGGCAACACTCGCCGCCCGTTCACCCCGAATTGCCCAAGACGCCCCACACGATATAAATCCGCGTCGTAGC